>Ga0247831_1002429_pt1 | contig 30283 bp, 27 predicted proteins | sample LaCruzMarch2015__9_FD_192406 | JGI IMG/M metagenome (GOLD analysis project Ga0247831, IMG submission 192406) | Freshwater microbial communities from meromictic Lake La Cruz, Castile-La Mancha, Spain - LaCruzMarch2015_1m | ecosystem: Environmental > Aquatic > Freshwater > Lake | place: Spain...
ATCTGCGGCGCAAGCGTACCATCGCGCGCCTCTGTTCGCGTCTGTCGCGTCTTGCCGGTCTCGACCGCGTGCAGGAGCGCGCAACCGATGATGTGCGCGGCGCCGAATTCGACGTCGAGCGGCAGCCGGCCCTCCTCATCCGCGAGGCGCTCGAAGAGGCTCCTCTGCCGATGATCGGGGCTATCGCCCACGCGGCAGAGATCGCCGACCCACGGATCGGGCTCTGATCGCCCAACCGATAACCGGCCAGTCAATGCGTCGCGTCCCTCAGCCGCGGAACGGCGTGAGTTCCTCGGCGACGCCTTCGGGCAGCGGGGTTCGGGCGACGTTCATGACCATCGCCAGCAGCGTGTAGTAGCCGCAGACGGCGGCGAGTTCAACCACGCCGGTTTCCCCTGCGATCGCCGTGGCGCGCGCGTATGTGAGATCGGACACTTGCCCGTTCAGATGCAGCTCGGTGGCGAACGCATAGACGGCGGCCTCGTCGCCGGCCATCGCGTCGGGAATGCGGCCCTCGGCCACCGCGTCGCAGATGGCGGGCGAAAGCCCCGCATGCTCGGCGATGCGGCGATGGGCGTACCATTCGTAGCCCTGCGTCCAGCGCCGCGCGGTGACGATGATGGCGAGTTCTGAGAGACGCTTGTCGAGTACGCCGTTGAACCGTAGGTGACGGCCAAGACGGTTGCAGGCGAGGAATACCTCGGGGCTGCGCAGCAGCGGCACATAGGGCCCACCGATCGCCTGCCCGCGTCCATCGCGAAACTCCGCGACCGCCGCCAGTTGAGCCGGCGTCATATCACCCTCGGCGAGCGGCGGCAGGCGATCGTCGGCGGAGGCTGCCGCCTGCGGCACAGCATTGATGTCGAAAGGCACTGTCGGGCTGGTCACGTCGGGCTCCCCCTGCTGCGTACGTGCGGCCCTTCGTCGACAGGTCCGCGATCCGTCACGCTGGCCGAGACAAGCCGCACAAGGCAAGAGGCCATCATGCAGATCAGTCGCTCAGCCGCGTCCGGTTGAGTCTCAGCGCATTGGCTATGACGCTGAGCGAGGACACGCTCATCGCCGCCGCCGCCAGCATCGGCGACAGCAGAAGACCGGTCAGCGGATAGAGCACGCCAGCGGCGATCGGTATGCCGAGTGCATTGTAGCCAAACGCGAAGGCGAGGTTCTGGCGGATGTTGACAAGCGTCGCCGTACCGAGCGCGTGTGCCCGCACCAGCGCCGCGAGATCGCCCTTGGGCAGCGTGATGCCAGCGCCCGCTATGGCGACGTCCGAGCCGGTGCCCATCGCGATGCCGACGTCGGCTGCGGCGAGTGCCGGCGCATCGTTGACGCCATCGCCGGCGAAGGCGACGCGGCGCCCCTGCTGCTTCAATGCTGTGACGAGGTCCGCCTTCGCCTCGGGCTTCATTCCCGCGTGCACGTCGCCCATGCCGAGGCGGCCGGCGACGAAGCGCGCGGTTTCCTCGCGGTCGCCGGTTGCCATCACAACCGCTATTCCGCGCGCCGTCAGGCGGGCGAGTGCCGGGGCCGCACTCGGCTTGATCGGATCGGCGACCGAGATCAGGCCGACCACGCGGCCATCGACGGCGACCTTGACCACGCTCGCCCCGGCGCGTGCCATCTCCACGGCGCGCGCATGCAGCGTCGGCGCGATGATGCTCGCGTCACTCAGATCGCCGACCGCGCCGACCATGACATTGCGGCCAGACACGGTGCCGCTGACGCCGTGGCCCGTTTCCGCCTTGAAGCCCTCGGCTGTGGGGAGCGCCAGCCCGCGCACACGTGCGCCCTCGACGATAGCGCGGGCGATCGGGTGCTCGCTCGCCTGCTCGAGGGCTGCGGCGAGCGCCAGCACGTCGCCGGCATCCGGCCACTCAGCATCGGTGGTGTCAGCATCACGAGTGACGATCTCGCCGAGTGTCGGGCGGCCTTCGGTCAGCGTGCCGGTCTTGTCGATCACCAGCGTGTCGATACGGGCGAGCGCCTCCAACGCGGCGGCATCGCGCACCAGAACGCCTTCGCGGGCACCACGGCCGGTAGCCACCATGACGGACATCGGCGTGGCGAGGCCGAGCGCGCACGGGCAGGCGACGATCAGCACCGACACGGCGGCGACGATAGCGTAGGCAAGCCTAGGCTCCGGTCCAAACGCCAGCCATCCGAGAAAGGCGAGGATCGCCGCTGCGACCACCGCCGGCACGAAATAAAAGGCGACGCGATCGACAAGGCTCTGAATCGGCGCGCGGCTTCGCTGGGCCGTCGCGACGAGGTCGACGATGCGAGCGAGCGCGGTATCGGCGCCGACCTTCTCGGCCTCGATGACGAGGCTGCCCGAGGTGTTGTCGGTGCCCCCGGTGACGCGATCACCGACCGCCTTGTCGACCGGCAGCGGCTCACCCGACAGCAGTGTCTCGTCGACCGCCGAGGCGCCCTCGCGCACGATGCCGTCGACGGGAATGCGGTCACCCGGGCGCACGCGCAGCCGATCGCCGACGCGGATTTCGGCGAGCGCGACCTCGTGCGCCTGCCCGTCGGCGTCGAGGCGCCAGGCGGTCGCCGGGGCGAGCCGCATGAGCGCGCGGATGGCATCGCCAGTGCGCTCGCGCGCGGCAAGCTCGACGAGTTGGCCCGCGAGCACCAGCGCGACGATGACGGCTGCCGCCTCGAAGTACACCGGCACCAGGCCGTGATGCGACTTGAGTGCCGGCGGAAACAGGTCCGGCGCGACGACGGCAAGGATACTCCACGCCATCGCGGCGCCGACGCCGAGCATGATCAGCGTCCACATGTTGGGCGCGCGATTGACGATGGAGGCGAAGCCGCGCGCGAGGAACGGCGCACCCGCGTAGAACACCACCGGCATCGCCAGCAGCAGTTCGATCCATTGCCCGACGCGCGGTGCAATCAGCCGGTCCAGCGGCACACCGACGTGCGGTGCCATGGCGATCACGACGAGCGGCACCGTGAGCGTCGCTGCGACGACGAGGCGGCGGCGAAAGTCGATCGCTTCCGGGTTGGGGCCGGCCTCGAGCGATGGCGCGCCAATCGGCTCCAGCGCCATGCCGCACACCTTGCAGACGCCTGGACCTTGCTGTTCCTGACCGGGGTCCATCGGGCAGCCATAGATCTGGCTTTGTGCAGCCGGAGCGGGACCACCAGCGGCGCCCCGTGCCGCCTCGACAGAGGCCCGGCGCTTCTTTTCCTCGCGCGCTGCGATTTTGGCCGCGACGGCAGCGCGGCCCTCATCGGAGAGAAACGAGCCCGGATCGGCGGCGAACTTGGTGCGGCAGCCATTGCTGCAGAAATGATACGTGACGCCATCGTGCGCATGGCTCGGTTTGCCGGCATCGAGGCGGACCAGCATGCCGCACACGGGGTCCAGGGCCGAACCGTCGGGCACTTCGGGTAACCCAAGAGCCGAATGGTGCCCATGCGTCGCCAAGCAACACGCAGGCATCGCGTGATGCCCCGTGGCGGTCGGCGATGTCCCGCTTCCATCCCGCGTCATGCTGCATGCTCCGCTCGAGGCCACATCCCAGATAGCAAGGACGGGTCGTATACCCAGGGTGGGTATTCGTCACGGTTGACGGGTATACCCCTATCGGGTATCCGTCAAGCATGTCCACGCACAGCAAAAGCGCCGTTCTCAAACGCCTCGCCCGCATCGAAGGGCAAGTGCGCGGCATCGCACGCATGGTCGAGGACGAGCGCTACTGCATCGAGGTGCTGACCCAGCTTTCAGCGGTCCGCGCCGCCCTCGCCAAAGTCGAGGACGAGGTGCTCGCCGATCACGCCGGGCACTGCATCGCGCATGCGATCGAGGCCGGCGACAAGGCGGACCAGCGCGCCAAGGTCGACGAACTGATCGATCTCATCACGCGGCGCGGTCGGTGAACTTACCTGAGCGGCTCGAAGGTTGGCGCAGCGGGCCAGAACAGCTGGGCGCCACGGTTGGCGGGGATGGGGTCGCCGGAGGTCAGCAGGCGCACCCGGAGGGCGACACCTTCGCCCTCGCCGCCAGCGAATTCGGGATGGCGCGCGAGGTAGTCGTCGAGGCTGTCTGCGACGATCTCGGGTTGCGATAGCAACCGCGTCGACGCCGGCAAGTGGCGGCCGAACACGTCCTCGACCAGCGGATAGTGGGTACAACCGAGGATGGCGCGGTCGAGCCGGGTGCTGCCGAGACCGGCAAGCACCGCAGCCGCCGCCACTGCAACCAGTGCATCGATCTCAGTGGCAGGCGCCGCGCGCTCGATGGCGCCGGCAAGGCCTGGGCAGGCCTGCTGGACGACGGTGACGCGCGGGCAGCGCTTGGCGATCTCCTCGGCGTAGACGTGGGAGGCGATCGTGCGGGTCGTCGCGAACACGGCGATGGTGTCGCTGTTGTACTTCTGCGGATATTGCGGGGTGACGACCGCCCACGGCGTCTGCGTCGCGGCTTCCACCGTCGGCGCGATAATGCCGAGCACGTTGTGACCCTTCGCCCGCCAACCGCTGTCCGCGAGCCAGTGCTGCTGCAGCCGGCGAGCGGCAACCGCCGTCGCGGTATTACAGCCGAGGAGCACGAGCCGGCAGCCGAGGCCGAACAGGCGAGCGAGAGCCGCCTCGGTGAGCGCGATCACCTCGTCCGCTGGCCGCTCGCCATAGGGCGCATTGGCGTGATCGCCGAGATAGAGGAACGACTGGCGCGGAAAGCGGGCGACCAGCGCGCGCAGCACCGTGAGACCGCCCTGGCCCGAATCGAATACGCCGATCATCGCCCGCCCACGATGCCCGATGGCTTCATTTCACGATTCCGAGAGGCCGCCGCCCGTTCGGCCGCCAGCGCGACCGGTATCAGCCACCCGCCTCGGTCGATGCGCGGCCGGCAGCACGCGCGTCCGCCTCCTGCGCCTTCAGCGCTTCGAGAGTCGGCATCGACACGGTGGAGTAGCCGCAGTCGACGAAGTGAACCTCGCCGGTGACGGCGCCCGACATCGGCGAGAGCAGATACAGCGCCGAACCACCGACCTCGTCGAGCGTCGGCGTGCGCCGGAGCGGGGAATGATCGCGCTGATAGTTGAAGATGGCGCGGGCGTCGGAAACGCCGGCGCCCGCGAGCGTGCGCATCGGGCCGGCCGACAGTGCATTGACGCGGACGCCGGCCGCACCGAGGTCGGCTGCGAGATACCGCACCGAGGCTTCGAGCGCCGCCTTGGCGACACCCATCACGTTGTAAGACGGCACCCAGCGCGTGGCGCCGGCATAGGTGAGCGTCAGCAACGAGCCCCCGTCGGGCATCAGGTCGGCGGCGCGCTTGGCGATCTCGGTGAACGAGAAGCAGGAGATCACCATCGTGTTGGTGAAGTTCTCGCGCGTGGTGTCCGCGTAGCGGCCGGCCAGTTCTCGCCGGTCGGAGAAGGCAAGGGCATGTACGACGAAGTCGATCTTGCCCCACTGCTGCTTGATCTCGGCGAACACCGCGTCGACGCTGTCCAGATCGAGGACGTCGCACGGCAGGATGATCTTCGATCCGACCGACTGGGCGAGCGGGATGGCGCGGCGGCCGAAGGCATCGCCCTGATAGGTGAAGGCGAGTTCAGCGCCCTGGCCTGCGAGCACGCGTGCGATGCCCCAGGCGATCGAGCGGTCGTTGGCGACGCCCATCACCAAACCACGCTTGCCGGCCATCAACGGTCCGGGCTTCGCAATATCATTGGCAGTCATCGGAAACCTCGTAACGGCGCCGTGTGGGCGCGCCTCGATCTCGAACAAGCCCGCTTCAGCCCGGCGGCGACTCGACGCTGCGAGCTGTCGGGACCAGCGGCAACATCCGACCTTCGCCCTGCCGCGCCAGCAACCCGGTATCGGGCAGGCGCAGGGCGCGGCCGGCCGCGTCAACCATCGTAACGGCGGAAGATCAGCGTGGCATTGGTTCCGCCGAAACCGAAGCTGTTCGACATGACACAGTTAAGCGCCGCGCCGTCCTCGCGCACGCGCACGATCGGCACGCCCTCGAAAGCCGGGTCGAGTTCGTCGATGTTGGCGGAGGCGCAGATGAAGTTGTGCTTCATCATCAACAGCGAGAAGATCGCCTCCTGAACGCCGATCGCGCCGAGCGAATGGCCGGTGAGCGCCTTGGTGGCCGAGATCTTCGGAATGTCCGTGCCGAAGACTTCGCGGATCGCCTCGACCTCCTTGCTGTCGCCGACCGGTGTCGCAGTAGCATGCGGGTTGATATAGTCGATGCGCCCGACGTGTTTGCCGTCGAGGCCAGCCATCGCCTGCCGCATGCAGCGCGCGGCACCCTCGCCGGACGGGGCCACCATGTCGAAACCGTCCGACGTTGCGCCGTAGCCGACCACTTCACCGTAGATCTTCGCGCCACGCGCCTTCGCGTGGTCGAGCGCCTCGAGCACCAGCATGCCGGCACCGCCCGCGATCACGAAACCATCGCGCGCCTTGTCGAACGGCCGGCTGGCCTTGGACGGCGTCTCGTTATAGCGCGACGACATCGCGCCCATGGCGTCGAACAGCACCGACAGCGTCCAGTCGAGTTCCTCGCAGCCGCCGGCGAACATGACGTCCTGCTTGCCCCACTGGATCAGCTCTGCTGCATTGCCGATGCAATGAGCCGAGGTCGAGCAGGCCGAGGAGATCGAGTAGTTGACGCCCTTGATCTGGAAATTGGTGGCAAGCACGCCGGATGGGCCCGAGCTCATGCCCTTCGGCACCTCGAATGGACCGACCTTCTTCGGGCCCTTCTCGCGGGCAGTGTCGGCGGCCCAGACGATGGCGCGGGTGGATGGACCGCCCGAGCCGACGATGATGCCGGTGCGCTCGTTGGATACCTGCTTCGCCTCGAGGCCCGCATCGCGGATGGCCTGATCCATGGCCATGTAGTTCCAGCCGACGCCCGCTTCCATGAAGCGCTTGGCTTTGCGCGGCACGGCCGCTTCCCAGTCGGCAGTCGGGGCGCCATGCACCTGGCAACGGAAGCCCAGTTCCGTATAGCGCTCGGCCGCGACGATGCCGGAGCGTCCGTCCCGCAGGGAGGCCACCACATCTTCGGACGAATTGCCGATGCTGGAGACGACCCCCATGCCGGTGACGACGACACGTCTCATTCCAGAACCCTTTTCTCAACTGTCGGGCGGGTGATGGCGATGTCGTATGGCATCGTCATGCGGCGCAACGGTCGTCTACGAGACTATGTATATCGCGATACCGCGAAGATGGCAGCCAGCCAACAAGCCAACCCGGCCGGTCTCGAAAGCATTCCGTCACACCAGGACAATCCGGCGGAAGGGCCTCACGCCTCTCCGGCAGGCTTCAGCAGCACGCGCAGATCGGTCGCGGTGTAGATCACCTCGCCGTCGGCCTTCAGCGTGCCATCGGCTTCGGCGAGTTTCAATTTGCGCGCGATGACCCGCTTGATGTCGATCACGTATTCGAGGCGGCCGATGTCTGGCGTCACTTCCCTGGTGAACTTCACCTCGCCGACGCTCGACGCACGCCCGCGCCCGGGCAGGCCGAGCCAGCCGAGATAAAAACCGGTCAACTGCCACAGCGCATCCAAACCGAGGCAACCCGGCATGACAGGATCGTTGGCAAAATGGCAAGCGAAGAACCAGTCGCACTGCGGATTACCCTTGATCGCGAGTTCGGCGACCACCTGACCCTTACCATGCGCGCCGCCGCTCTCGCTGATCAGCGGGATGCGCTCGAACATCAACATCGGTGGCAATGGCAGCTGCGCGTTGCCGGGCCCGAACAGCTCGCCTCGCCCGCACGCCAGCAGATCCTCGTAGTCGAAGCTCGAACGCCGATCAGTCATGCCCGAATCGCTCTCCCCACACGCGGCCCGTCTTCGGGTCGCTCAGCGGAAGCCGAAGAATAGGCTCCCGCACCGTCTGAACCAACCTACTGCTTAGCACGTCTTGCAGCGCGTGCGAAAGGCACGCATTAACCTCGATTCTCGCGGAACACATCGCCTGACGTCGACATGCCGTGGATGCCGCCGAGGCCGATTTGTGGACGGGCGTTGCGGGAGTTGGCGATTGCATCGTATACTATAGCGTGCCGAGGTTTAGACGCTGTCGGGATCGAAACTGGACAAGCGACCATCGAGACGTGATGACGCGCAAGGCAGACATACCCGAGTTCACTACGCCGGACGCCGTGCAGCCGCGCGCGTGCCAGTCGCCGACGCCGGAGCGGCTGCGCGATGCTGGCCTGCGCCCGACACGCCAACGCGTTGCTCTGGGTGAGCTGCTGTTCGCCAACGGTGACCGCCATGTGACGGCTGAACTGCTGCACGACGAGGCCGTGGCGGCAGGCGAGCGCGTGTCACTGGCGACGGTCTACAACACGCTGCATCAGTTCAAGCGGGCCGGCCTGCTGCGCGAGCTGGCAATCGAGGGCTCGCGCTCGTATTTCGATACCAACACGTCGAACCACAACCATTTCCTCATCGAGAGCGACGGCAAGCTCGTCGACATCCCGTCCGACAACATCCGCGTCGACGGCTTGCCGCAGCCGCCGGCCGGCATGCGCATCAGTCATATCGATGTCGTCGTGCGGCTCGTACCTGTGGACGAGCCCTGATTCAGCGGACTTTTTCGCCCGGGTAGACACCCCAGAGGCGGCCCTGCTCGAGGTACCCACGGAAGGCCGCGACGGTGACGTCGCACCACGTCCCGTCACAGGATTTCATGCTGGCGACCGTGCCCGGCTCCAACATGGCGACGAGATCGCCCGTGGCGCGCTTCGCTGCATACAACGGAATGTTCCGCTCGGCGCCTTGGCGCGCGCCTTTGTCCGGCCAGGGCTGCACGATCGCGGTGCGACGACCCGATAACAGCGCGCCGAGCACCCAGCCGGTCGTGCCGTCCCAGTCGCGCACCTGCCGCCAGCCCTCGAATTCCTGCATGATCTCGACCGGCAAGCCGGCTCGCTGATAGACGAGCGCCAGTGGGTACTCCGTGCCCGGCCCCTTCCGCATGTTGACCGGATCGGACCTGAGGCTCGCGAAGCGCGGCAGCGGCAGGCCGGTGACCGCGCCACGCCCCAGCGGACGCGCCGTGCCGCCCGACGCATTGGGCGCACCATTCATCATCGCCGTCGCCTGAGCGGGCCGCGGCTGCTCGGCGGCGGCGCCGCTGGACGCGGCGAGGTTCATCAGCACAACGGCCAAGGCGGCCAACCGGGCGACCGGCGCCGTTTGCCGGCCGCCGGACGGCCCCGACGCCATTCCGTGATCGCGTCGCATCGGCCCCCGCATGTCCCCCGCTCTGCAGCGAATCTCTCGCCTCAGAGCGTGCCTTGCGGGGGGCGATTGTCAAGCGACTGAGCGAGACGTGGCAGCCATATCTCGACGCGTGCGAAGCACCTGAGCAATCCACCTATGAAACCGCGCCGCCGATCTGGTAGATACGTCACATCACGACGGTCGTCATGCCGCAGCCACCCGGCCGGCGACGACGCGCCCCGCCACCAGAGCGAGATCTTCGAGACCGATGCCCACAACCCCAAAGAAGCCCCTCGTCATCGTCACGCGCAAGCTGCCCGACATCGTCGAGACGCGGATGCGCGAACTGTTCGACGCCCGCCTCAATGTCAGCGACACGCCGATGAGCCAGGCGCAGCTGGTCGAGGCCGCCAAGACCGCCGACGTGCTCGTGCCGACGGTCACCGACCGCATCGACCGTGCGGTGCTGAGCCAGGCCGGGCCGAACCTCAAGCTGGTCGCCAACTTCGGCACCGGCGTCGACAACATCGACCTCGACACCGCCCGCAACCGCTCGATCATCGTCACCAACACGCCGGGTGTGCTGACCGAAGACACCGCCGACATGACGATGGCGCTGATCCTCGCCGTGCCGCGCCGCCTCGCCGAGGGCACCGCCTTCATGAAGGACCCGCGCACGCATTGGGCCGGCTGGTCGCCGACCTGGATGCTCGGCCACCGCATTTTCGGCAAGCGGCTCGGCATCATCGGCATGGGCCGCATCGGCACCGCCGTCGCGCAGCGCGCCAAGGCGTTCGGGTTGCAGATCCACTATCATAACCGCCGCCGCGTCGCCGAGGACATCGAGCAGGCCCTGGAGGCGACCTATTGGGACAGCCTCGACCAGATGATCGCCCGCATGGACATCATCTCGGTCAACTGCCCGCACACGCCGGCGACCTATCACCTGCTGTCGGCGCGCCGCCTGAAGCTGCTGAAGCCGACCGCCTACGTCGTTAACACGGCACGCGGCGAGGTGATCGACGAGAACGAACTCGCCCGCCTGATCGAAGCCGGCGCCATCGCCGGCGCCGGCCTCGACGTGTTCGAGCACGAGCCGGCGGTGAACCCGAAGCTCGTGTTGTCCCCCCGCGTCGTGGCGCTCCCGCACATGGGCTCGGCCACCATCGAGGGCCGCATCGACATGGGCGAGAAGGTGATCATCAACATCAAGACGTTCATGGACGGTCATGCCCCACCGGACCGCGTGCATCCGGCGATGTTTTGAAGGGGTGGGTGTCGGTCACTTCGCTCGCCACGCCGCGAACCGGCTCCATGCCGTGTTGTCGCAGGCCGGCGGCGAGGGCATGCGGCTGCCGTAAGCCCAGAGGCCCCACGACTGCACCGCGGCGGTGGGTGCGAACCAACACACCGGAGCGGCGCGGGCGTTGAGAGTGAGCGTCGCGTAGCCGCCGACCAGCAGGATGAAGCCGAGCACCATTAGGGCGCGGATGCGGCCGACGATCTCGATGACGCCGATCTCGAATTTGGCAGCGCCGATAGCGCGGCGATCGAAGGCCTTGCGGGCCTCGTCGTAGCGGGCGTGCGCGCGATCGAGCCACAGCACGACAAGCACCGAGAGCACGCCGAAAACGGGGCCGAGCCACTGCCAGGGGATACCCTGGTCGTGCGCCGGCAGCAGCATGACGGTGACGAGCGCGCGTGGCACCTCGGGCAGCGCGTGCGCGAGGTCGGGCACCTGCTGGACCGTGAAAAACGCTCCGACCAGCGCGACGGCGAGAACGACCGTCAGCTGGCCCCACAGCGTCGCGATCTCCAGCCGGCGATAGAGATCGGGCCGCGCGGCCGCCTTGGCCGGCGCGCCGATGAAGGCCAGTGGCCACCACAGCCAAGCGGTGGATTTTATGGTGAGGCGGTAGATCCATACGGGCAAAAACCAGAAAACAATTACAGCATACGAGACGGCAACCTTGCTGCGAGGCTCGTCATCATTCCCTTGACTAGTTTTGACCCAATTCTCTTGGACAATTTTGACCCAGAACATGAAGTCAAATGCGCCAACTTGCGCCGCTCCAGGGAACACCTCCGGAATTTGAAGCGGCGACGAACAGAGAACCAAACGCCTGAAATTCTTCGACAGATTCCGGACGCCATCAAAAAAGTTCCTTATCACCGCCCAGGCGCGAAGGACGCTCAGCCCGAAATTCACCGCGATTAACACCGGACCCAGCATTGTCGCGGTAAAATAGAAACTCACAAGACTCGAAAAAAACGATGAAACCCGCGAGAGCCACACTAGCACGCCAAGCGATACAACGCAGTGTAAAAAAGAAATGAAGAGTATCTCATTCTCCCCCAAAACGACCGACAGCAACTCAACTGGAATCAATAAAATATCGAGCCCAAACATGACTGCGCCGAATAAGGCGAGCAACGCACCGGCAAAGACAAGCACCGACAACGAAATGAAAGCCAAAACTAGGGCAGACCTAGCTCCACCAAACAACGCTATGGAAACGATCGTGACGCCCGTCAAGATCGTCGTCAACCAGAATGGAACCAGCACGCCGCGCGCCAGATTACCGTCCGGCCAACTGTCAATGTCAAGACGAAATTGCTGAGGGCCTAATATCTCTGCAATTACACCAAAACTCGTACCAACGATAAGAAGAGAGCATGCGGCAATTCCCGCATACCATCCGAGAGTGAGACCATCGAACCGGTTGGGGGCGATCCGCCAAGCGAGGCTTCGAAGATGAGCCTGTCCGAACTTAACGCTCTCGTCCGAGCGCAGCAGCACGAACGGCGCGGTCGCCGCGCCGATGATGAGCGGCCAGTAGGTCTCGAAGGTGATTGCGATCCACCAGTAGAGGACCACGGCCAGCATCGTCTCGATGATCGCCGTCACCGAGGGCACGTCGTTGTTGAAGCTGTCGCGTGTCGACCACCACATCCAGCGGGGGCCTTCGGCCGGCCGCGCGGCAAGCCGCATGCGCACCTCGCCGGCCACCGCCGCCGCGTCGGCCCGAAAACTCATGTCGCGCAGGCGCATCGCGCCGAGCTTGGCCAGGAACGCCAGCGTCTCCGGCAGCGCCTCGGCCTTCGGCGTGCGCACGGTCTCGAGCAACACCGGGATGATCGGCTTGCCGAGGCTTTGCGCCAGTTCCAGCTCGATGCGGACCCAGTCGTCGCCAGGCAGCTGCGTGCGCGCGTCGAGGATATCGAGCCAGCGCGGGCCGATGACCGCGAGCACGACGTCGGCGTCGGCGACGCGCTGGCGGATCTCGTCGGGGAACGGTTCGCCGGGCCGCAGTGCGCCGTCGACATCGCGATCGATGCGGACCGAATCGCCGAGCCTGTGCTGCAGGTCGTCGCGCAGGCGCCCCGCGAAGCCCTGATGATCGTCGCGGCGATAGCTGATGAAAACGGACGTCATGCCTCCCCCGAGGCGGCCATGGCGAGAGCAATCGCCGGGAACCTAGCAGAGAGCTGAGCGATCGCCACGGACAATCTGGTCGCGAGAGGGGTAGGCGCCAGCGCTAGAAGCCTACAATCAAAACACCGCATGGTCGCCGCGTTCGATGGAGGCTTTGCCGGCGACGAGGCGGGCGTAGAAGTCGAACAGCGTTTCTGTTCCGGTGGAGGGGGTGGCGTCGGCGTCGTAGCGGTCACTCGCCGGGTCGAGGACCAGCATGGATTCGGTCGCGTAGTAGCGCCCGATGCGCGCCAGCTCGGCCTTGTCGGCGAGCGGGGGGATGACGCGGCCGAGCCCGCCCAGGACCGCGATGATGGTATCGAGCAACGCCACGGGCACCTGGTTGAAGCGCGGCGTGCGACCGAGCAGGCGGAACAGCTCTTCGCCCTGCTCGCGCGGCGTGATCGCGGGTCCGGGGCCGCCGATCGGCAGCACGCGATTGCGGCGGCTGTCGTCGTGCAGGCAGTCGGCGAGGTAGCGGCCGAGATCGCCATCGCTGATCGGCTTGCAGGCCGTCAGCGTGCCATCACCGAACACCAGGAACGGCTTGCCCCGCTCAAGCCGATCGAGCTGCCCCGACAGCGATTTGAAGTAGGCCGTCGGCCGCACGATGGAATACGTGAGTCCGGACTCGATCAGCACTTTCTCGAAGGCCAGCTTGGCATGCTGGAAGGCCAGCCGCGGCTTCTGCACGCAGATCGCCGAGAGCAGCACCATCTGCGTGACGCCGGCCTCGCGCGCCGTTGCCAACGCATCGACGTGGGCCTGATGGTCGATCGCCCAGGCGTCCTTCGGTGCCCCGGTGCGCGAGGCGAGACACGACACCAGCGCATCGAAGCGCTCGTCACGAAAGCCGTCACGCGCCAGCGAAGCGGGGCTCGTCACATCTCCGAACCGCACGGCAGCGCCGTCGAACAGCGCGACGCTGTCGGCTGGCGTCAGCGTGCCGCCAACCCCGGCGCCCGGCCGCACGAAGCACACCACCTCATGCCCCTGCTGGGCGAGGGCCCGGACGGCGGCGCGGCCGATGGTGCCCGTCGCGCCGATGACGAACACGCGGCGTGGCCGAGGGGAATGCGATGATTGGGGAGATGTGCTGTCGGTCATGGAACGAGTTTGCCGGCGGGGCCGGTGGTGACGCAAGCCCGGACCGCTCTGAGCCAGAATTGGCCGGCTGCAAACCATCCGTCACAACCTTTGCTGCGCCGGCTCGGCATACCTGCTAGTTTCTCGCAAAAGCCGGCCTGTCGGCAAACCAGCATCTCCCCGGAGCCGCCATGACCTTCGACATCTCGACGCTGCTTTGGCTCGCGCTGCTCGCGTTCATCCTGCAGCCGATGCTTATGGGCCGCTGGTTCACCATGAAGCGGATCGCGGCGATCCGGGCCATCGAGAAATCGCATGGCTCGCGCGTGATCACCATGATCCACCGCCAGGAACAGCGCTCGATGTTCGGCTTCCAGGTCGCCCGTCACATCGACCTCGAGGACGCGCAGACGATCATCGCGGCGATCAAGGAGACGCCGCGCGATATGCCGATCGACATGGTGCTGCACACGCCCGGCGGCCTTGTGCTCGCTGCGATGCAGATCGCCCGCGCGCTCGAGGCCCACCCGGCCAAGGTCACCGTCTACGTGCCTGTCTACGCCATGTCGGGCGGCACGTTGATCGCGCTTGCCGCCGACGAGATCGCGCTCGGCGAATTCTCGGTGCTCGGCCCGATCGACCCGCAGATCGCAGGCCTGCCGGCGGCGAGCATCGTGAAAGTGAAGGAACTGAAGCAAGCCGCCGACATCTTCGATCTGACGCTGGTGCTCGCCGACGTCAGCGAGAAGGCGCTGGTGCAGGTCAAGCGCGGCGCGGTCGAACTGCTCACGCCGCAGCTCGATCAGGCGGCCGCCGAAGCGCTCGCCGAGAAGCTCGCTGGCGGCTACTGGACGCACGACTACGCGCTGACCGCCGAGGAAGCGCTGAGCCTCGGGCTGCCGGTCAAGGTCGGCATGCCGCGCGTGGTGCTCGACCTGATGCGGCTCTATCCGCAGCCCATCCAACGCTCCGGCGTCGACTTCCTGCCGATCGACTTGCCGAACCGCGGCCGACGCTGAGATCGGCCGGGCTATAGGGACGTGTCACCCGGACGCTGGCCCGAAATTTGCTGCTGACTTTTTGCAACGCGTACAGCCAGCCATAAGTATTTACCGGCACCGACGTGTCGTCACTCTTTGTCTCTGCTGCTTGAGCTGAAATCCATTCCCGGAGTTGGATTATGCCCATCGTCTCGAACTCTTTCGAGCTCGCCGCAGCGCTTTCTTCAGCAACTGCTGGCGTCACGATCGAACTGGCTGGTGGCCAGTATGATCCGCTCATTCTCAAGAACTTCAATTTCAGCGGCACCGTTACGGTGCGATCGGCCGATCCCGAAAGCCCCGCCGTCTTTTCCTCGCTGCAAGTCCAGGCATCGTCCAACATCACCTTCGACGGCCTCGTCATAGCCCACCCTCTGGCTGCGGGCGAAGCCGACTGGGTCAGTGCGATGCGCATCGACGGCTCGTCCAACATCGCGGTCGTGAACTCGGAGTTCCTCGGCAGCGCAGACGGCGACGCCACTAATGACGGCCAAGGTCTCCTCGTCCTCGACTCGCAGTTCATCACCCTCGCCGGCAACGTCTTCCACGACCTGAAGATCGGCGCGGGCTTCGGCCGCAGCACCGACATCGCCGTGAGCGACAACACCTTCCACGACATCAGAACCGATGGGTTGACCCTCGGCAGCGTCGCCCGCGTCGCGGTCGAGAACAACACGTTTCGCGACTTCCACCCTGTTGTCGGCGACCATCCGGACATGATCCAGGTATGGAACCAGGGCGGTATCATGGATCTTGCAGACATCACGATCCGGGCCAACACCTTCGATCGCGGCAGCGGCGACAACGTCCAGACCATCTTCATCCAGGGTGTGCCGCCGGGCCAGAGTGGATTTCCCTACACCGCGCACGACATCACGATCGAGGCCAACGTCATTACGGGCGGTAGCGCCCAGGGCATCTGGGTCTACGACGTCGCCGCGCTGGCGATCACCGGCAACACCATCGCCGAGGCCGGCGGCGCCGACTACCCGCCGACCATACGGATCGAGCGTGCCGATGGCGCGGTCGTCACGGGCAACACGGCGCCCAGCATCGAGGCGGTCGCGTCCGCAGGCGTCGTCTTCGACGGCAACCTCACACTCGACGGCACTGGCCAACCGGCTGGCCCCGAGAACAGCACCGTCATTCTCGGCACGGCGGCCGGCGACACGCTGACCGGCACCGCGTTCGCCGACGAAATCGACGGTGCCGGTGGCGACGACACGCTGAGCGGCGGCGATGGCGAAGACCTTCTGTCGGGCGGCATTGGCAACGATTTGTTGCTGGGTGACGGCGGTGACGACGAGTTGCACGGTGGCGACGGGCTCGACATTCTGTTCGGGGGAGCAGGCGAAGACCGGCTGTTCGGCGAAGAGGGCAACGACACCGTGTGGGGAGATGCCGGCAACGACATGCTCAACGGCGGCGGTGGCAAAGACGAATTGCACGGTGGTGACGGCAACGACGGCATCTATGGCGGCGGTGCCGACGACCGCATCTTCGGTGAAGCCGGAAACGACATGCTGCGTGGCGACGGCGGCAACGACATGGTCAACGGCGGCGGCGGCACCGATGTGCTCTGGGGCGACGCCGGCAACGACACGCTTTACGGCGGCGGCGCCGACGATGTGCTCTACGGCGGTGACGGCACCGACAAGCTGTGGGGCGACGGCGGTAGCGACAGGCTGGTGGGCTGCAGCGGCGCCGATGCGTTCAGCTTCAAGGATACCTGGGGTCATGACGTGATCGAGGACTTCGAATTGGGCGTCGATACGTTCGATTTCACCCGCGTCACCGCGCTCGATGACGCCAGCCAGATCACGATCACCGAAACTATTGACGGCACGCTGCTGACGTTCGGCGCCAACAGCGTGCTCCTGGCAGGTGTTGCCGCCGTGCCGAACCTTTCGGACTATTTCATCGTCTGAGCCGATTAGCGCATCTCGGCTTCTTAACTCCGGAGCACGACAGGGGTGAGGCTCGCGGGCGGCGCACATCACCGGCACCTCGGGATGCATGAACATAGCATCAACTTAGGTCGTCGGGTCGGCACGGCCGGCCAGGCCCGCCCCCTGTTGACAGCCAGACGGCCTGAGTATCAGGTCAGACCGACCGCGCCGTTTGCCAACGAGACCAGCGGATACAGCGGGTGATATCGGGCAGCGGGCCGACGTCGCGACCCGAAGCTTACTCGCACATGATCAACGGGTAACGTGTTCCCATGCTCATCCTGATCGATAACTACGACAGCTTCACCTACAATCTCGTTCACTACCTGGGTGAACTCGGGGCACGGTGCGAGGTGCATCGCAACGACCGCATCACCGCCGAAGCGGTACTAGCGGCGAAACCCAAGGCGATCGTGCTGTCGCCCGGCCCGTGCACGCCGAACGAAGCCGGCATCTGCCTCGACCTGATCGCGAAGAACGAGGGCCGCGTTCCGCTGCTCGGCGTGTGCCTCGGCCACCAGGCGATCGGGCAGGCGTACGGCGGCAAAGTGATCCGGGCGCCGCTGCCGATGCACGGCAAGCTGTCGCAGATCCGCCACCGCGCCGACGACAATGCGCTGTTCGCCGGCATACCGGGCAGGCTCGAGGTGACGCGCTACCATTCGTTGATCGTCGAGCGCGCCAGCCTGCCCGACTGCTTGGAGGCGACGGCTGAAACCACCGACGGGCTGATCATGGCGATGCAGCATCGCGCGCACCCGGTCTACGGCGTGCAATTCCACCCCGAGAGCATCGCCTCCGAGCACGGCCACGACCTCATCGCCAACTTCCTTGCGCTCGCCGGCATTCCGGTGACGAAGCGCAACAGGGCGCCCGTGCGCGAGCACAACGCGGGCAAGGCCGCCTGAGATGGCCGGGCCGCTCGATTGGCTGCGAGAGCTTGCCGGCTTCGACCGCGCAATGCCGGCTGTCACCGTGCCGCCGTCCGCTGCCACGCCTTCTACGAGACTGGAGACCGCCGCCGTCATGTCACCCACGCCACCCGACGCCCCGACGCCGGATCCCACAGCACTGAAGCCCTACATCTCGCGCGCCCTCGACAGCGCGCTGTCTCAGGCCGAAGCCGAAGAGGCGTTCGACGTCATCATGTCCGGCCGCGCGACGCCGTCGCAGATCGGCGGCTTCCTGATGATCCTCAGGTTGCGCGGCGAATCGATCGAGGAGATCACCGGCGCTGCCTCGATCATGCGCGCGAAATCCAAGAAAGTGCGGGCGCCCGTCGGCGCCATCGACATCGTCGGCACCGGCGGCGACGGCAAAGGCACGCTCAACATCTCGACCGCTGCGGCGATCGTCACAGCGAGCCTCGGCGTTCCGGTCGCCAAGCACGGCAACAAGGCGCTGTCCTCGAAGTCCGGGGCGGCCGACGCGCTCGGGGCCGTCGGCGTCGACATCAACGCCGATGTGGCGGTAATCGAGCGTTGCATCGCCGAAGCCGGCATCGGCTACATGAACGCACCGAACCATCACGCCGCCATGCGTCATGTCGGGCCGGCGCGCGTCGAACTCGGCGTGCGCACGGTGTTCAACATCCTGGGGCCGCTGACCAACCCTGCCGGCGTGAAGCGCCAACTGACCGGCGCTTTCACCCAGCACCTGATACGCCCGATGGCCGAGACACTGCGGGCGCTCGGCTCCGAGAAGGCGTGGCTGGTGCATGGCATGGACGGCACCGACGAGATGTCGATTGCGGCGCCGACTTATGTCGCAGCGCTCGACGGCGGCAAGGTCACCCAGTTCACCATCAAGCCGGAGGACGCAGGTCTTCCCGAGCACCCGTTCGGCCAGATCCTCGGCGGTACGCCACAGGAGAACACTGCGAAAATGCTGGCGCTGCTGACCGGCGATAGAAGCGAGCGACTGATGGCGTTCCGCCACGCGGTGCAGCTCAACACGGCGGCAGCGCTACTGATCGCCGGCCGCACCACGACGCTCGCCGAGGGCGTGCCGCTCGCCGCCGCAGCCCTCGATGATGGGCGCGCGCGCAAGACGCTCGAAACACTGGTGCGGGTCTCGCGCGGCGGTTGAGCGGCACGCGTCGGCCGGAGCCACACCAGGCGATCGCGTGGAACCAAACGCGGGCCTCGCGCGCTTATCTCGCCGGCGTCACCCAGTCTTGCCCGCATGCGCCGCATCCCGCTGATGCAAATCCGACATGTTGGCAGACTATGGAAACGCCGGAGGCTGAGCGCGCGCACGGGCGCGGCGACAGCACCACAATCGAGGGAGAGTCTTCATGTCGCCTGCTGATACCGCCCTGCTCATGAACGTGCTCGCTGGCGCCGCAATCCTGTTCGGGGTCGGCTTCATCGGCAACCTGCTGTCGTTCTCGAACCGCTTCGTCAACGCGCTCGTGACGGCGATCGTGTTCGCCGTGATTTACGGCGCGCTCGTCTACTTCATCGATCGCTCGGTGCTGCCCGCGACCCTCGCGAAGCTGACGCAGCAGCAGTGGCTGCAGATGATCGGCATGGCCGCCGTGATGGTGTTCGTGATCGATCTCGTCGCAAACATGATTTCGTTCTCGGGCCGGTTCTCGAACGCCCTGATGACCGCAGTCGTGTTCGCCGTCGTCTATGGCGCCACGCTGTACTTCACGAAGATCGGTCAGCTGCCGATCCCGGCCTGATCACTCGAGTTTCGGGCCGGCGCTTCATGCCGGCCCCATTTCGACTGTCTCGGCGTGCGTGCCGACGACGACGCGCCCATCGGCCATGATCCACCCGCGATACATGCCGAGCGTGTTGAACGGGGCGAGCACACGGCCGGCCGCGTCGACCGCGACGAGGCCGGCGCCGACCTTTTCGACCGGCATCACCTCGTGGATGATCGCGCCGGTGGCGGTCGCAAGATCGGCACCGGCATACCGCATGCGCGCGATGATATCGTGGCCGACGGCGTGGCGGATGAAGGCCTCACCCATCCCGGTGCAAGAGACGGCGGCGAGGCCATTCACCGCGTAGGTGCCGGCGCCGACGATCGGACTGTCACCGACCCGCCCGGTCGGCTTGTTGTTGTAGCCGCCAGTCGAGGTCGCCGCTGCGAGATTGCCGCGGGCATCACACGCAACGGCGCCGACAGTGCCGTGCTTTTCCGCTTCGCTCGCCAGCCCGACGGTGCCGCTCAGGGCACGCCGCTTCAGGCTCTGCAAAGCGGCGAGGCGCCGCTCGGTGGTGAAATAGCTGTTGTCGACCATCGCGAGACCGGCCTTCTCGGCGAACGCATCGGCGGCTTCGGCAGCGATCAGCACGCAGCCCGAGCGCTCCATGACGGCTCGCGCCGCCCGCACCGGATTGCGGATGCGCGTGGTGCTGCACACACCGCCGGCGGCGAGGCGGGCACCGTCCATGATCGAGGCATCGAGTTCGTGACGGCCATCCTCGGTCAGCGCTGCGCCATACCCGGCGTTGAAATGCGGGCTGTCTTCGAGCACCACGACTGCGGCTTCGACCGCATCGAGTGCGGCACCGCCTCGCGCGAGCACGGCCCATCCGGCCCTGAGCGACGTCGCCAGATGTTGGCGTGCCTCCGCCCAGGCGTCGTCGCTCTGCGCTGCCCGCTCCAGCGTGCCGCAGCCGCCGTGGATGCCGATCGCGATAGGTCCGCTCATTCCGTTCTCCAATCACTCTTGCCGCCCAGGTTCTACCCAAGCTAGGTGATGACAGGCGGGCCAGCAAACATGTCGACGACGCCTGCCCCGCGACAGGTTCGCTGAAGGCTGCGTTTATTCTGTCGCAAATCATTGGCAGGATGTAGCTTTACAGGAGGGTCGGCGTTCCCTATCTACGCGCGCTCTGCGTACTCGGCCGGGCAATCTGGTCTGCCAGCCGGTGCGTAGAACAGGTGCAACCAACAGGCGGAGGTTTTATGAAATGGAGCGTTTCTCTTCGGCGCTGGCGCTGATCGAGGCTCGCAAGCCCGACAATCCCGTGCTCGGACTGCGTCCGCATGCTGCGGGCCGGGCAGCACGCTGGTTTCTCGCCAACTTCCCCGGCGAGGTCGCCTACGCCTACAAGGCGAACAGCTCCGTATTCCTGCTCGGCGCGCTCTACGGCGCGGGCATTCGCCAATTCGATGTGGCCTCGCTGCCCGAACTCGAGGATGCCTTTACGATTCCGGGCGCCACGCTGCACTTTATGCATCCGGTGAAGTCGCGCACCGCGATCCGTCGCGCCTATCACGAGTTCGGCATCAAGTGCTTCGCGCTCGATAGCGAGGACGAACTCGAGAAGATCAAGGCCGAGACCGGTGGCGCCAAGGACCTGCAGCTGTTCGTGCGCATCGCCGTGCCGGCCAAGAACTCGTCGGTGCCGCTCGAGCGCAAGTTCGGCATCTCAGGGAAGCCCGCAGCAGACCTGATCATGCGCACCCGCCACGCCTGCGACGAACTCGGCCTGATGTTCCACGTCGGCTCACAGACGGTGACGCCCGATGCCTACGGCACGGCGCTCGAAGCACTGCACCAGTTGATCGTGCAGGCCGGTGTCGTGGTCGACGGCATCGATGTCGGCGGCGGATTTCCCGCCCGCTACGACGATCAGGGCCCGGCACCACTGTCAGACTACATGGACGTGATCTCGCACGGCTTCGAGAAGCTGCCCGTGGCGCAGGATTGCCGGCTGATCTGCGAACCCGGCCGCGCCCTCGTCGCGGAGGCCGAGAGCCTGATCGTGCGCGTCAACGCGCGTCGCGGCAACGAGCTGTTCATCAATGACGGCAGTTACGGAGCGCTGTTCGATCTCGCCCACCTCGGCTTCAAGGTGCCGGTGCACCTCGTCCGGCCCGGTCACGATCGCCGTGAGCGCCTTGAGCCATTCGAGTTCTGGGGGCCGACCTGCGATTCGATCGATCGCCTCAAGGGGCCGCTGATGCTGCCCGCCTCGGTGCGGGAAGGCGACTACCTGGAGTTCGGCAACATGGGCGCCTACGGTCGCGCCATCGCCGGCATGTTCAACGGCTACGGCCGCTACGAGGAAGTGATCCTCGACGACCAGCCGGCCTTCACCATGTACGAGACCACGACCAGCCTGATGCAACAGAACGCCTGACGTTCGGCGGTTCTCACACCACTCTGGAACCGCCCGCCCCCAGCGGGATTTAACCGTTCGTGCGCCCGCGGATTGACCTGCTGGTTTAGGGCGTGCACGGTGCCAGACGCAGGGAGTTGGCGCGTGGGAAGCCGATGGTCGATGTGAAGCAAAGGCCGGGGTACCGGGTGAACCTCGGGTATGCTGCGGTGACGTTGCTGGCAGTCACGTTGGCGGCGGCTTCGGCATCCGCTACCGAGGCAGTGGACGCCGTGCCGACCTCTATGGCCGTCAGCGTGCCCCAGGCGGCGTCGACTCCGGCGAACGCCTCAGGCGCGACACCCCCCTCGTCGGCCGCCGTACCATTAGCCACGCCGGTGCCGCCGGCCGAGCAGGCCAACCGCGACGGCGAGTCGCCTAAGCCGCCCGCCACGGCAGCTCTCGCGCGTGACGAGACGGCCGACATGGCCTCCTTCCTCGACCGGCTGATGCTGGCCGAGTCTGGCGGGCGCGACACCGCCAAGAACCCGCGTTCGACTGCCACCGGCCCATTCCAGTTCATCGAATCGACCTTCATCGCTGTCGCACGCCGCCACTTTCACGACGAGACGGCGGCACTGACCGACGCCGAGTTGCTCGCCAGGCGCACCGACCGCGACCTCGCCCGCCGCGCGGCCGAGGCTTACACCCGCGAAAACGCCCGCGCGCTGGCCGCCGCCGGCCACGCCGCGACATTCGCCAACCTACGGCTCGCCTTCCTGCTGGGCGCCGATGGCGCGAGCCGGGTGCTGGCGGCCAAGCCCGAAGCGAAACTCACAGGCGTGCTTGCGCCGAAGGTCCTGGCAGCCAATCCCTTCATGAAGCCGATGACGGCGGCCGATCTTGTCCGCCGTTCCTCGCGCGAGGTCGCCCTGCGGCCGGATGGCGCGCAACTCGCCAGTGCCACGGTGACCGCATCGGGCGTCGTCGCGGCAACGTTGCCGAAGCGCCCGCGCATCGTGGTGCGCTGCAAAGTCGCGCTCGCAAGCTGCCGCGCCTGGGTCGCCAGGGAAGAGCGCAAGCTCGCCCGCAAGACCCGCCAAGCCCGCCGCTGACACGGCCCCTCGCCCGCGCTATCGTGCCGGTAACGGGAGAGGGCGAATGATCGAGCTTCAGACTATAACCGTCGGCCTGCGTGGCTCCACCGATCTCCTGGTCGGCGCAGAACACACGGCGCCCCGCGTCGGTTCTGGGCGCATCGCAGTGCTGGCGACTCCGGTGATGATCAACCTGATCGAAGCGGCAGCGCTGGCGGCGATCGAGCACCTGCTGCCCGAGGGCCACCAGAGCCTCGGCATCCATCTCGACGTCAAGCACTTCGCCGCGACGCCGGTCGGCATGCGCGTCACCGCCGAGGCCGAAGTAACGGCGGTCGACGGTCGCACCGTGACGTTCCGCGTCGGCGCCCGCGACGAGCGCGAGGCCATCGGCGAGGGCACCCACCAGCGCGTCGTCGTCAACGTCGCCCGCTTCGACAATCGCGTGCAGCGCAAGATCGCCGGCGGCTGAAATGCCGGCGCGCCATGCTCTGATCGGGCACCTCGGAGTTTGACTTGCACGGGCCGGCCAGCGAACGTTCATCGAGCCTGATCCGATCTGGAGGATACCCCCATGCCGCAACCGCTGCCACCTGCCCCCAAGGTCCTCGCCAACGGCTGCGCCATCCCGGCGATCGGTCTCGGCACATGGCCGATGCTCGGCGAGGAGTGCACCCGTGCGGTCGCGACCGCCCTGGAACTGGGCTATCGCCACATCGACACCGCAACGCGCTACGAGAACGAGGCGGCGGTCGGTGAAGGCCTGCGCGCCGGTGGCGTCGCCCGCGGCGATTACCACGTGACCACCAAGGTGTGGTGGGACCGGATCGGCGCCGCCGACCTGCAGGCCTCGGCTGAAGCGAGCCTCGAAAGTCTAGGCCTCGACTATGTCGACCTGCTGCTCATCCATTGGCCGAACCCGAAGATCCCGCTCGCCGACAGCATCAATGCGCTCTGCGCATGCAAGCAGCAGGGCCTCACCCGCCACGTCGGCATCTCCAATTTCCCGACGCGGCTGATGACCGAGGCGTTGGCGCTGACCACCGAGCCGCTGGTCTGCAACCAGGTCGAGTTCCACCCCCACCTCGACCAGTCGAAGATCTATGCCAAGTGCCGCGACAACGGCATGGCGATGGTCGCCTACTGCCCGCTCGGGCGCGGCACCGTCGGCGGCGTGCTCGGCGAAAAGATCATCACCGATATCGCAGCGGCAAAGCGCGTCACGCCGGGCCAGGTCGTGCTGCGCTGGCACGTGCAGCAGCCGGGCGTGATCGCCATCCCGAAGTCGGCGACGCCCGAGCGCATCGCTCAGAACCTCGACGTATTCTCGTTCACCCTAACCGATGCCGAGATGGCAGCGATCACCGCGCTGAAGCGCCCCGACGGTCGCGTCGTCAAACTCGACTTCGCGCCTGAGTGGGACAGCTGACGAGGCGATAGCGGGCAGGCTCAGCGGGCAGCCGTCGCGGGCGCCGTCGTCGCGATCCAGATGCCGGCGAACACGGCAACCAGGCCGACCACCAGATTGAGCGTGATCGGCTCGCCGACCAGATGAGCCGCGACCAGCGCTGCCGCCACCGGGTTCACCGTCATCGTGTTGGCGACGCTGGTCGGGCTCGCCCGCTGGAGCGCCAGCACCCACAGGATGAAGGCGAGCCCGCCGCCGGCGAGCCCGAGATAGATCGCGGCCGTCCACTGCGCGCCATCGAAGTTCGCCAGCACCGCGATCCGACCGCTGGCAACCGCGATTGCCAGCAGCACCGCGGCCCCCGCGCCCATCCCGACCGACAGGTAGCCAAGCGCACTCGATCGCTGCATCAGCGGCCGCGACCAGACGTTGTAGAACGCCATGCACAGCACCGCGCCGGCCATAATCAGCTCGCCCCGCCAGGCGCCCTCGGGTGCCGCGCCCAGTCCGGTCGCCAGAGCCACGGCGACACCGACCACCGCCACGATGACGCCCGTGGTGCGCCGGGCCGACAGCGGCTCGAGCCCGAGCAACGCCCCGACCGCCATGGTCTGCAGCGGCAACGTCGCCAGCGCGAGGCTCGCACGGGCCGCCGTGGTGTAGCTGACGGCAACGTTGTAGAGTACGAAAAACAGCCCGAAATACGCGATGCCGAGGCCCGCCACGGCCGGCAGATCGCGTCGCGCCGGAAACTTCACCCCGAGTGCGAGTGCGACCGGCAGCACCAGCAGCACGCCGATCCCCCACCTGAGCAACGCGATGGTGACGGCGTCCGTACTGGCGACGAGATAGCGGGTCACCGCCGCCGCGCTTCCGCCGAGCGCACTGGACATGAGCGCGATGATGACGCCGCCGACTTCGCCCACCTGCGCCTCCCCGAGCCGCGTCCACGAGCAGGCATGACGAAGTTCGCCGCTCATCCCTTGGCGCCCTCCTCTACCACGACGCGGCGATACAGATGCCATGTCGCGTGGCCGAGCACCGGCAGCACGACCACCAGCCCGAGGAATCCGGGGAGCGAGGCGACCACCAGCAGCGCCACGATGATCGCCGCCCACAGCAACATCGGCCAGGTGTTCATCGAAACCGCCCGCACACTGGTGATCATCGCGGTGACGAAATCCACGTCGCGGTCGAGCACCAGCGGGAACGACACGACCGACAGCGAAAACAGCACGGTGGCGAGGATCGCGCCGACCACGTTGCCGATGGCGAGGAAGGTCAGCCCTTCGCTGGTCGTCAGCACGATGCGGATGAAGTCGAACATCGAGGCCGACATCGCCGTGAAGCCGAGGATCACGGCGAGTAGCAGTCGCACCTGGTACATCCACACGATCAGCACAAACAACGTCATGAAGCCCATCCAGCGCACTTCGCTGCGGCCTTTGACGGTGCGCCAGACCTCGCCCCAGGACAGCGGCAGGTCCCGCTCGAGCCGGCGGCTCACCTCGTAGAGCAACGTGCCGATGAACGGCGCGACCAGCGCGAAGCCGGCGCCGAGCGGATAGGCGAAGTAAGGCATGCCCGCCCACATCAGCAGCAGCAGGATGGCGAGGCCGGTCGCCGCCGTCACGCCTCCGAGCGTCAGCCCATACATCGGTGCCCGCTGGAAATCGCGCAAGCCGAGGCTCAGCGCCTCCAGCACGTCCGCCCTGGTGATCTGGCGGACGACGGGGTCTGCCTTGCCGGAGAGAGATCTGGTGGTCATCGCGGGCTCTGCGTCTGGAGGGGGACGACTTCCAACATAGCCAATGTCGACAGGCCGGCGATACATCATCAGGCCGACGTCTGATCGACATCAGGAAAGCGCACGCACTCAGTACGTCGCCCGCCCGCCGGAGAGGTCGAACACCGCCCCGGTCGAGAACGTGCAGGCCTCTGAGGCGAGCCACAGGACCTGCTCGGCCACCTCGTCCACCGTGCCGAGCCGGCCCATCGGGCTCTTGGCGATCATGATGGCGACGTGTTCCGCCGAGACCTGCGCCAGCAGGCCCGTCTCGACAGCGGCCGGCGCCACCGCATTGACGCGGATGCCGGTTTTGGCGAGTTCCTTGCCGAGCGCCTTGGTGAAGGCGATGACGCCAGCCTTGGCCGCCGAATAGGCCGAAGAGTTGGGCGTGCCTTCCTTGCCGGCGAGCGAGGCGATGGTGACGATGCGGCCAACCCCAAGCCCGCCGTTGGCCGCCTGCATCACCGGCACGACATGCCGGCACACTTCGAACGTACCGACCAGATTGACGTCGATCAGCCGGCGCCACTCGGCCGGATCGTAAGCCGTCACCGGCTCGGCCGGACCGACATGGCCCGCCGAATGCACCAGGATGTCGATGCGGCCGTGGCGCTCGACCGCCGCCCGGGTCGCCACCGCGATCGCCGCCGCGTCCGTCACGTCGAGCACCACCGCTTCGATGCCCTCGGGCACGATGCCGACGGTACTGCGGTCCCACACGATCACCTGCGCGCCGGCATCCCTGAGCCGTTCGGCGATGCGCCGCCCGATTCCGTTCGCCCCACCCGTGACGATCGCGACCTGCCCCGTGAAATCATAACTGACCGGCATGGCTCTCTCTCGTCCCGCTTCGATGGTCTATGTGCGCCCCGCCCCGGATGCGCGCCTGACAATAACGGATACCGGAACGCGCCCGGCTGGCAACCATGCCGAAACTGCCCGGCCCTCCACCGCCGACAACCGATGCGTGCGTCGGCGCTGCCCGCCGTGCCGCGACGAGCGGTTACACTTCATTGATGACGACGCCACGTCGCCCGGCAAGAGTTATCCCCGCAGTCCGGCAAGAGTTTATACTTGCCGCGCAACGCTATATACTAATACAACTTGCTTCCTGGCGCTTATATCCAAGTAAAAATCACACTCCACCAAACAAACCCGATTGACAGCGTGACGCTCTTGCAGTATGTTTCCTGTATAACGCGATAGTTGTGAGCCGACGCCGCCCCGCCCCTGCGGATTGAGCCCGCGCCACATCTGGCCCTTGCGCCCCGAGCGCCCTGCCCAACACTCGTCACGCCCCGCCGAGCCCTCTTCTCCGAGGCCGCAACCCCCGCATGACCGAACCTGCCCCCTCGCCCACTCCGGGTGATGCCCCGCCCGTTGCGCCTCCGAAGCGCCGCGCGGCGAGCACCAAGCCTGAGCGCGCCGCTGTCGTGCGTCGCCTCTACTCCGCCATCGACAAGACCCTGACCAAGCTGGAGGCCGCCATGGCGACCGACGAGCCGCTTTCGCCTGCCGACCGCGAGCGCGAGACCCGCGCGCTCCACACCATCATCCGCAACGTCGAGAAGGTCCGCGACCTTGAGAGTGGAAAGCGAAAGCCCGCCGCTGGCGCCGCCAGAGGCAACGCCAAATCCGGCCGAGGCCGCGCCGCTCCCACCCTTGCCCGCGATCCGGAGATCCTCCGCCTCGAGATTGCGGAGCGCATTCTTCGCCTGCGCCGACGCCGCGGACCCGGCGATGAAGGAACAGGCGGCGCGAGAAGCGATCTCCCATGACCTCGCCCATCTCGCCCTTCCCGACGACGCCCTCTCGCCCCTGCTGCACGACTGGGAGGTGTGGGCCCGCGACGACCAGCTGCCGCCCGCCGCCACTCATGCGGGCGACGCCTGGCGCACCTGGCTGATCCTCGGCGGGCGCGGCGCCGGCAAGACGCGCGCGGGCGCCGAATGGGTTCGCGCCCAACCGCAGCAACGATCCCGACATCGTGCCGGGTACACGGCTCACCGGCACGATTCTCCTCGACGGCGCCGACATCCGCACGCCCCACATCGATCCACCGCTTCTGCGCAAACGCTTCGGGTGGGTGGCTCAAAAGCCCGACCCATTTCCCTGGTCGATCTACTCCAACATCGTCTATGGAGCACGTCTGCACGGCACGCTCGCCACGCGCTCCGAGGGCGATGAACTCGTCGAGCACTGCCTGCGACGCGTCGGCATGTGGGACGAAGTCAAGGACCGCCTCGACGAACCCGGCACATCGCTTTCCGGCGGTCAGCAGCAACGCCTCTGCATCGCCCGCGCTATCGGCTACCAGCCGGAGGTGCTGCTGATGGACGAGCCGGCCTCCGCGCTCGATCCGCACGCTACAGCCCTGCTGGAGAAACTGATCGACGAACTCAGCCGGAATTTCACGATCGTGATCATCACACACAACACGCAGCAGGCGGCGCGTGTCGCCCAGCGCGTCGCCATGTTCCACCTCGGCCGCCTCGTCGAGGTCGGCGATGCCGATGCGATCTTCGTGAACCCCCGCCACGGTGCCACGCGCGCGTATATCACCGGCCGGTTCGGCTAGGTCCTCACCTAGCCATTGCCACGTCGCAGCGCCTCAGCTGCGCAGTCCCGGCGCTTCCTGGCCGGTGCGCGCGACGTACTCGGTGTAGCCGCCGCCATAGGCATGCACGCCGTCGCCCGTCAGTTCCAGCACGCGATTGGAGAGCGCCGCCAGGAAGTGCCGATCGTGCGAGACGAACAGCATCGTCCCCTCGTACTCGGCGAGCGCCTTGATCAGCATTTCCTTCGTCGCGACGTCGAGGTGGTTAGTCGGCTCGTCGAGCACCAGGAAGTTCGGCGGATCGAACAGCATCTGCGCCATCACGAGGCGCGCCTTCTCTCCACCCGAGAGCACCCGGCAGCGCTTCTCGACGTCGTCGCCCGAAAACCCGAAGCATCCGGCGAGCGAGCGCAGGGCGCCCTGGCCGGCTAGCGGAAACCGCTCTTCCAGCGAATCGAACACGGTCTGGGTGCCGTCGAGCAGGTCCATCGCGTGCTGGGCGAAGTAACCCATCTTCACGCTTGCCCCGACCGCGACCGATCCCGCGTCCGGCTCGGTCGCCCCCGCGATCAGCTTCAGCAGCGTCGACTTGCCAGCCCCGTTGACGCCCATCACGCACCAGCGTTGACCACGCCCGATATGCAGGTCGAGCCCCTCGTAGATGATGCGGCTGCCATAGCGCTTGTGCACACCCTTGAGGTTCGCCACGTCGTCGCCAGAGCGTGGCGCCGGCGGAAAGCGGAACAGCACCGTCTGGCGCCGCTTCGGCGGCTCGATCTTGTCGATCTTGTCGAGCTTCTTCACCCGGCTCTGCACCTGCGCCGCGTGCGAGGCGCGCGCCTTGAACCGCTCGATGAACTTGATCTCCTTGGCGAGCATCGCCTGCTGGCGCTCGAACTGCGCCTGCTGCTGCTTTTCGCCGAGCGCGCGCTGCGCCTCGTAGAACTCGTAGTCGCCCGCGTACGTCGACAGGCTGCCGGCGTCGATCTCGATGATCCGCGTCACGATGCGGTTCATGAACGCGCGATCGTGCGAAGTCAGCAGCAGGATACCCTCGTAGCCCTGCAGGAACGTCTCCAGCCAGATAAGGCTCTCGATGTCGAGATGGTTGCTTGGTTCGTCGAGCAGCATCACGTCGGGCCGCATTAGCAGAATGCGCGCCAGCGCCACGCGCATCTTCCAACCGCCCGACAGCTTGCCGACGTCGCCGTCCATCATCTCCTGCGAGAACCCGAGGCCCGAGAGCACCTCGCGCGCGCGCCCGTCGAGCGCGTAGCCGTCGAGTTCCTCGAACCGGCCTTGCACCTCGCCGTAGCGCGCGACGATCTCGTCCATCTCGTCGGCGCGGTCGGGATCGGCCATCGCCGCTTCCAGTGATTTCAGTTCTGCGGCGACCGTGCTCACCGGCCCGGCGCCGTCCATCACCTCGGCGGCGGCACTGCGCCCCGCCATCTCGCCGACATCCTGGCTGAAGTAGCCGATGGTGACACCGCGATCGACCGAAACCTGACCCTCGTCGGGACGTTCATCGCCGATGATCAGGCGGAACAGCGTTGTCTTGCCCGACCCGTTCGGCCCGACGAG
>Ga0247831_1002434_pt1 | contig 30264 bp, 29 predicted proteins | sample LaCruzMarch2015__9_FD_192406 | JGI IMG/M metagenome (GOLD analysis project Ga0247831, IMG submission 192406) | Freshwater microbial communities from meromictic Lake La Cruz, Castile-La Mancha, Spain - LaCruzMarch2015_1m | ecosystem: Environmental > Aquatic > Freshwater > Lake | place: Spain...
CGACCAGCAGACCCATGTCGGTGCCGCTGGCGATCATGTTGAAGCCGCGCACACGATACGTGCGGGCCGTCTCGGCGTCGGCTGCCATGAAGCCGAGGCCTTTGCCGTGGCGGCGGGCAGCGGCGACGATGTGATTGAGTGCCGCAAGGTAGCGTGGGTCCTCGAACTGGCCGGGAATACCGAGGAAGTTGGTGAGGTCGAAGTGGCCGACCCACAACACGTCGATGCCCTCGACGGCGGCGATCGCCTCGACGTGGTCGAGCCCGCGTTCGGTCTCGATCTGGGCGATGACCAGAGTTCGCGCGTCGGCAGCCTTCATCTTGTCGTGCGGGGTGCCTGGCGCATAATTGTCATGTGCGAAGCCGAACGCGGCCCCGCGCCGGCCACGCGGAGGATAATGCGTCGCTTCGACGATGGCGCGGGCCTGCGCCTGGCTCTCGACCATCGGGATCATCACGCCCTCGACGCCGATGTCGAGCGCGCGGGCGAGGAAATGATAGTCGGAGCGCGGCACGCGCACCATCGGCACGATCGGCAGGCCACGGCAGCAGGCGACCTGCCACTTGATGGTCTCGAGCCCGGCGCCGGTGTGCTCCATGTCGTAGATCACGTAGCGGCAGCCGGCATGCACCAGCAACTGCGGGATGCCGGGCGCGAAAAGTTCGAACAGCATGGTGCCGGGCACCGTTTCGCCGGCGAGCACCGCTTTGCGCAGGTCGGCACCGCGTGACGCAATGACCATTGTTTTCCTCCCGAGACGACAGCCGCCCGCGTCGATCGTGCGGGCGACCACAGTCTACAGGGAAACGATGGCTCGTGAGATGCCGTTCGCCCGCATCACGGTGCGGGCCGTTGCATGGCTCAGACCATGATGGCTCAGGCCCGCACAGAGACCCGGCGACGCGGCAGGTCGGCGAAGTCACGCGTCGTCTCGCGGAAGGCTTGGCCACGGTCGAGGCCGATGTCCTTCAGCATGTGGTCGTCGAGGCGGGCCAGGTCGCGGCGCTCGCGGTGGACCCGCATGGCGAGTTCCACCCACGCGAAGGCACGGCCGACTTGGCCAAAAGCTGTGTGCAGGGTGTCGCCGGTCGCGGTGAACGCGGCATGCAACTGGGAATGCGAATGGTGCGGGCTCATGATCGTCTCTCGTCCGAGGAAATTTCTGCTCTCGTCGCCGTCCCGGTCCTCGCAGTGTTCGTACGGGCGGGTTCTGCGACGCTCGGAATTTATGCCTGCCTCTTGCATAACGATATCTAATTATAATACTGACCAACATCATGGATCGTTATGTTTGGCAGGTCTTGTCAGCTTGGGAGGTTCGCCGATGGCCCGCGATCTCGATATCTCGCTGCTGCGCGCCTTCGCGGCCGTCGTCGAGACGGGCAGCGTCACCGCTGCCGCCCGGCTTTTGAATCGCACGCAGGCGGCGGTGAGCCAGCAGATCAAGCGGCTCGAGGAGCAACTCGGTTCGGAGTTGTTCGATCGCAGCCACAAGCGGGTCTCGCTGGCACCGGCCGGCGAGCGGCTGCTCGCCCATGCGACGCGGCTCGTCGCGCTCAACGACGAGACCTGGGGGCTGATGACCACGCCGCACTACCAGGGCGAAGTACGTCTCGGCGTGCCGTGCGACATCGTGCCGACCTATGGACCGGCCATCCTGCGCCGCTTCGGCGCGGCCTGGCCGGAAGTGCGCGTGAGCCTGTCGATCGGGGATTCGGCGGAGCTGCTCGCGGAGCTGGAACACGGCGAGATCGACCTCACCTTGACCACCGAGCTGCAACCGATCTCTCGGCACGGCGAGACGCTGCGCCGCGACCGGCTCGTCTGGGTGACCGGGCCTGGCAGCGATGCCCACCGGCGCAATCCGTTGCCGCTCGCCATCGGCGCGACGACCTGCCGTTTCCGCCCCGTCGTGCTGGAGGCGCTGCGTCGCGCGGGCCGCGACTGGCGGTTCGTGCTCGAGGTGACGAGCCAGGAAGCGGCCAATGCCACCGTGCTCGCCGGCCTCGCGGTCAACGCGACGCTGTCGGCGTCGGTGGCGCCGGGTCTCGAGGTGATCGGGCACGGGCAGGGGCTGCCGGACCTCGAAGAGTTCGGCATCAACCTCTACCTGCCGCCGACTGGCGGCAGCGAGCTGGCCAATGAACTCGCTCGTCACATCCGCGCCGATTTTGCCGCCCGCTACGGTGAGCAGCCCAGCCGAGTGGAGGCACGCGCCGCGTGACGAGCCTTTTCCAGCGCTGGCGCCGCCGACATTGGCAGCCCGATCCTGAGACGCTTGCCCGGCTCGGCGGCAGCGCGCCAGCGACGGTCATCACCGGCGCCTCGAAAGGGTTGGGGCGCGCACTGGCCGATGCTTTTGCAGGCGACGGCAATCGGCTGGTACTTGTGGCGCGGAACGTCGGTCCGCTCGAGCAGGCGGCGCTTGAAATCGCCGCACGTGGCGCCGCAGCTCCGCTGGTCGTCGCGGTCGACGTCGCCGACCCTGATGCCATGGCGCACATCCGTTCTGCCCTCGACGCCCAAGGGCTCTACCTCGACGTGCTGGTCAATTGCGCGGGCATCGGCCAAGCCGGCCTGCTCGCCGAAGCTGACCCGACCCGCATCGAGGCACTCCTGGCCCTCAACGTTGCGGCTCTGACCCGCCTTACGCGCGCAGCGCTGCCCGACATGCTGCTCCGCGGTCGGGGCGGCGTGCTCAACATCGCCTCGCTCGGCGGCCTGCTGCCGGGCCCAGGACAGGCGACGTACTACGCCAGCAAGGCCTACGTGGTATCATTGACCGAGGCGATCGCCGAGGAATGCCGTGGCCAGGGCGTCCGGATCGCCGTTGCGGCGCCGGGACCCATCGACACCCGCTTCCACGACCGCATGGGCGCAGGTGGCGCGTTCTATCGCTACGGCGGCCTGTGCATGCGTCCAGAGAGGGTGGCTTGGTGGATTCGACTGGGGTACCGTCTCGGCGCTACGGTTATCTTGCCAGGCGTAGGACCGTTTTTGTTGTGGCCATTCGCGCGATTTGTGCCACACGCGATCACGGCGCCGCTGATGAAAATCCTCCTGTTGCCGCGCGGGAATAAGGGTGCCGGCGATGCGAAATGACTTGATGCAGAATGACGCGCCGCTGCGCCCGATCCTCGTCATCCTGCACCAGCAGCATTCTACGCCCGGCCATATCGGCCAGACGCTCACCCGGCACGGCCACGCGCTCGATATCCGCCATCCGCGCTTCGGTGACAGCCTGCCGCTGACGCTCGCCGACCACGATGGCGTTGTCATCTTCGGCGGGCCGATGAGCGCCAACGATCCGGACGACTACATCAAGCGCGAAACGAACTTCATCGGCGTCGCTCTCAAGGAAGAAAAGCCGTTCCTCGGCGTCTGCCTCGGCGCGCAGATGATGGCGCGGCTGCTCGGCGTGAAGGTGTTCGCAGACCCCGCCGAGCGTGTCGAGATCGGCTATCACGACGTCCGCCCGCTGCCGGAAACCGAGACACTGTTCGGCGGCGGACTGCCGCCCTGGCCCCGACGCGCCTACCAATGGCACCGGGAAGGCTTCGAATTGCCCACCGGCGCGACCCTGCTCGCCGAAAACGACAGCCCGTTTCCCAACCAGGCCTATAGCTACGGGCCGACCGCGGTCGGCATCCAGTTCCACCCCGAGATCACCTACGCGATGGTGTCGCGCTGGAGCGGGTACAACCCCGCGCGGCTGACCGTGCCTGGCGCCCAGGATCGCGCCGGCCAACTCGCCGATCACGTCCAGGAAGGCCCGGCCGTCCGCTACTGGCTCGACGGGTTCCTCAGGCGCTGGGTCGAAGCCGGCCGCGTGATGGTGCGTTGAGCAGCGTCCCGGTTAGTTGCCTGAGAGCGCGACGCCGGCCTTCCCCATCGCCTGCTCCAGGTCCTCACGCTCTTCGCAGCCGCTCGGACACAGCTTGACGAGGATGGCGTGGTGCTCGCGCGCCTTCTCGGGCCGGTTGGTCTCCAGGTACAGCTCGCCGATATACTCGTGGGCGCTCTTGTGGTCGGGATCGTAGTCGAGCGCCTTCTGGTAATAGGTATACGATGTCTGGAAGTCGCCGAGCTTGCGCAGCGAGAAGCCGAGCAGGTTGTAGACGTCGGCATGCTCGTGCTTGTCGGCGAGCGCCAGCAGGCGGTTGCGCGCCGTGGTGAAGTCCTTCGCCTTGATCATTGCGCGCACCTCGGTGAGGTCGGGCGCATCCTTGCTCACGATGTTGTCGGCAGCGTGCGCGGCGGGCAGCGCTGCGGCGAGCAGCAGGGCTGAAAGCAGCCCGAGTGTCGACAGTTTCGACATGGTTTGGTTCCTCGAACGTGGCGACCGAGAATGGCTACGAGTGAGGATGGCATGGCCAGCCACACAGGCGTTTGACAATCGGAATTTCAGGCGATCGGGTGATCGTGAGGTTCGCGCGCCGTCTCAAGTCGCCGCCGTAGCCGCGGCAGCCTGTAGTTCGCGGCGCCGGCGCGCGGTCTGGCGGATATGCTCGGCGATCGCCGGGTGGGCGTGCTCCAGGTGTGCGAAGTCGTTGTGATAGAGCTTCAACAGGCGGCTTTTCTTGCGCGTGAAGAAGTGCGTGCCCACGTGCTCGCTCTCGTGCAGAACGGCCGCGCCGAAGAAATCGCCGGTGCCATAGCTGCGGGTGCCTTGGGCGTGATGGGACACGACCTCGCCGGATGCCACGAAGAACATCGCCTGGCCAGCAGAATTGGCTGTTGCGATCTCTACGTTGGGCGGAAGGTTCTGGGCATGCAGCAGCGGCATGATCTTGGCGACCTGCATCGCGTCGAGTTCGGCGAAGGCCGGAATGCGCGACATCAAAGACCACGTCACCACGAAGTCGCGGCGTCCGACCTCTTGGGCAAAGCCGGTGGATACGATGGCGACAGGCAGCGCCAGGATGCAGAGGCCGACCACCATGGTCACCATCGCGAACAGCTTGCCGAGCGGCGTTTGCGGGGTGACGTCGCCGTAGCCGACAGTGGTCAGCGTGGTCACCGCCCAGTATGTCGCCTGCGGCACCGAACCGAACTGGTTCGGCTGCGCCTGATTTTCGAGGTAGTACATGCCGGTCGCCGACAGCAGCACGGCGGCGGTGAGCAGCAGGCCGGCGCCGGACAGCGAGCGGCGCTCGTTGTAGATCACGCGGATGAGCGTGTGCATCGCCGGCGAATAGCGCGACAGCTTCATGAGGCGCAGCAGGCGCAGGATGCGCAGGATCCTCATGTCGGCGCCGATCAGGCTGCCGAGGTAGAACGGCAGGATCGCAAGCAGGTCGATCACTTGATAGGGCTTGAGCGCGAACAGGGCGCGCGCCTTCCACGGCGCATGGCGCTTGAGGAACGGCACTTCGACAGCCGTCCAGATGCGCGCGGCGTATTCCAGCGTGAAGATCGCCACCGACACAACCTCGAAGGCCTTGAGCCATGGGCCCCACACAGCCTCGATCGTAGGCACCGTCTCCAGCATGAAGCAGACGACGTTGGCGACGATCATCGCGATGATGAAGGCGTCGAACAGTTTGGAGGCGCCGTCGACGCCGCGGCCGACTTCGATGATCTCGTAGATGCGCCGCCTGAGCGATATCGGTGGCGGGGCGGCGGGCGGAACGGTGTCTTGCACGGGGCGCGTCCGGATAGGGGCGGCGCCGGATAGCCCGGCCGTCGCGGCGTGAGATTGCTCTGAGCGTGAAGCTTATACGGCGCAACCGGCACGAGAAAGCGGCGTCGCGGGCGGCGGCGAAAGGCCAAAACGTCACGGCGGCCGCTCCGGGTTCGCCGGAGGGCCGCCGTCAGGCTGCAAATCAGCGCTCGCGCAATTGCTCAGGCGCCGAGGTTCGGCGCGATCTTCTGGCAGGCCTCGACCAGCCCCTTCACCGACTCGACCGACTTCATGAACATCTGCCGCTCTGCCGAGTTGAGGTCGATCTCGACGATCCGCTCGACGCCGTTGGCGCCGATGATCACCGGCACGCCGACATAGAGGCCCTTAACGCCATACTCGCCGCTCAGCATTGCGGCGCACGGCAGCACGCGCTTCTTGTCCTTGAGGTAGCTCTCGGCCATGGCGACCGCCGATGAAGCTGGCGCATAGAACGCCGAGCCGGTCTTCAACAGGGCGACGATCTCGCCACCACCCTTGCGGGTGCGCTCGACGATGGCATCGAGGCGAGACTGTTCCAGCCAGCGCATCTTGACGAGGTCGGTCAGCGGGATGCCCGAAACGGTCGAGTAGCGCACCAGCGGCACCATTTCGTCGCCGTGGCCACCGAGCACGAAGGCGAACACGTCTTCCACCGACACCTTGAGTTCGTCGGCGATGAAGTGACGGAAGCGGGCGGTGTCGAGCACGCCGGCCATGCCGACCACGCGATTGGTCGGCAGGCCCGAGGCCTTCTGCAGCGCCCATACCATCGCGTCGAGCGGGTTGGTGATGACGATCACGAAGGCGTTCGGCGCGTACTTGGCGATGCCGGCGCCGACCTGCTCCATGACTTTGAGGTTGATGCCGATCAGGTCGTCGCGGCTCATGCCGGGCTTGCGCGCGATGCCGGCGGTGACGATGCAGACGTCGGCGTCGGCGATGTCGGCGTAGGAGTTGGCGCCCCGCATCGCGCTGTCGAAGCCTTCGACGGCGCCGGACTGGGCGATATCGAGCGCCTTACCCTGCGGCGTGCCTTCCGCGATGTCGAACAGCACGACGTCACCGAGTTCCTTCAGCCCGATCAGGTGGGCGAGGGTGCCGCCGATCATGCCAGAGCCGATCAACGCGATCTTGGTGCGCGCCATGGTGCCATCTCCTGGTTGTGAGCGCGCCTCGAGCGCGCGGTGAGGTCCAAGCGCTGTTCCGCATCATGGTGCAGTGCGGGATGGGCGCGATCCAGGATCGGTAGCGCCAAAAGGCCCGGCCATCAAGGCGGGGCTGCGCGAACTGGACGAAAGGCGGGGGTGGATTGCCGCAGGCGATTGTCTTAGGCGGCGCGTTCGATCCTTGCGGCGGCGGTGGCATTGGCCTCGCCTGCAGTCGCGACGTTTACGTCGACGCCCTGCGCGCGGCCTAGTCCCTCGATCGCCGCCAGAACTTCGGCGGCCTTGATGTCCCAAGTCTCGGTCATCAGCCGGCGGCGGGCGGCCTGCACCGGAAAGCGCGTGGCGAGGGCCTGTTCGATCGCCGCCGCGAAGCTGTCGGCCTCGGTCGCGACTGACACCAGATCGCGCCACGGGCCGAGTGCCGGAAATTCGGTGGTGACGACCGGGCGACCGACCGCCAGGTATTCCTTGAGCTTGATCGGGTTTGCGGCCTGGATCCAGTCGCTGCGGTTCCACGGCATGATCAGGCAGTCCATCGCCGCCATATAGGCCGCGACTTCTTCGTAGGGCTTGCGGCCGAGCAGGTGGACGTTGGCGAGCGGGCACCATCCTTCGGGTAACGAGCAGGCACCGATCATCACGAACTGAACATTGGTCAACCGCTCCGCGACCGCGCGGAACAGTGCCGGGTCGAAGGTGTGGGCATCGATGCCGCCGATGAAGCCGACGCGGGGGCCGCGGATCGCAGCGAGGTCGGCCGGAGTGGGAACCGAGCCGTCGCCGGCTGCGGCGAAGCGGGCGAGGTCGACGCCGTGATCGACGACGAGGCTCTGGCGTACCTCGTGCCGCTCGGCTTCGGCGAGGTCGGCATTACAGTACACGACGAGGTCGGCTGCGGCCTTGAGGCGGGCGATCTGGCCGCCGATCAGCGCGGGATCGCCTTCCGGATAGGCTTCGAAGCGGTCGGTACGCTCGAGTACGATCGCCGCCTCGCCGAGCTTGCCGATGAGCGAGGCGCCGGCCGGACAGTGCATCCACACCAGCGGGCGGCGGATGCCGGCGCGGCGCGCGGCGATCCTGATCTGCGGGCCGAGCGCCCAGTGCGACAGCTGCGCGCCGGTGGCGCCCGGGATCGCGAACGGCGAGTAGACGAAAAAGTTCGGCTCGGCCTCGACCAGTCCGCGGGCGAGGCTTTTCAACTTGCGGCGGATGCGGGCGACGAACAGGGCCGGCTCGGCCGCACTCGGCATGCGCACGCCGATCGAGTTGATGAACAGCACCGGCATCTTGCGGGCGAGACGGCGCAGGATCTGCAAATCGAAGTGGCCGCGGTTGTGATACCACCAGTCCTGTCCGCCCATGCAGACGATACCGTCGAACGCCCGCTCGTCCGCCCCCCGTTCCGCCATCGCATTACACTCCGCGCGTATCTGCCCCGGCGAAGTCTAACGCGCGCATGATTAACGCTTGTTTGCGCAACCGGCGCGGCCCGGCCGGCGTGGTGTGGAGCGAACCGTTAAGCCTCGTTTATAGAATGGCGTTTTATGGTGTCCGGACGTGCCCGAGCACGATCTGAAAGGCATCTTGTGGCAGCACCCCGACATATCGATCTCTCGATCCTGGTCGTCAGCTACAACACGAAAACGCTGACGCTCGCCTGCCTCGACTCGATCGCGGCTGAGACGCGTGACGTAGCCTACGAGGTGATCGTCGTGGACAACGCCTCGTCCGACGGCTCGGCCGAGGCAATCCAGAGCCACCCCGCGGTCACGCGGCTGATCGCGCTCGAAGACAACATCGGTTTCGCGCGCGCCAACAATCTCGCCGCCAGCGAAGCCGAAGGCGCGCTGCTGCTGCTGCTCAATCCCGACACGGTCGTGCTCGGTTCCGCCATAGACCGGCTGGTCGCCTTTGCGCGGCTCTGCCCGAATGCGCGGATCTGGGGCGGCCGCACGCTGTTCGCCGACGGTTCGCTCAACCTCGCATCGTTCTGGGGCCGCATGACGCCTTGGAACCTCGCCTGCCGCGCGAGCGGGCTGACGGGCGTCTTCCCGGCGACGACGCTGTTCAACGGCGAGGCTGAGGGCGGTGACCGCCGCGACCGCGTGCGCTACGTCGACATCGTCTCCGGCGCGTTCCTTTTGATCGATCGCAACCTCTGGCAGCGGCTCGGCGGCTTCGATCCGCAGTTCTTCATGTACGGCGAGGAGGCCGACCTCTGCCTGCGCGCCCGCGCGCACGGCGCGTCGCCGCTGGTGACGCCTGATGCGACGATCGTCCACTACGGCGGCGCCTCCGAGCGCACGCGCGAGGACAAGATGGTGCGCCTGTTGTCAGCCAAGGCGCTGCTGATCCAGCGGCATTTTGCGCCGGGCACGCGTCGGCTGGGCCTCGCCCTCAATGCGGCCTGGCCGCTGACACGCTTTCTGGCGCTCGCCATCGCGGGCGTCGCGACGGGTTCGGCAACGCTGCGCGAGCGGGCCGGCGTGTGGCAACGCATATGGGGCAGGCGGGGCGAGTGGCTCGGCGGTTATCGTCCGTTGAGGGCCGTACCGAGTCCCCGCCGACGGTCGATCGCGACGTTTGCTGCGACCACCGGGTGAAGCGCATGGCCGATGTGCAGGGCATCACTGTTGATGTGGCAACTGCGCTGCCACTCGCACGCGCCATCGATCCGGCGGCGCCGCTGCCGGGTGCCATCGCTTTCACGATCGCCACGTTGGTCACCGACGATGCGCAGTACGACGCCATGCGCGCCTCGTTCTCGGCCGGCGGCTTCGGCGGCGCCGACTGCGAATATCTGTTCATCGACAACCGGCCGGCGTCGACGCCTGCGGGCCGGGCGGGCGCTTATCGCGGGCTCAATGCGCTGCTCGCGGCTGCCCGCGGCCATCTCGTCATCCTCTGCCATCAGGACGTGCGGCTGATCGCCGATGGACGTGCGGCGCTCGAGGAACGTCTCGCGGAGCTTCAAGCGCGCGATGCGCGCTGGGCCCTCGCCGGCAACGCTGGCGGGGTCGGTATCGGTCGGCTGGCGGTCCGGATCTCGGACCCGCACGGGCGCGATCAGAGCCGTGGCGACTTGCCGGCCCGTGCACAGAGCCTGGACGAAAACTTCATCGTCGTCCGACGGTGCGCCGGCCTCGCGTTTTCGTCCGACCTCGAAGGCTTTCACTTCTACGGAGCCGACATCTGCCAGGTGGCGCGCGTGCTCGGCTGGCATGCCTATGTCGTCGATTTTCACCTCGAGCATCTGAGCGCTGGCCGCAAGGACCCGTCGTTTTTCCGCATGCAGGAGGCGTTCCGCGCGAAGTGGTCGCGCGCGATCGAAGCGCGCTGGGTGCAGACGACGTGCGCGCTGGTGCGTCTGTCGGGCGATGCGGTCGGCACCCTGGTTGGCCGCGCGTCTGCCCGCCCGATCGCGGCGCTCGCCCGTCGCATGAGGCGGCGATGAGTGGTGGCGGCGCGCGAAAGATCGCCGGCCAGGGCGCGCTGCTGACCGGCGCCTTCGTCACCTCCCAGGCGGCCTCGTTCGCGCGCAACGCGATCCTCGGTCATTGGCTGGCGAAGGGTGACTTCGGCATCGCGGCGCTCATCACGCTGACGCTGCAACTCGTCGAGATCCTGTCCGACCTCGCCGCCGACCGCCTGATCGTGCAGGACGCCGACGGCGAGGCGCCGTGCCTGATGGCGACGCTGCACACCGTGCAGGTGGCCCGCGGCGTGCTGCTGGCGCTGGTCCTGTTCATTGCAGGACCATTCGTCGCCGCCTTGTTCGCGGTGCCTGCCGCAGCCGCTGCCCTGCAGGTCATGGCGGTGGTGCCGCTGCTCAAAGGCTTCCAGCATCTCGACGTACGCCGCAGCCAGCGCCGGCTCGATAATCGCGCCTTCGCCATCGTCGAGGCGGCGCCGCAGGTGCTGGCCCTCGCGCTCACTGTGCCGGTGCTGCTCGCTTGGCCGGGCTTCGGCGTGGTGGTCTGGCTGGCGCTCGCCCAGGCGCTGGCGGCGGTCGCGCTCTCGCACGCGCTTGCCGAACGGCGCTACGCGATCGCGCTGGATCGCGCCGTGCTGGTGAGGCTCGCGCGGTTCTCCTGGCCGATCTGGCTCAGCGCCGTTCCGTTGGTCGCCGTCTATCAGGGGGATCGCCTGATCGTCGGTCGTGTGCTCGGCATCGAGGCGCTGGCCGCCTACTCGGCGGTGTTCATGCTGGCGATGGTGCCAGGCCTGCTCGCCGCCAAGGTCGGCCAGAGCTTGATGCTCCCGCTGCTCGCCGAGGTGCGTGACGCGCCGGATCGGCTGGCGGCGCGCTACCGGGCCATGGTGGCTATCATCGTCGCGTGGGCGGCGGCCTATCTCGCCGGGTTCGTCGTGGCCGGCGGGGCGCTCTCGGCGCTCGCCTTCGGGTCAAACTATACTGGACTCGGCGCGCTTGCCGGCTGGCTCGCGCTGATGTGGGCCGTGCGCATGGTGCAGGCTGTGCCGGGCATGGCGCTGATGACGCTCGGCGACACGCGGCCGTTGCTGACCGCGGGCACGCTCAGGGCGCTGCCGCTGTTGCCCGCCGGTCTCGCGGCGATGGCCGGCCATGGCCTGGAGGTGATTGCGGGCATTGGCGTCGCCGGAGAGATCGCCTCGCTCGGTTGGCTCGCGCTTGCGCTCGAGCGGCTTAGGAGTGGGCTCGGTCAGGTCCTGCTGTCACGCACACTGCTGCTCGTGCCGGTCGCTGGGATCGCGGCGCTGCTCGCTGGCCACGTGACGGCCGGGTTGCCTGCGCCGCTCATCCTGCTGCTCGGCGTTGCGGCAGCGATCGCGGCAGGCGTGATCGTGGCAGGGTTGACCTTCGCCCTCGATCAGGCCGCGCGCCGCCTGCTGTTCGGCCAGGGCGGACGACTGACCCCGATGCCCGTCGCCGGTTGATCGTGAGGCCGCTCGTGTCATCCTGTGGCCCTGATGTTGCACTATCATCCTCGAAGCTGGAGATCGTTCCATTTCCGGTCAGTTCATGAGGATGTCAGTGTCCAGGATCGTCCACACGATTGCCTATCCCCGGGATCTCGATCTCGGCGCGATGCGCGATACGCTGCGTACCATGCAGGGCGAGATCGAGCATGCGCCGTCGCTCGCGGACGCCGCGCAGGCGCTGGAGACCGCTATCATCGAGATGGAGCGCGCTGAAACCCGCTCACGGCGCGCGCTGAAACCGCAGGGTTTCAATTTGACGCGTTTCACCCGAGTCCGTCACTGACCACGCAGTTCTGGCGTCCCGAAACGGGACGCCATTTTCAACGACGCCTGACCAGCTCCAGCTTCAAGAGCGGCGCGCCAACTGCACGATACGATCGACCATGGCGCTCATCGGCCGCGCGAGCTCGTCGAGAACCGTGAAGTGATTGGCACCTGGCACCACCACGCATTCTGCCGTCACGTCCGTCTTCGACCACGCTGCCACGATGTCGAGGCTCTGGCGCAGGAACTCTTGCGATTCGGCGCCTCCGACCGAGGCGACCAGCGTGCGGCCCGCCGCCGGCGGCGCCCACAGCAGCGGGCTTTCGCGGCGCGCCTCGGCGGCATCCAGCTTGAGTGCGTCGTTTATGCTGGTCGGGATCAACGGCTCGAGCTGAAATACGCCGGAGATCGAATAGGCCGCCGAGACGAGGTCGCGTGGCACGCCATCGACGCTGGTCCAGTCGGTCGCGAGCATCGCGGCGGCGAGGTGTCCGCCCGCCGAGTGGCCAGCGACGACGGGCCGCCGCCCGGTACGCGCCCATAGCGTCGCGAGGAATGCGCGGATGTCGGTCACCGTGTCGGCAACACGCGCATCTGGGCAGAGCCGGTAGGAGGGGATCGCCACGCGCACGCCGCGCTGTACGAGTTCGCGCGCGACGAACGCGTATTCGGCGCGTTCGCCGCGCTGCCAGTAGCCGCCGTGCACGTAGACCGCGAGCGGCGCGACGCCCGGATTGCCGGTCGGGTGATAGAGATCGAAGCGCTGGCGGGGATGGCTGCCATAGGGAATGTCGAGGTCGGCCGCCAGTTCGCTGCGCGCCCGCGCCGACGCTTCGCTCCAGCGTTTCGCGATCTCGGCGAACTCCGGCACGCGCTGGCGGTTGTTGTATTCGCTCTCGTAGTCCATGGCTCTCCGCTGCCCTCTCGCGCTGCCGTCTCAGGCGGCGCTCAGCGCGGCCGCCGTACGTCCCGTCTTGTGGTCCTCCAGGATCATATCAGAGGCTTTCTCGCCGATCATGATGGCTGGCGCATTGGTGTTGCCGGAGGTCATCGTCGGCATGATTGAGGCATCGGCCACGCGCAAGCCGGCGATGCCGCTCACGGCGAGGCGCTCGTCGACCACCGCCATCGGGTCGCGGCCCATCTTCGCGGTGCCGCAGGGGTGGAAGATCGTCGTGCCGGCCTCACGTGCGAACTGCATCAACTCGTCGTCGCTCTGCGTCTTGTTGCCAGGTACCACCTCGCGCACCGTGATGTCGGCGAACGGTGGGCGGGCGACGATACGGCGGGCGAGCTTCATGGCGTCGAGAAGCACGCGCCGGTCGATTTCGGCTGCGAGGTAGTTCGACACGATGCGTGGTGGCAGCACTGAGTCCGGCGAGGTGATTTCGATCGTGCCACGGCTCTCGGGCCTGAGCTGGCAGACCGAGACGATGACGCCCGGGAATTTGTGCAACCCCTTGCCCGGCCCCTCGCCCGACAGCGGCATGAAGTGGAACTGCACGTCCGGCGTCGCAAGGTCGGGATGCGACTTCACGAAGGCGCCGACGACGCCGGCGCCGATCGTCAACAGACCGCGACGCCGCGTGATGTACTCGAGGCCGACCTGCATCTGCTTCAGCGTCGAATGCCACACTTCGTTGAGGCTGCCGGCGCCGCGCATCTCGTAGACCATGCGCGCCTGATAGTGGTCCTGCAGGTTGCGGCCGACGCCTTCGAGGGCGTGCGCGACCGGCACACCGGCCTTCTCCAGCACCCCGCGCGGACCGATGCCGGACACCTGCATGAGTTGCGGTGAGCCGACGGCACCAGCGGCGAGGATCACTTCGCGACGGGCCCGGATGGCGCGGCGCTGGCCGCGGAGGCTCACTTCGATGCCGACGGCGCGACGGCCCTCCAACACTACGCGGTGGGTCATCGTGTCGGCGAGGATCGAAAGATTTTTCCGCGCCATGACCGGCTTCAGGTAGCTGACGGCGGTAGTCGAGCGGCGGCCTTTCCAGGTGGTCAGCTGATAGTAGCCGACGCCTTCCTGCTCGGGTCCGTTGAAGTCGCGGGTAAACGGAATGCCCTCGGCCACGGCGGACTTGATGAAGGCCTCGCACAGCGGGTTGTCCATGTGGACGTCCGACACGCCGAGCGGGCCGTCACCTCCATGCAGAGCGTCGCCTCCTCGCTCCTGACGCTCGGAGCGCTTGAAGTAGGGCAGAACGTCGGCAAACGACCAGCCGGCATTACCGAGCTGGCGCCAGTGATCGTAGTCCTCGGCCTGGCCGCGCACGTAAAGCAGGCCGTTGATAGCCGAGGTGCCGCCGAGCACGCGCCCGCGCGGCCAGTTGACGATGCGGCCGCCGATGTGGGGTTCAGGTCCGGAGCCGAACTGCCACGTGATGGCGGGGTTCAGGATGTTCTTGTAGTAGCCGGCTGGAATATGGATCCAGATGTTGCTGTCGCGGCCGCCTGCCTCGACCAGTGCGACGCTGACGGAAAGATCGGCCGAAAGACGGTTGGCCAGCACGCAGCCCGCCGAGCCGGCACCGACGACGATGTAGTCGTAGGTTTCCGCCCATGCCGGCGTGCCGGTCGTTCCCGAAGTGTCTGCCATGGCCGTTGATCCTCCCCGTGCGTTGCCGTGCGCGGCAGCGGCAGCTGATTTTTCTCGGTTGCAGCATGTTACGGCGCCGCCGCCAGCCGAGGAAGGGGAGGAAACCGCACGCCAGCCGCGACTTCGACGTTGATGGCGCCCTGCCGCCCCTTTTCCTGGTGCCTCTGGAATGCCTAGTGTCGACGCATGTGATTCGCGTCCGGTGCGAGCGTCCTTGATCCTTCGGGGGGTATGCCATGGCCGATGCGACCACGATGGAGGCGCTGCGTGAAGCAGAGCATGCCGCCAACGATGCCGCCCGCGAAGCCCGCGACGAGGTGCTCGAACGTTCGGGCGTAGACGGCGCTGTGGTCGGCCCCGAGCGCTCCAAGGCGCGCGCGCGCCAGACCGCCCGCCAGTCGACGTCGGACGAGGCTTGGCACAAGTTCGTGGTCGACGTCTGGATCACCAACTTCAACGCCACCGAATTCGGCATCTACAAGCGGGCGCGTAACCGGGCTAAATCGCGCCAGTTCACCGCCGGCATGGACGTATTCGCCGAGGTGCTGGAGGACGGCAAGCGCACCGGGTTGCTCGCCTATCGCGAGGACCTCTGGAAGAAGAAGGACGGGATCGACCGTCGCCTCGTCTTCAAACTGTTCTCCGACACGCTCAACTGGCGCGCCACGATGGACCTGATGGCGGCGCGCTCGCTGCAGCAGACGCTCGGTGCGCGCGGTCTGCCGGTGATGACCTACTCGGTCAACACCACCGACAGCGATCAGGTCGTCTATATCGAGCGCTCGGCCAACAAATGGCCGCTGCTGCCCGAGAATTTCTCGTTCTTCCTGCTCGACGGCAACAAGATCGAGACTTACCGCATTCGCCAAAACCTGATCCGCTGGGGCGACGACTACACCGTCTACAACGAGCGCGACGAGGTCGTAGGTCATCTCGACGGGCTGGTCTTCACGATCGGCGGCAAGTGGCGTTGCAAGGTCAAGAAGCAGTACGCCGACAAGCGCCTGCTCGCGGTACTGAAGCTGTTCACGGGCATGCTGATCTTCAACGACGACTGCCGCTCTCACGTCCGCCACATGAGCCGCCTCGTCCGCGCCGGCAAGCTCGAAGCCGTCATCGAGAAGCAGGAAGCCGACCTCTACATGAACCCGCGCCGCGTGCGGTGAGGGCGTCTCTCCGCAGGGTGCAATAAGCCCGGCTGGGAGTATGGCACCGGCCACGCACGCTCCTGTTCACCCCCCCCTCCTGCGGTCCCGGACGCGGGCGGGAGCCCGCGAGCCGGGATCTTCCCCGCTCGTGGCTGCGCGCTGACCTGCCCCAAGTGGAAGATCCCGGATGGCCGCGCAATGGCGCGGCTTCCAGAAAAGCAGCTGGCGGCGTGATATAATTGTGTGAAGGTCTTACGGGACGAGACTGATCACTGCATTGGGACGTATCATCCCCACCGCCCCAGCATTGCTCCCGCGCTGATACGCCACTTGCCGGGGTGCGCCCTGTGCGCAAAGTGCTTGGTTGGCGCCGCACGACCGTTCGCGGTCGCGACGTGTCCACGTCCAACGAGCCGCCCCGGAACACCCGCATGACCGCCGCTGCCGCGCCCAGTCCGATCCGCCGCAACATTACGCTGCTGGCGTTGAGCCAGGCGTTCTTCATGTCAGTGCAGACGATGGGCATCGCGACCACGCCGCTCGCCACGCACGCGATCCTTGGGCCCGACAAGTCGCTCGCCACAATGCCGATATTCCTCGTGCACGTCGGCATCATGTTGTCGACGTTTCCAGCTTCATTCCTGATGGCGAGGATCGGCCGCCGTGGCGGCTTCACGGTCGGCGCGCTGGCCGGCGTGTTGTCGGGCTTCACCTCGATCGCGGGCGTCTACCAGCAGAGTTTCACGCTGATGTGCGTCGGTGCGCTGCTGCAGGGCGTCGCCGCAGCCTTCGCCTGGTACTTCCGGTTCGCGGCAGCGGACTCGGCCGACGCCGCCTGGCGGCCCAAGGCGATCTCACTCGTTCTGCTTGGCGGCGTGCTCGCCGGCTTCATCGGCCCGCAAACGGCGAAATGGGCGGTCGACCTGTTCCATCCGGTGATCTTCGCCGGCGTGTATCTGATGATCGCCGTCTACTCGCTGGTGGTGATGGTGCTCGTGCAGGGCATCCGCATTCCTCCGCTGACCACCGCGCAGAAGGCGGAGGGCGCCCGCCCGCTGGCGGTGATCGTGCGCCAGCCGACCTACATCGCGGCGCTCGTCTCATCGATGTTCGGCTACGCGGTGATGACACTGGTGATGAGCGCGACGCCGCTCGCCATGCTCGCCTGCGGTTTCCAGTTCGGCGACAGCGCCACGGTGATCCAGGGCCACGTCATCGCGATGTTCCTGCCGTCTTTCTTCACCGGCCACCTGATCACGCGCTTCGGCGTGCTGCCGGTCATCGCGACGGGCGCTGTCATCCAGATGTTATGCGCCGTGGTCAATCTCGGCGGCATCGACTTCATGAACTTCTTCGTCGCCAACGTGCTGGTGGGGCTGGGCTGGAACTTCACCTACGTCGGCGGCTCGACGCTGCTGACGCAGTGCTACCGGCCGGCCGAGCGGGCCAAGGTGCAGGCAAGCCACGACTTCGTCGTCTACGCGACGACGGCAACTGCAGCGGGCCTCTCGGGCGTGCTGCAGGCGCAGGCTGGTTGGCAGCTGGTCAACATCGCGGCGTTGCCGATGATGGCGTTCGTCATCGTTGCGGTGACCTGGCTCTCCGTCGTCAACCGGCGGGCGGCCGAACGAGCCGTGCGGCCGGCGGAGTGAGTTCATAGCCGAGCGGACGACGCGAGGGAGTAGGTGGATGGCGGGCAAGATGTTGGGCGTCGAGCCCCTGATCCATCCGGAGGCGGTCGTGCGTGACTCGACGCTCGGCCGTTACACCGAAGTCGGCGCGCGCACCTCGTTCGTCGAGTCGTCGCTCGGCGACTACTCCTACATCGTGCACGACGGCGAGGTGATCTACACCACCATCGGCAAATTCTGCTCGATCGCGGCGATGGTCCGCATCAATCCCGGTAACCACCCGATGCATCGCGCCACGCAGGCGCACTTTACATATCGCGCGTCCGCCTACTTCGAGGGCGAGGCGGACGAGGCGGACTTTTTCGCCTGGCGCCGCTCGACGCCGGTCGCCATCGGCCACGACGTGTGGATCGGTCACGGTGCCATCATCCTGCCGGGGCGCACGGTCGGCAATGGTGCGGTGGTCGCTGGTGGCGCCATCGTCACCAAGGACGTTGCGCCCTACACGATCGTCGGCGGCAACCCGGCGCGCGTCATCAGGCGGCGCTTCGACGAGGCGCTCGCCGCCCGGCTCGAAGCGCTGGCGTGGTGGGACTGGAGCCACGACGCACTTCACCGCGCCCTGCCGGATTTCCGCGCATTGGGCGCCGAGGCCTTTTGCGAGCGGTACGAGGGGCGAGAGCCCTGACGAGAATCAGCCGAACGCGATTCGCTCCAGCACGCGGAACCGCTGGTCGCGGGCAGGCTGTACCTCGATGGTGATCGCGTCGACCGGCATCGGCTGGTCGATCGGCGCATAGAGGCTTGCCAGCGAACTCGCCGCCTCTGAGCGCACCGCGTCGTCTTCGATAGGGCCCGACAACGTCATGTGGAAACGGAATTCGTCGAACACGTAGGGGTACCCCCACTGCGCCAGATAGGCCCGCTGCGGCTCGCTCAACGGCGCCTTCAGCCGGCGCGCGAGGTCGGCGTCTGTCAACGGCGCGCGGAACGGCTCGAACGCCGTCACGCAGTCGCCGGCGAGCTCCGCCAGCTCCGCCGAATGCGCGGCCGGCACGAGGGCGACGAATCGCGAGAGCGCCTTCACCGTCATCGCCGGCACGCTGAACGGTGAACGCCCTCGCACGAAATTGCGGGCGGCATCCAACAGTTCCGCTTCGGTGCGGCCCGAAGCCAGCTCGAACGGCGCTTTCAGCGTGCCGTGGAAGCCGTAGCGGCGCGGCTCTTCGGTAAGCGCCATGGCATCGGCGCGGCGGTGGAACGGGCTGTCGGGCAGCGGCACGTCGCGTCCGCTCGCTGCGCAATAGCCGATCGCCGATGCGCCGAATGCAGCGAGCGCGCTACTTTCCGCAGGCATGAAATAGATCGCGTAGCGAACCATGATGCTCCCCGTGCTGGCGGTTCGGGTTATAGCGCGGGCGAGCCGCGGGCTGAACCTCCTCCTCGCATAGCGACATCGCGCCCTCCAGCGGGTAGCATGCACCCCGACATTCCGGAGCCCCCTGCCATGATCGAAACCCTCTCGCTGGACGACCTCGCCCACCGCATCCCGGACGGCGCGCGCATTGCGATCCCGCCCGACTACTCGGGGTGCGCCATGGCGGCGGTGAAGGCGCTCATCCGACGGCGCGCGAAGGACCTCCACATTATCGGTGTGCCGGCAGGTGGCGTGCAGCTGGACTGGCTGATCGGCGCCGGCTGCGTGAAACGCGTCGAGGCGGCGGCCGTCACGCTCGGCGAGAACGGACTGGCACCGCGCTTTTCGGCCGCCATCAAGGCCGGCACGATCGAGATGCGCGATGCCACCTGCCCCGCGATCCACGCCGGTCTGCAGGCGGCCGAGAAGGGCATACCGTTCATGCCGTTGCGCGGCATCCTGGGCTCCGATCTCGTGACACATCGACCCGACTGGAAGGTCGGGCAGAACCCGTTCGCTGAGGCGCCCGATCCGATCCTGCTGATCCCGGCGATCAGGCCGGACGTGGCGCTGTTCCATGCCGCCGCTGCCGACCGCAACGGCAACGTGTGGATCGGCGTGCGCCGCGAAATGATGCTGATGGCGCATGCCGCGAAGCGTACCTACGTGACCGTCGAGCGCATCGAGGACACGGATTTCCTCACCGACGACAACCGCGCTTCGGGCACCATCCCCTCGCTCTATATCTCCGCGATCACCGTTGCACCCGGCGGCGCCCGCCCGATCGGGCTTGCCGGAGAATACCCAGCCGACGAAGCAGTGCTGGCAGACTACGCCAGGGCGGCGCGCACCGACGACGGTTTCGCACGGTGGATGGGAGAGAATATTCTGAGCAGGGAGCTGGCGTGATGGGGGAGGGAAAATCGCTCTCCCGCGCCGAGATCATGATCGGGGCCATCGCGCCGATGCTGGCCGGGCTCGGCCATGTCGCGGTCGGGTCGTCGTCGCCGATCCCGGGGTCGGCGGCGCTACTGGCGCGCGCGCTGTCGGGAGGAAGATTGCGGGTTTCCCTCCTCGGCTCGCGCCAGCACAACCCGTTCACCGACGGCGGCAAGGAGCTGTTCGACTGCGCGGCGCAGGGGCGGATCGACGCGTTTTTCCTCTCCGGTGGCCAGATCGACGGGCGGGGTAATATCAATCTCGTCGGCACTGGGGATTACCCGCGCGCCGACATGCGCTTCCCGGGCTCGTTCGGCTCCGCCTATCTCTACCACCTGATCCCGCGCGTGATTTTGTTCCGCGAGGAGCACACGCCGCGCACGTTGGTCGAAAAGGTCGATTTCATCAGCGCGGCGGGGTCGTCGCCCGAGGGAGAATATCGCGTCGGCGGGCCCTACGCGTTGGTCACGGGCCTCTGCGTGTTCGCCTACGACAAGGCCAGCGGCGGGTTCCGTCTCGCGAGCCGTCATCCCGGCGTCGGCGCGGAGGATATTCGGGCTGCGACGGGCTTTGTCTATGCCGAAGATGGTCCGGTCGACGAGACGCCGGCCCTGCCAGCCGAAGCGCTCACGCTGCTCAGGGGCCGCGTCGCGCGCGAGATTTCGGAGACATACCCGGCGTTCGCCGCACGGACTTGGGGAACCGGTGCGGAGCGAAAAGGCTGATCGTCAGTTGGCCGCCGCTGAAATGTCGCGCCGGCTGATGGCGGCGCGCCGCTCGCCCCAGCGGGCCAGCACGGACGCGCGTCGGCACTGAGCGAGGTAGGAGTGCTCCCGCTCCAACCTGCGGATGTCGTCGATCGAGTAAAGCCACACCTCGCGCTCCGGCTGGCCAGGCTTGTCCGAGGCGAAGCGGATCACCACCGGTGGTTGGCCGAGGATGTCCTTGGGATCGAACAGCAGCCAGCCTGGCCGCAGCTGAACCCGCTCGTAGGCGATGTGGCCTTCGAGGCGAGACTCGGCCTCGCCGATCAATACCGTCCGGTCGTCCGGTATGAAGCCTTCGGTCGGCACCAGCTTCACGGTCGGCGTCGGGCGCACGGCAGGGCGAGCCGTTGCCGCCGGGGAACCTGCTGCCCGCCGGTTTGCGGGTGCCGTTGCCGGGCTGGCGCTGGACGTCTCCGCGGTTGGCGCCGGGTCGCCGGAGGCCGTGCCGAGCGTCCGCCAAGTGCCACGATAGAGGGTGAACCAGGCCGCCACCGCGACCAGCAGCACCGGGAACAGAATATCGACCGACATGACGCACACCCGCAGTGTTCAAGCTACGGGCGGCCCGGCAGCAAAGTGCCACCCGATCAGTCCCGCAGGACGCCCTCCGTCCGCTCGCTTCCCGGAAAATAGCGGAAACTGCCCTGTCCGACCACAAGCAGTGCCCCATTTTCGTCAAAAATCTCGCCTCGACAATGGCCGATGCGGCTCTCGATCGTCACCAGCCGGGCCACGGCGCGGATGCGGGCGCCCTGTGCGGGGGCGAGGAAGCTCGTCGTCAACGAGACGGTGACGACCATGCGCCGGTTGCCGGCGACGGAGCACCAGGTGGCGGCGTGCCCCATCGCGGCATCCATGATCGTCATGTAGACCCCGCCGTGCACGTGGCCGTTCGAATTGCCATGCTCGGGGCCGAGCAACAGTTCCATTTCTGCATGGCCGTCGCGCCAGACCAGGGTGTCGTAGCCGACGAGGCTTCGAAAGCCGGATGGTTTGCCCTTGACGGCGGGGTCTTGATTGTCGTGCATCGCCCGGTCGATTTGTCCTCGTGCCGCCCCCGTGCCGCAGTGCGGCACTCATACCATGCGGAGCCCCATCCGTGACAAGCAACAGCCAAACGCCTGTCGCAGCCGCCGTCGTCGCTCGCCTGAAAGAGGTGGTCGGTCCGGCTGGCTTTCTCGAAGGCGACGCGGATACGGCGTCCTACGTCAGGAGCTGGCGCGACGACTGGGTCGGCCGCGTGCCGCTCGTGCTGCGTCCGGCGAACACCGAGCAGGTGGCGGCGCTGGTGCGGATCTGCGCCGAGACCGGCACGGCCATCGTGCCTCAGGGCGGTAATACCGGGCTCACCGGCGCGAGCCAGCCGCACGACGACATGAGCGAGGTGATCATCTCCACCGCGCGCATGAACAAGGTGCGCGCGATCGACACGCTGAACGATACGCTGACTGTGGAAGCCGGTGTCGTACTCGCCGAGATACAGCGTATCGCCGCCGACAACGACCGCCTGTTCCCGTTGAGCCTCGGCGCGCAGGGCTCCTGCCAGATCGGCGGCAACCTCTCGACGAACGCTGGCGGTACGCAAGTGCTGCGCTACGGCAATACGCGCAACCTCGTGCTCGGCCTCGAGGTGGTGCTGCCCGACGGCCGCATCTGGCACGGCCTCAGGGGCCTGCGAAAGGACAACACCGGCTACGATCTGAAGCATTTGTTCGTCGGCGGCGAGGGCACGCTCGGCATCATCACGGCGGCGGTGCTGCGATTGTTCCCGAAGCCGAGTGCCAGCGAGACCGGCTGGCTCGCGGTGCCGAGTCCACAGGCAGCGGTCGATCTGCTCGCCCATATGAAGCGCCGGCTCGGCGAGCAGATCTCCGGCTTCGAGCTTATGCAGAACGCCGTGATCGACATGGCGGTGCGCAACGTGGCGGGCACCGAGGCGCCACTGCGCACGACCACGCCTTGGCACGTACTGGTCGAAGTTACGGGCCAGGGTGCGCCTGGCTCGCTCGCCGAGCCGTTCACCGAGGCACTCGGCGAGGCGATGGAGCAAGGTCTCGTCAGCGACGCCGTAATCGCCGCCTCCGGGGCGCAGGCCGCGCGCTTCTGGAAGCTGCGCGAGGATTTGGCCGAGGCGCAGCGGCCGGAAGGCGTCAGCATCAAACACGACGTCTCGGTGCCGGTGTCGCGTATCGCCGAGTTCCTCGAGCGCGCCAATGCTACGCTCGCCAAATCATTCCCCGGCATCCGGCAATGCGCGTTCGGCCATGTCGGCGACGGCAACCTGCATTTCAATCCGCTCGGTCCGCTGAGCTATCCGGGCAAGGCGTTCGTCGCCGAGCGCCAGGCGGTCAACCGCATCGTGCACGATCTCGTCACCGAACTCGGCGGCTCGATCAGTGCAGAGCATGGCATCGGCCGCCTGCGGCTCGCCGAGAACATGCACTACAAGAGCGAGGTCGAGATCGACATGATGCGGGCGGTGAAGCGCGCTCTCGACCCCAAGGGCATCATGAACCCCGAAAAGGTGTTCGCGCCGTGAGCGCCGCGACGCCAGGTCCGGAACTGATCTCGGTCGACTGGGGCACCACCTCGTTCCGCGCCTACCTCGTGGCGACGAACGGTGCTGTGCTCGACCGGCGCGAGAGCGGCGCCGGCATCCTGGCGGTGAAGGATGGCGACTTTGCCGGCACGCTGCGCGCGGCGGTTGCCGACTGGCTCGCTGCCGCGCCCGGCCTCGCCATCGTCATGTCGGGCATGATCGGCAGCCGGCAGGGCTGGGTCGAAGCGCCCTACGTTGCGACGCCTGCCGATGCTGCCGCAGTCGGGGTGGCATCGGTCTGGGTGGAGGCCGCGAGCCTGCCGCCGATCCGCCTCGTGCCGGGGCTCGTCACGCGCGCCGCCGACGGTCGGCCGGACGTCATCCGGGGCGAGGAGACGCAGGTGATCGGGGCCATGCACCGGCTCCGCGTGAGGGACGGTGTGTTCGTGCTGCCAGGCACGCACGCCAAGTGGTTGACGGTCGCTGGCGGCGCGCTCACTGGCTTCGAGACCTACATGACGGGTGAAGTGTTTGCAGCCCTCAAGGACCACACCATTCTCGGGCGCACGATGGCGCCCAGCCCGGCAGCGGCGATTGGTGATGGCAGCGGCGCCGGCTTCGCGCGTGGCGTCATGCTCGGCGCCGGCAGTGGACATCCAGGCCACCTGCTGAACCGCATCTTCTCCGCACGCACCCTCGGGCTGATGAGCGAGTTGGCCGACAACGAGGCTGCCGACTATCTCTCCGGCCTGCTGATCGGCGCCGAACTGGCGGCTGCCACGTCCGGCGGGACGCGCCGCTTCACCATCATCGCCAGCCAGGCGTTGGCCGCGCGCTATCAAATGGCGGCGTCGTTGCTCGGTCTCGCCTGCGATGTCGCGCCGGCCGACTGTGTGGTCGCCGGTCATTTCGCCCTGCTTGGGCACTGGCGCCAGTTGGGAGACACCCGATGATCGATCTGGATACCGCGCTCGCCCGCTGTCCGCTGATCGCCATCCTGCGCGGCATCACGCCGGCCGAGGCTGTGCCGGTCGGCGAAGCGCTGATCGCGGCCGGCTTCACGATCATCGAAGTGCCGCTCAATTCGCCCGAGCCGTTGGCCTCGATCCGCGCGCTGGCCGATGCCTGCGGCGGGCGTGCGCTGATCGGTGCCGGCACCGTCATGTCGCCAGCCGACGTCGCAGACGTCCGCAACGCTGGTGGGCGGCTGATCGTCATGCCGCACGGCGAAGCGAGCGTCGTGCGAGCAGCCAAGGCCGCCGGGCTCGTCTGCATGCCGGGCGTCGCCACGCCGACCGAGGGTTTCGCGGCGCTCGCCAACGGCGCTGACGGTTTGAAGCTGTTTCCGGCCGAGGCGATCGGGCCAGTCGTGGTGAAGGCCTGGCGCGCGGTGTTCCCGAAGGCCGTGCGCCTCGTCATGGTCGGCGGCATCGGCCCCGCCGAGATCGCGCCCTATCTCGCAGCCGGTGCGGCGGGCTTTGGTATCGGCTCGTCACTTTATGCGCCAAGCCGCAGTGCCGAAGACGTCGCACGACGTGGCGCCGAGCTCGTCGCGACGTGGCGCAATGCAGTGGCAACAGCGTAGCGCGCTCAGTCTCGCCGGAGCGGTGTCATCGCCAGCGGGTCGCCAGCCTTGTTCGCCTTCACTTGCGCGACGCTTTTGCGGATCTGCGCCTCGCGATGCGTTATATATAATGCAGAGCCGAAGATGATCAGCGCGCCGAGCCAGGTCATCCAGTCGGTCTGCTCGGCGAACATGTACCAGCCGATCAGCGCCGCGAACGGCAGCCGCGAGAACTCGAACGTGAACACCAATGAGGCGTCGGTCGACGAGAACCCGCGCACCAGCGTGATGTGGCCGAGCACCGCGCAGGCGCCCATGCCGACCAGCACTGGCCAGAGCGTGGCCGGCGGCCACGCCCACACGAACAGGGCCGGGATCAACGACAGCGGCGTCATGATCATGTTGGTGAGGAACACGATCCGATCGGCATCGTCGGTTGCTGTCAACTGCTTCACCAACGGGCCGACAACGCCCATGATGCAGGCCGAGAGCAGCGCCAGCATATGGCCGGCATCTGCCGTGCCGCTGCCGGGCCGCAGGATCACCATGGCGCCGATGAAGCCGACGATCAGCGCGGTCCAGCGGCGGCCGCCTACCACTTCGCCGAGGAAGAATACGGCGCACAGCGTGCCGAACAGCGGCGCGAGAAAGCTGATCGCGGTGAGTTCGGTGAACGGGATCGCGGCGAGTGCCAGGAACCACGCGTTCATGCCGATCATCGAGAGCGTGACGCGGAGTCCATAGAGATGCCACTGGTTGGTGCGAACGAGCGAGCGCCCGCGCCATGCGAGCAGCGGCAGCATCAGGATCACGCAGAACAGGTTACGGAAGAACACCACCTGCAGCGGATGCAGGCCGGCTTGCGCGGCATACTTGGCGAACATGCCGAGGCCGGCGAGGAGGGCCATCGACACGGTCACCCAGATGAGCCCTGCGAGAGGATCGTTGCGTCGGCCGGGGCCGCCGCTGGCGATCATCCGCCCGGCGAAGGGCAGCAGGCTGCGCGGGGTGACGATTGGCAAAGCGTCGGCTCCGGGTCGGAGTTGGCTCGCGAGGGATCAGCGATGAAGCGCTGGATGACAGCATCTCGCGACGATCGGACGGCCGAGACAAGCCCCTGTGGGCATGACGGATATGCAGTTTCGCGCCACACATCGACGGCGGGACGACGCGTAGCGGGCTGCGGCCGATGAGTTTCGAAACGCCACTGCCGATCGACGATGCCCTGCCGGCACTGCGGGCGGCACTGGCGGCTGGCAATCGCGCGGTGCTCGTTGCGCCACCCGGCGCCGGCAAGACGACGCGCGTGCCGTTGGCGCTGCTCGACGAAGCCTGGCTGGCCGGCCGTCGCATCGTCATGTTGGAGCCGCGCCGTATCGCCGCGCGGGGTGCTGCGGCGCGCATGGCAGCGACCCTCGGCGAACGCGTCGGCGCGACGGTCGGGCTCAGGGCGCGGCTGTCGACCAGCGTCAGCGCGCGCACCCGCATCGAGGTCGTCACCGAGGGCGTGTTCACCCGCATGATCCTGGATGACCCGACGCTCGACGGCGTCGGCTGTGTGCTGCTCGACGAGTTCCACGAGCGCTCGCTCGATGCCGATCTGGCGCTGGCCTTCGCGCTCGACGCACAGGGCGCGCTGCGCGACGATCTCCGCCTCGTGGTGATGTCGGCGACGCTGGACGGCGCCCGCGTCGCGAGCCTGCTCGGTGAGGCGCCGGTGATCGAGAGCGCCGGTCGCGCGTTTCCGGTCGCGACGCGCTATCTCGGCCGCGATGCCAACGAGCGCATCGAGCAGCAGATGGTGCGCGCAATTCGCACGGCGCTCGCGACGGAGTCCGGCTCGGTCCTCGCCTTCCTCCCCGGACAGGGTGAGATCCGCCGTACCGCCGCCTGGCTCGCCGAGCGGATCGACGATCCCTCGGTCGACATCGCGCCGCTCTATGGCGCCATGGACATGGCGGCGCAGGATCTCGCGGTGAGGCCAGCCGCACCCGGGCGCCGCAAGGTGGTGCTCGCCACGTCGATCGCTGAGACGTCGATCACCATCGAGGGTGTGCGCGTAGTGGTGGACTGCGGCCTCGCCCGTGTGCCGCGCTTCGAGCCTGATGTCGGCGTCACGCGACTCGAGACGGTGCGCGTGTCGCGTGCAGCGGCCGATCAGCGACGCGGCCGCGCTGGCCGCATCGAGCCTGGCGTGTGCCTGCGCCTGTGGGACGAGCCGCAGACACAGAGCCTGCCCGCATTCGCCGAGCCCGAGATCCGATCGGCCGACCTTGCCGGACTGCTGCTCGATTGCGCGGCGTGGGGCGTCACCGATCCCGCCCGGCTCGACTGGCTCGATCCGCCGCCACCCGCCGCCCTCGATGCGGCGCGCGCGACGCTGCAGGCGGTTGGCGCCATTGATGTGGGCGGCTCCATCACCACGATCGGTCGGGCGGTGCAAAGCCTGCCGCTGCCGCCGCGCTTGGCCGCCATGGTGCTCGCCGCCGCGCGCGAGGGCGCCGAGCAGAAGGCGGCGATGATTGCCGCGGTGCTGGTCGAGCGCGGCCTCGGCGGCACCAGCGCCGACCTCGATGATCGGCTCGCCGCGTTCCGCCGTGATCGCTCACGGCGCGCCGACGATATGCGGCGGCTGGCGAACGGCTGGGCGGTGACGGCCCGCGACCTGGTCAGCACGCCAATAGTTCAACAGTCCGCTACCATCTCTGGTTTCGCGACCGGCACGTCCAGCCTTCTCGCGCTCGCCTATCCCGATCGCATCGCGCGCTCGCGCGGTGGCGCGCAGCGGTGCCATTATCTTCTCGCCAATGGTCGCGGTGGTGTCATCGACGAGGCCGAGCAAATTGCGGGCGCGCCATTCATCGTGGTGGCGGAGATGCAGGGCACCGCCGCGCGCACGCGCATCCTGCTCGCGACACGCCTCGACGCAACAGACCTCGATGCCATCGCCGGCAATCGCGTGACACTCGCAGACGAAATCGAGTTCGATGCCGCAGCGGGCGCAATGCGCGCGCGACGCGTCCGCCGGCTCGACCAGGTCGTGCTGTCGGCCGAGCCGCGCCCCGTGACAGCATCGCCAGAGACGAGCCTCGCGCTCGCACGCGGCGCGGCGCAACACGGCATCGCGCGGCTCGCGTGGTCGAAGGCGCAACGGCAGTTGCGTGATCGCGTCGCCTTCGTACGGGCGGCCGGTGGCGACGACTGGCCGGACCTCTCGGACGACGCGCTCGCAGCCTCGGTGGAGGCGTGGCTCGCGCCGTACCTCGACGGCTGCCTGCGGCTCGCCGAGATCGACGCCGAGGTGCTCGGCGCGGCGCTCGATGCGCTGCTGCCGTACGCTCTGCGCCGCCGCCTCGACGAGGAGGTGCCGACGCACTACGAGGCGCCGACCGGCAATCATCACGCGATCGACTACGAGAGCGAGGGCGCACCCGTGCTCGCGATCCGCGTGCAGGAGTTGTTCGGTCTGGCGAAGCATCCTGCGATCGCCGGTGGCCGCGTGCCGCTCACGCTGCATCTGCTCTCGCCGGCGCATCGCCCGATCCAGATCACCCGCGACCTCGTCGGCTTCTGGTCGGGCTCGTGGTCGAGTGTCCGTGCCGACATGCGCGGTCGGTATCCGAAGCATCCATGGCCCGAGGACCCGGAGAGCGCTGCGCCGACATCGCGCGCAAAGCCGCGGGCCCGATGATCGTGTCGCGAAACGCGTATCGCAACGTTATCGAGCCTGTGAATTGACGTCGTTCCGAGCAACGCGCAGAGCGCGTCGCAGCACGCGCGTTTCGGATTATCGAGCGATCCGACATTCGATCGATCCCGAAACACATAAATTCTGATGATTTCTCGCAACACTACACTGCGAATATAGGGTTCTTGCCAGACACAAAACAATTTGCGTGTCAACAAAACAGGCGAATTTGCTCATGCTCTTTTCATCCGAGCTGATTCGGATTTCCAGAAACGAACAGGAGAGAATGAGATGGCGAAAGCAGCAACTGTGAAGAAGGCCCCGGCGAAGAAGGCAGCGGCTCCGAAGGCGGCAGCTCCCAAGGCCGCCCCGGCTGTGGCTCCGGCTCCGGCTCCCGCTCCGGTCCAGGCAAAGAAGGCCGCCGTGAAGAAGGCCGCGCCGGCTCCGGCGAAGAAGACCGTTGCAAAGAAGGCTCCGGCCAAGAAGGCCGCAGCGAAGAAGACCACGACCAAGAAGCCAGCCGCGAAGTCCGCCGCGAAGGTCGCGGCGTAAGCGCGTCTTCAGTCCCGCCCGGAACTGGGCATTCCGGGCGGGGACGAAGGCGACACCGGGAACGATCCGGCCGCTTGAATTGAACTGATAGCCGGAGGACCGCCATCGGCGCCTCCGGTATCTTGTTAAAGGTGTACCGGTAATTCGGCGAAGCCGCATCGTGACGAAATGAAAAAACTCCCGCCTGATGGACGGGAGTTTTTCATTTTTCTCCGCGGCAACTATAACGCAGAATGTGCTGCGCCTGTTCGGGACCGTCGGGAGATTATATCAGACCGAAACGGTTTCTTTGATCCACGACTCGAGGCGCGTCTTCTGTACCAGTGCACCAGTGTGGCGAGCGGTTTCTTTGCCGCCCTGGAACATGATCAGTGTCGGCATCGCCTGGATCTTGTACTTGTCGGTCGTCGCCGGGTTGTCGTCGACGTCGATCTTCACGACCTTGAGTTTGCCCGCGAATTCAGCGGCGACCTGTTCCAGCGCAGGCGCCATGGCCTTGCAGGGTCCGCACCACGTCGCGAAAAAGTCGACGAGCACCGGCTCCTCGGACTTCAGCACTTCGGCGTCGAACGTCTTGTCGGAAACGGCATTGGCCATGAATTTTCTCCTCGAAGGGCTACTTGCGTCAGCAAAGGGCGGCCGGAAGCCACCCGAGACCCGCAAGTCCTCAGTCGGGCGGAGCGTAGGAAGCAGGTCTTCACCCGTCAAGACGTGCGCCAGCCAGCGCCCACAACTCGCGCTCACCCCGATCGAGCAGATCGGCTGGTAATTCCATCAGCCGCGGCCCATCGGTCCACAACAATGCGGCGCGAACCGGGCGTCCGCCCGCCAGCCTCGAAAGCGCCAGACGGTAGGCGGCGAGCTGCAGCACGTAGGCGTCGGCCACCTCGCCGGTCGTCAGCGGCGGCGGACGGTTGGTCTTGAAGTCGACAATGAGGACATCTCGTTCGCGCATCACGAGGCGGTCGATCTGACCGGCGATGCGCAGCGGTGGCCCGCGTCCGGAGGGCTGCTCGATCTCGGCGGCGATCGCCACTTCGGCGCGGCTGTGTTCCCCGAACACGTCACTGAACGTTGGATCGGCGAGAACGGCGAGCGTCTCGCGCGCTATCTCCTCGCGGAGACTTTGTGGAAGATCGCCCGCACGCGCGTCGAGCAGGCGGCGGGCGGCATCCGGCCAGGTCTCACGCGGCAGCGCGGGCAGATGCTCGAGCAGCGCATGGGTCAGTGTGCCCCGCAGGAAACGATTCCCGGCGGCCAGCATGCCGGGCGCTGCCGATTTCGGTTCGCGCGGTGCTGTCACGCCGGCCGCGGGCGGCCGTTCCACCGGCTCGCCATCTTCGTTGGCATCGAGCGG
>Ga0247831_1002436_pt1 | contig 30250 bp, 19 predicted proteins | sample LaCruzMarch2015__9_FD_192406 | JGI IMG/M metagenome (GOLD analysis project Ga0247831, IMG submission 192406) | Freshwater microbial communities from meromictic Lake La Cruz, Castile-La Mancha, Spain - LaCruzMarch2015_1m | ecosystem: Environmental > Aquatic > Freshwater > Lake | place: Spain...
CAATAGGCACAGATGCGAGATTGACCATAACACCAACCTCGGCTGCATGTAATGGTCAAAGTATATCAATAACAGTAATATCGCCTGGATCATGTGTAGCTCCGAGTTGTACCGATGGTAGCTTAGGTATCAGTTATAGCACTGTATGTAATAATAATGGAACCTATTCTATTAATTATACGACAGTATCTGGCACAACTGTTATATCAAGTGCGAATAGTTTTACAAACTTGACAGGAGCAGTAACATTGACAGTAACTAAACCAGGATGTACAGCACAAACTGTGGTAGTAAATGCACCAGTATGTGTGGCATGTACAAAACCAGTATTGGCTATCCAGAACATCACATGTAGTGGTAGTGGAACAGGCTATATAGTTACTTACAGTAGCAATGCAACTGTAAACTCGAGCAACGGAAGCGTAAATAGTAATTCCAACACCGTTACGGTATCGTCAGGCGATGCAATCTTAACGTCAACAGCAAGTTGTGGAGAGTCAACATCCTTGAAAGTAACGGCACCCAATTGTCCAGTAGTAGCGACATGTACGCAAGTACCAAGCCTAAGTGTAGGCAATGCCTTATGTACAGGAGCGGGAACTTATTCCGTAAGTTTCAGTGCTTTAAATGGTACGGTATCAAGCACTGCAGGTACAACAGGCAATAATACGGTAACAAATATACCAATAGGCACAGATGCGAGATTGACCATAACACCAACCTCGGCTGCATGTAATGGTCAAAGTATATCAATAACAGTAATATCGCCTGGATCATGTGTAGCTCCGAGTTGTACCGATGGTAGCTTAGGCATCAGTTATAGCACTGTATGTAATAATGGAACCTATTCTATTAATTATACGACAGTATCTGGCACAACTGTTATATCAAGTGCGAATAGTTTTACAAACTTGACAGGAGCAGTAACATTGACAGTAACGAAACCAGGATGTACAGCACAAACTGTGGCAGTAAATGCACCAGTATGTGTTTCTAATGCCGATGTAAAACTGCAAATGAAGGTATTCCTACAAGGTGCATTCTTTTCGCCAAGTGGAGCTGCTGATGCCTTGATGCGTGATAATTTACGCACATTGAATATCATACCTGCAACAGAACCTTTTAGTGCACTGGCAAATAGTCGTTTCACAAAAAGTGCTGATGATTTAGGTGGTCAAGTGATAGGAGCAAACGTACTTACAACATCAGATGATAATGCAATTGTAGATTGGGTATTTGTTGAGTTGAGAGATGCTTCCAACCCAGCCACTATACTTAAAACGAGAGCGGCTCTTGTTCAAAGAGATGGTGATGTGGTTGAAGCAAGTGATGGAACTACGCCAGTAACCTTTAAAGGTGCTGTTGGAACAAGTTACTATGTATCAATCAAGCATCGTAATCACTTAGGAGCCATGACGGCTACTTCAATTAGGATGGCTGCAACAGGTACAATCGTTGATTTTACTGTAATGACAGCAGTACAGCTTTGGGATAAAGGCTTGGTCTTAGGAGATAATACACTTGGCACATACAATGGTTCAGAGCAAGTGACACTCGGAAATGGTAAAATGGGACTTTGGGCAGGCAATGCAAGAAATACCGATAACAAAGTAAAATCTGGAACAGGTCCTGACACCGCTACCGTACTGTCGCAAGTTATCACGTTTACAAATAATACAGGAAGTTTATATAATTACGATTTCGTAACTCCAGTATATTTAACAGGTGATATCAACATGGATGGTAAAGTGAAGTACGCAGGAACAAGTACAGATACCGCTTGCATTTTATTCAATATCATCAATAAGTATCCGAATAACCTTGTCAATAAATCAGTTAATTTTGACTTTATGATCGAGCAAATTCCATAATTGTGACACGACATTCGAGACATTAGATACGAGACAATAGACAAGAGACAATAGACAAGAGACAAGAGACAAGAGATTCGAGACGGTTTGCATCGCGAACCGTCTCGAATCTCGAATCTCGAATCTCGAATCTCGAATCTCGAATCTCGAATCTCGAATCTCGAATCTCGAATCTCGAATCTCGAATCTCGAATCTCGAATCTCGAATCTCGAATCTCGAATCTCAGTACTTACTTATTTCCAAATTAATATTCTCTAAAATAAAACAAATACTCAAATGAAAAAGATTCTTTTTGTAGTAGCCTTAGGATTAATGTCATTGACATCTTTTGCACAAGCAATAATAGACTTAAGTGTAAAATGGAATTCGGCACAAAGTCGTTATGAAGTTTATGCCCGACCAAATTTCACAAGTGCTTCATTTACATGGGGTTTTTCCCAGATTACAGTTGTAGTACCAGCTTCAGCACCTGATAACCTTCTTTCCATAAATTCTGTTAATGCAGGTGGTTGGGGACTAATCGCCTCTAGTCAGGTTTTTGCTCCTGCGGCATCTCCAAACAATGATTTTAATGGTATTCAGTCAAGTGGTCAGCCTGTTGCATTAACACAAGGTCAAGAGACCTTATTGTTTACCTTTACTTTTGCAGATAATGCTTGTAGAGATGGAGTACGTTTATTTATCAATAACTCAGACCCATCCTCTTCGGCTCAAGGTATGAAAGGTGGTGATTATAAAAATGCCATAGATAATGGTTTGGTTACAGATGTTTATAATATAAATTATAACAATACTGGTACAAGCTGCTCTGCCTGTGCCATTACAGCACCAGAGCTTATCAAGTAATTATTAGTTTTTGATTAGTTTAAAATTAAAAGTAATGAAAAATAGAATTAAATTACTCCATAAAGTACTATTGATAATGATTATGGTATTGCCATTGATTGTCAATGCACAAGTATGTGATTATACTTCATCAAGTGTAACCTTTAATATAGGTACACCTGCTACCCTTCCAAGTAACAGTGTAACTTCCTATTTATTAGTTGACAATGCTACAAAAATAATTGTGCAAATTTCAAGCACGCCAAGTTTTTCTGGAATAGTAGTGTCGAAATTATATGATGTTTACGCTTATTCTTATGTCAATAATAATACTGTTACCGGTTTAACAGTAGGAGGTGCTTTGAGTAATATTACCTCTTCATGCGGTGATTTTTCAAATCCATTAACGGTTAGAATTTGTCCGCCTTCAGGAAACGGAGGTACATGTGATTATACGACTTCAAGTTTTACAGTAAGAACAGTAAGCTCCCCGCCTGCAGGAACAACGCAGTACATTTTAACTGATTTGAGTGGTGTAATCTTACAAGTAGCATCAACGCCAACATTTACAGGGCTTTCAGGTAGTAAGTCATACAATGTATATGCAGTGAGTTATACAGGGACTGTTACAAATTTAACAGTAGGTAATAGTGTAAATTCAATTACAGGCACATGTTACGATTTATCAAATCCATTGCCTATAAGAGTATGTGCATGTCAACCAATTTGTTTGCCAGTAACAGCGACAAGGATAAAATAATGGTGTATTTGTAAGTATATTAATTATCAAATTTTAAGATTTTAAACAATGAAAAAGATAAAAGTAGCAGTCTTGATGGTTGCAATGGTTATGATGGGGAATGGAGCTTTTGCTCAAAAAGGTATAGAGCTTACAATAAAATATAATGCAGATGTTGACAAATATGAAGTATTTGCAAGGGCTAATTTTACCATGAAAAACTTTATTGTAGGCCCTTCACAGATAACTATTTCTCTTCCTGCATCTGTGTTTGACGAAAAGCTAAGAATATTTAATTCAGATGGAGGTACTTGGGAAGATAATTCTATTGTTTTTTCACCATCAGCTAAGCCTGTGGTTGACTTTCATGCGATAAGCACCTTAGGAGCCAAAACCGATTTTATAGAAAGTATTGAATCATTATTGTTTTATTTTTCCTTGCCAAATACCGTAAATCCATTGGAAGTAAAACTCTTTGAAAATGGGAGCGACCCCAATTCGGCAGCAGCGGGAATGAAAGGAGGAGATTTCTCAAATTCTATCAACAACGTCCTCGCAGAAGATGTTTATTTGCGTAATTATAAGGAAGTTAAAAAGAGAGTGATTCCTTCAAAGAAAGAAAAAGAGATATTTTTGTTCGGATTGGAAAAACAAAACCTTGTACTTTATCCAAATACAACCAAGGGTGATTTTAAAGTAGCATTCAGTGGTATTGAAGATTCGGAGGAAGTGACGATGATTATTGCAACCGAGATGGGCAGAGAAATAATGAAAGTTAAGGGAACAAAGGCCGACTTAATGGAAAGGACGTTTAAAATTCCTGCAACAGTGACAAGCCAAAAGTTAGTAGTAAGAGTATCAACCGAGAAAGGTGTTTTTGGCAATAAACTTATACTTGATAGAGAGTAATATCATCCAGAGATAGTATTCATGTTTTTAAGTCAGCCAAGTAACAATTTCTTTTCTCGTTTTGCTCACGATGAGTATTGTACATTTATGTGCACAAGAAAAAGTCTCAGTTATTTTATAGAAACAGGAAGTGTCGCATAAAATCATCTTTAAAAGTAGAGCCGAAGGGTATCGGAAAATTAATGATTATTGCTTCATGTTCATTGAGAGTTTCAATCTAATAGATATTGATGGCCAAAGAGCCATAAATACAAACCAATTGCTTAATTGTTTTTATCACGTTGGTCTGAAGTAATTTAACACCTTATATTTATAATTGAATTATAAATATAAGGTGTTAAATTAAAAAATATCGTTTCAAACAATTACTTTGGGTTTATGCTAATCGGCTACGCAAGAGTTTTGACACATGACCTAAACTCTAATTCACAACGTGCAGTTTCCAGTACTGCAACAAAATGAAGATGATAACTGGTACGATACCAAAGGCAATATTGTATTTACTTGAAGCAAAGGTTTGGTAGGTGTAGATAGACTCTTATGGGAACCATCCGCCACCCAAAAGCCGTAGAAACCTACAATTATACACCATTGGCAAACGAGACAAAGCCTGCATTGTACCTTAGTGGCATTATACAAAATGCATCTGAACTTTCAACTTTAGCCATTTGTAAAAAAAGAAATTCAATAATAAATCCAAATCAACGGATTTCTTATCGGTAAATTTCGAATTACTTCTTCATTTTTAGGGAAATGTTCGAGTTTTTTCCAAGTATCAAACCAGACCTTTTCTTTATATTTTTGATATCCAAAAATCAAAAAAGGCTGTGCCACAGGCCATTCATTCCAGTACATTACATCTTGAGGATTTTTCCAAGTCGCTTTATTTTCTACAAAAGGATAAAGAAATTCAACGCCTTTTTTGAGGGTTCTGCCATCTTCTAATGCATAATCCCATAGGCTCTCGTTTTCATCAGAAAGTATGTGGCAAACGGTGGTCATGGCATCTAAATTGAAAAGCGAATAGCCATAAGGTTTAGTTCTTTTGAGCTCGAGTGGAAAGCTGCCATCTTTTTCTATTTGGCTTGGGAGTAAGATCGTTTTGAATCTGTTTTTACAATAATCCAGCATTTCTTGGTTACCTGTAAGTTTGGCAAATGAGGCTACCTGCATTACCCAACACGTTCCGTGGTTGTTTTTGGCTTCTCTTTCTTCTACACCATAAGGATGTGAATTTACCCAGACTAAGTATTTTGAAAACCAATCTTTTACCTTCTCTAATTCTTGTTTATTGATTACTTTGGCATTTTGCATCACGAGTACTCCTTGGGCTACTTCCATCATTTGTATCATGTCAATCAAGCCTGTGCCGCGACCTGTTACTTTGCCTTTGATAGCTTGGGCGTAAAGCAATGATGGGTTCATGTAAGTTTTTTCGTCAACGAACCAAGCATTGAGATGTTCAAACGCTTTCTTGACATATTTTTCGTCTTTGGTTAGCATGTACGCCGATGCTAAAGTGCCAATTATCTTACTAAACCGAATCATTGCCTTGCGATGTGCTACGAAGTTATTGGGGTTTGACTGCCCATCTCTTTGAATATAAGGCCCGTTTGGGTTCTCTGGATTTTGCCACCAATAATCACCTTCCGAATAAAAATCGTGTAGCCCCCCCGCAGAACGTTCACATTGTTGAGCAGTAACTGTGATTGGCTTCTCAGTCATCGCAATTTTTGCGTTGCTTAATATTTGATTTTTTAGAATTGGGCTTATGGTCTTGAACAAGGAACTTTGTCCAATTCCAATTAATGGAAATAATACGGATATAATCAATATTTTAGCAAAAACTTTCATCGAGTGTTTGTTATTTTATTTTGTAATAAGGAATTTTACCTTGACTGCTTTTGATTTGTTAAAAATTCTGACATCAATTTCTCGTGGTCTTTCAGCACAGCCTTATATGCTGTTTTTGATGCTAAGTTTTCGGTTTCTAAGGCATCTTTTTGATAATCATATAATTCCACAGCGACAGGTTTTGCCGTCGATGAAATGATTGTGCTTCTGTAATTTTGTTCGTACCAAGCAACATATCGATAGCGTTTTGTCCGAATCGTATAACCCATCATTTTGTCTCCTTTTCTTGGATATTGGCTTTGTGTAAATGATTTTAGTTCAATTTTAGGGTTTTTCAAAACAGGAACTAAACTTTTTCCTGCTAAATCTGAGGGTGTTTTTAAACCTGCCATTTCGGTTAAAGTTGGAAAAATATCGACAAACTCGCTTAAACCTTGGGCTTTTTGGTCTCCTTTAAATGCTGGCGATGCAATGATAAGTGGGGCTTTGGTGGCTTGTTCATAATTATCGTGTTTGCACCAAAGTCCATGGTCGCCCAAATGCCAACCGTGATCGCCCCAAAGCACAATAATGGTGTTTTTGTCTAATCCTTGTTTTTTTAATTCGTCCAACAACTTTCCTACTTGTGCATCCATATAGCTTACAGATGCATAATAGCCATGAATTAACTCTCTTTGAATGGCTTCTGATTGTGGTAAAGAATTGGCATCATAACGTTCGAAATTGCCTTGCATATACGCATTGTATAATTCCCCTGAATTTTGAGCTGCATAATCAGGAGCACCTACTGGCATACGTTGAACACCAGAAATCTTGATTTTTGAACGGTCATATAAATCCCAATATTTTTTAGGCGAAATGAAAGGTAAATGTGGTTTAACAAAACCCACCGCATAGAAAAAAGGCTTCTGGTCTTTGGCAAACTTCCCGATCATTTCAATGGCATTTTTGGCGACAACACCATCCATGTAGGCATCATCTGGCACATCTGCTGACTCAACGGCGGGGCCTTTATTGTTTGCCAAAAATTCCGTTAATTCTGTGCCTGTAAGCCCTCTACTTTTGGCATCAGCCTCAATTTTAGCAATTTTTACTTTCGTTTCGGGCAATTGATAGCCATTTACAGGTTTTTCAAATCCTGCTGCATAATTATTCGGATATTTTCCATAAGATACTGCTGGAATCGTCCATGAAGGCACATCCATTCCTTTATCTACCGAACGTTGGTCAAACATTTTACCAATCGTGGCCGTTGTGTAGCCATTTTCTTTAAAATATTGAGGGAGGGTGACTACATTTGGTACCATATCTCTGAGCTGGGTTTTCAAATCCCAAATTCTGGTATAATCAGGTCGTTGGCCAGTTAAAAGACTAGCTCGGGTAGGAGCACAAACTGCTTGCTGGCAGTAATTATTCATAAAAACGGTTCCCATTTTGGCCAATCGATCAATATTTGGCGTTATCATTTGGCTTTCACCATAACAACTCAACATTGGTTTTAAATCATCTACGGCAATAAAAAGCACATTCGGTTTGTTTGGGCTTTGGGCAAAAATGCTTGAAACTGAAAAGCAAAATGCTAAGAGAGTGATTATTTTTTTCATTTTATAATTTGTTTTTCAAAAGATTAATTTGATTTCACTCCTGGCTTTAATAAGGCTCTGGGACGATTGGCCTCTCCGGCTTTGGGTACTTGTGAATTGGTAAGAATTGATTTTCCTTTCACTACAAATTTTTGAGCTTTTTGGTCGTTCACCTGATTGATATATTCTTTCGGGTCATTTTTATGAATATAGAGTTCTGTGCCTCTTTTACCGCCATCCCATTCGGTATATCGCCATTGTGTGTCGATGATTGTTCTGCCTAAAACATCTACATTTTGGGTACTATCATAATGAAAAACCATACTTTTTGCAGGTGGAATTGCTTGTTTTTTCCCACTTAAAAAAGGAACTAAATTTTTTCCTTCTAAATTTGGTTGAGTTAATCCGCCACTTAAAGCCACCAATGTTGGGTAAATATCTAATAGTTCAACTGGCGAATTGACGACTTTTCCTTTTGGAATTCCAGCTCCTGCCATTATCATCGGAACATGGGTAGAAGCGTCAAATTGACTTAACTTTGCCCAAAGACCATCATGATCACCCAAGTGAAACCCATTATCCCCGACCAAAACGACGATGGTGTTTTCCCATAAAGAAAGTTTATCAATTTCATCTAATAAAAGTCCAATTTTTGAATCTGTAAATGAAATACAGGCATAATAACCTTGAATCGCCTCTTTTCTGTCGGGTTGAGAAAAACCTGATAGCTCAGTTTGTAAAGCCATTGGCGGTACATTGTACATTTTTGGTTCGGTTGGAATACTAATTTTGTCTTTTGAATATAAATCAAAAAAACGTTTTGGGGCAGTCCAAGGCAAGTGTGGTTTATGAAAACCTGCTGCTAAAAAGAAAGGCTTATTCTCCTTTGTTTTTTCTCGTAAAAACTTTAAAATAGTTTGTGTATTCATGGCATCACGGGTTTTTGAACCGTCCGATGACAGTGCCAAAGCACTAGGTTTGCCATCTCCTCCACCTTGGCGAGTTTCCACGGCACTTTTTTCTTCTGTATCTTGGCTTGGATTATCTTCGTAAAAATCCCAAGAAGTAGAATCGCTCATTTTGGGATTATGGAAAACCTTACCCGCACCTGCCGTAAAATAACCTTTATTCCGAAAATACTGAGGCAACATTACAGCATTTGGAAGGGCCGTTCTGGCTGAAACATTTAAGACATAAATACCCGTTGTTTCAGGTCTTCTGCCACTTAAAAATGAAGCTCTACTCGGATTACACAAGGGATATTGGCAATAAGCACGATCAAAACGCACTCCTTTTGCAGCCAAACGGTCAATGTTTGGCGAAAACACTTCTTTATTTCCGTAGCAACCGAGCGAAGTGTTCAAATCATCAACTACGATGAAAAGAACATTGGGTATGTTTTTGGTTAATTCTTGCGAATAAACTGGTTTTGAAAATAAAGATATGAGTACAAAAACTTGAATAGCCTTAATCATCCGTGCCATATTTTAAAAGGTTAATTGCCCTAAAAATGAATTATAAGTTGGTTCATCGACTTCCTTTGCCAATTTATCATAAGCAGAATTTACATATATTTTTGCCGCTATTTTAAGGATATTGACAGTTTCTTTATACTCTATTTTCTTGATTTGCTTATAGTCCCAAGTTTTTTCTTTTTTGAGATAGGGTAACATCCAATCCACGCATTTTTGAAGGTTTTTACCATCGGCAGTCTGGTAGTTCCACAAATCAATATTTAGATGTTCAGCTAAACGTGCATTATGAAAAAAGCCCATCAAATTCATATTGACATATCCCCATGAGGTGGTGCGTTCTAATTCAAAAGGTTGACTTCCATCAGGTTTCAACTGACTTAGCATTCGTTTTTTTGTGGTATCTATTTGACTTTTTGCCAAGTCCATTTTACCCAAAAACAAGGCATAAGATAGAATTTGGGTATCGTAATGTGTCCCGTGGTTATTATGCTCGTCGGCTTCGTCAATACCCAATGGGCTTTCAATCATCCATGTCAAGAAATCTGAAAACCATTTTTTTAAATCCTCATGATTTTCTTTTGACCAACTTTTGGAATTTTGCAATAAAATAGCCGCATCAATTACTTTATTTAAACCTCTGGTTTCAATCAATCCAATGCCTCTCCCACTGTTGATCCCTGGAATACCTTGCCCGAAATTCAAGTTGGGATTTTGGCGAGTTTCCTTATCCAAAAACCATGTTTTGATGATTTTGGAAGCAAATTCTGCATAGCGTTCGTCTTTTGTAAAGTAATAAGCCAAAGCCAAAATTTCAGCTTCGTCTTCAACTTTGTCCATTTCGTCCGAATCTGTTATTAGATAGTATTCTGGATTTCGTTCGCCATCACGTCGGATATACGGCAATCCGTTTGGTTTTGAAGGGTCAGGCCACCAATACGGCCCTATACTCATATAGTCGTGTTTGTCGCCGCTGGGTGGGGTTTGCTTTTTGTGCAATACCGAATACAAACTCCCCTCTTTGACAATCTTATCTGCACTTTTTAAAAGACTTTTTAGAGCTACCTTTTTAGAAGGGTCAGTATTATTGGTAATAATTTTTAGATTTTTTGCTAATAATTCGCCATTCAAAACTATAGTTTTAAGCGAATTTTGAGCATTTACGAGGCTTGAAACAAAAAAAAATATGACAAAACCCCAATGTTTATAAACTTTTGATGCGACAATATTTTCGATATTCATATTAATAGACTGAGACGTGTTTTTATTTGTTCAATTTTCTTTTTCTCAACAAAGCTTCCAAATAATAGTAGTCAGCATAAACAATAGGGACGTCAATTTCTGATTTTGCTGGAAGATTACCCGTACTATGAATCAATAAAAAACCTCTGTTTGTTAATGGTTCAGCTTTATAGGTTTTGTTGAGATTTTTCATGATTTTGTCGGCTGTTTCTTTGTAAAAAACTGCTTTATCAGAAACCATTGTACTGAGTTCATAAAGAGCTGAAGCGGTGATTGAAGCAGCTGAAACGTCTCTTGGTTCGTTGGGTATTTTTGGAGCATTATAGTCCCAATAAGGCACTAAATCTTTTGGTGTGCTTGGATTATTTAAAATAAAATTTCCAATATTTTCGGCTTGCTGTAAATACTTTTTGTCGCCTGTTTCACGATAACACATGGTGTATGAATATAGGCCCCAAGCTTGTCCTCTTGCCCAAGAAGATTCATCGCTAAAGCCCTGATGGGTATTTCTTTTGGTAACAGCACCTGTTTTTGGGTCATAACCAATGACATGGTACGAACTAAAATCAGATCTAAAATGATTTTTCATAGTTGTATTGGCGTGGCTTATCGCAACCTTATAAAACGTAGAATCTTTGGTTTCTTTAAATGCCCAAAACAGTAATTCAAGATTCATCATATTATCAATAATTACTGGAAAATCCCATACTTCGGCGTGGTGATCCCATGAGCGAAGACTGCCGACCGTCGGATTGAAACGAGTAATCAGTGTGCGTGCCGATTGAATCATGATATCACGATATTTTGGGTCTTTTGTGAGACGATAGCCATTGCCAAAGCTGCAATAGATTTTAAAGCCCATATCGTGCGTAACGCCATTTGTTTTTTCTTGCTCAATAGGTGCAGAAAACTCCTTGGCTTTTTCGAGCCATTTTTTGTCTTTGGTAAGTTCGTACATATACCAAAGGTTTCCTGAAAAGAAACCACTTGTCCAGTCTTTTGAAGCCACTAAAACCAAGGTGTCTCCTTTGGTTGTTCTTGGACTTACGCCTTTCGCACCACTGGCTTTCGCCTTTGCGACCTCTTCAAAAGCATAATCAAACTGAGCTTTAGCGTGGTCAATGGGTGAAACTTTCCCATCTTTGTTTTCCTTCTTTTCTTTATTCTGAGCTAAAGCATTGAGTGAGACAAAAGCAAAACAAATACTTAGGATTAAAATATACTTTTTCATGTTTTTTTTGATTTTTTGTAAAATTCTTATTCAACTATAACTTTAAGAGGGTTTTCAATGCGGTTTTTGTATGATTGCAAATAGCCGAACCATGCTGTGGCCGTAGTGATTACATTTGCTTTGTTCCAAGCTGCTCCTGTATAATACACAAATGGAACGTCTTTTTGCGAGGTAGCTTGGCTTAATAATTGCGTATTGCTAACTTTCATTTTAATAATTGGGGTAGAAAGAATGGTTCCTAAACCCGTTATACCATCTTCGCCCATTTGTGGTTCCCAATAACCCATGATGCCTTGTTTTTCATCCAATAACATCGTTCCTTGGTCTTTTCTTTTAATGATACCGACTACCAAATCCATGCTTGGTTTATCTACATATTTGTACTGAGCCTCAATCCGATTGAGCTGAGAACCAGCGTCTAATGAAATGGTTTTGGTAGCGTTGACTTTCATCCCAGCCACGTCCCAGTCATCGTATTCTAATACAAAAATTGTTCTGAGTGGACCATTGTCTAATATTTTCCAACGAACATAATTTTTAGAATAATAGATTGAGTCATTGACGTAAGGATAGGCATTTCCTGCACCGCAGGTATAACCAACGTGATAATAATCCATGCCATCGCCCAAATTATCATGGTATTTGCCTCTTTTATAACGTTCGTTAATAACCATTCTACTGGTACTTTTAACCCAGACATCTATGCCATACGCCATTTCTTTGGGGGTTTGCTCGAGTGCTTTTCCGTACATTCTGAAAGCAATTTTATCATTTTCCCAAGCAAAATCATCTTTACGCTCGGGCACATAACGCCCGTAGGTTTTTGTGACAAAAACACTTGATTTTCCTTTCTGAATCAAAAGTTTAGTCGAAGCATTCGCTGCCAAATCTACTTGGACTAAGAGATTTTGAACGTTTTTTTCACCCCTAAATTCAAATTGAAAAGGTATATCTTTTTTGGTGATATTATTAATTATCTTAAAATTGGATGTATCTATATTGGGGTGTTTTAGTAAAATATCTTTCCAAGCAATCGACACTACTTCTTCCTTTCGTTCTGACGCAGTAGGATTTGAAATAGTAATGATTGCTTTTTGATTTTGAGCTATTAGTGGCTTTGCATATACCCAACTAAAAGCCATTAAAATGAAGCCTAGTTTTTTCATATTATTCGTTATCATTTTCTTTATTCTTCGATTTTTTAGCATTTTTTTCGACGTTACTACTATGACGGCCACTTCCATCTGCTTCATCCATAATTCCTCCCGCTGGATTGAGTTGCTCTAAAACTACGGCCAAGCGTTTTTTAGCTTCGCTTGCTTCTTTGTTTTCTGAAATATTGGCGACTAGATTTTCTTCAAAGGGGGCTTTATTCATATCAAAAAGCTCGCCTGTTCTGTTTAATTTGTAACGTTGGTCTCTAACGTACCATTGGTTACCCAATTCCATAAAAATCCATTCTCTCGGATTTCCTTTTTGACCTTTGAGTTGTGGAACAAAACTTCTGCCATCTAAAACCTTATTTTCTGGCAATTTTGCACCTGCGATATTTGCCAAGGTTGGTAAAATATCAGAACCGTCTATCAAATCATCGGTGGTTTTATTAGGCGAAATCACCCCTGGCCAATTGGCAATCATGGGTACTAAACTGCCTCCTTCTAGCATTGAGCCCTTTTTTCCTGAAAGAAGTTTGCCACCAATGGTTGCTTTTTGATATTGTTCGTTGGCAGTACCGTTGTCACCCATGAAAACGATTAGGGTATTTTCTCGAAGTTTAAGTTCTTCCAAAGTCAATATCAATTTACCTACCAACTTATCCATATAAGCCACATTATCGGCATAAAAATCTTTGCTATCGGGTTTGCTATCGGGTGTTTCTTGTATCAAATTATGTACATGTGACATGGAATAATGAACATAAAATGGCTGGTTTTTATTTTGTTTAATGAAGTTTACCAATTGATTATGCATCAAATCAGGCATATATTCTTTATTACCCAATGTTTTGGTTTCTCCATTAACTAAATAATCTTTTTTGTTTTTTGCCCAATATCCACCACTACCTTTGAAGGTAATATAATCGTCAAAACCAAAATCTGCGGGTGTCAACCCAAACTGACTCCATTTGCCAATCATGGCACTTTTATAACCTTCCGTTTTTAAGACTGTTGGTGTTAATGTTTCCTCAGAAGGTTTTATTTTTGCCACATTGTCTTGATTTACCGCACCCGTTCTAAAAGCATAACGACCGGTCAGAATCAAAGCCCTCGATGGCCCACATAACGGTGCGGTATAGGCGTGGGTAAATTTCAAACCATTTTTGGCGAGCTTGTCAATATTTGGCGTTTTGTTGTTATCAGAACCATAACAACCAACTTCACCAGTACCTAAATCATCGGCAAGGATGAAAATGATATTTGGCTTTTTTGTAGTGCTTGATTTCGACTGCTTGGTTTGTGCATAAACATTTAAAGTCAAGAATACCAAGAATAGAATAAAACTGTTTTTTTTCATTTTTCTATATAAAATTTCCAGCACTAAGCTTCCTTTAATGCTTGTTGAACTTCTTTTAAAAATTTACTTACTTTTTCTTTTGGATCGCCTTTACCAAGTGTCTCAATTGGAAGAGACCCTCTATAACCCGATTCTTTAATAATTTTAAACAGCCTTTTTAAATCTGTTTTTACTTCGACTCCATCTACAAAAATGTTTTCTTTTACTTGCCAATTTACTGCATATTGCACCGTTTGAGCAATTTGCGTATAAGGGTCGCCTTGATGATAACTGCCTACATCCAATATCAAACCGAACCATTCCATATTAACCATTTTTATTATTTTAATGACATCATCGGCAGTTTGTATAAAATCATTATGGTTTTGAATAGCAACAATTACCCCATGCTTTTGTCCATATTCTACACATTCACGAATGTCTTTAACCATCCAAGTTGCTATTTGATCCCAAGTATATTCTTTAGGTCTAATTACACCAGAAAAAACACGAATAACAGGGGCACCTAATTTGGAGGCCACTTCAATCCACTGCTTGATCATTTGGACATCTGCTTTACGTTTTTCTGGATCAGGATTGGTATAATCATTTCTTATACCAGTTCCCGTGATTTCTAAACCCAATAAATGAGCTTTTCGCTTTATATGATATATATATTCATCAGAAGGGACTTTCGGATAATTTGGAAAAAAGTAACCCGTTAAATCTACCCCATCAAAATTTTGTTCTGCACAAAAATCCAATAAATCGTCTAAGTTCATAGACTTGTCGACTAAAGGAGTATTAAATGAATAGGCATTTAAGCTAGTTTTTAGCTTACTTCTTTTTGACTTATCTTCTAAATTTAATGCCTTTTCATCCTTGTTTTCTGCTATTACTGAACTCAGAGCAGGTACTATCATAAAGGATTTTACAAAATCTCTTCTTGAGGTTTCGGGTTGCATAGTTTATTTATTTTATTGTGAAACTGGAACAAGATCCATATCAGTAATTTTTTTAAAAATCAATCTTTCCCTTTTCTCCAATGTAAAGTGTCTCCCTTAAATCGAGTAAGAGCTTTCATTTCAGTTGGAATTCCCAAATCGCCTTGCTGATTCATCCAAGATTTTAATTCAGCAAATAAATTATCTTGGATAACTTTTAACTTGGGTTCGTTCGCCAAATTATTTAATTCATATTTGTCATTTTTAATGTTATACAATTCTAATTCAGGGCGGTTTCTGTATAAATTGGCGTGGGCGTTTTCTTTATTATTGTTTTTAGTTTCTTCTAACCAGCCTTCATACAATTTGTTGCCAAGTCTAGAGGCAGAGCAATAAAAAGGCTCGTTATAATTGAGATTCCAAATCAGTTTATAATCATGGTCTTGTACCGACCGAACAGGGTAGTTTTCTGAACCGTTGTTGATACCGCGGGTGGTATGAATGCCATAAACATATTTTCTAATTTCAGTATTTTTACCTAACAAAGTGGCATAAAAACTTTTACCATCAAGGGACATAGAACCTTCTTTATTTGCTCTTAAGGTAAGTGGGTCTTCACCTGCGGCTTCGTAAAGCGTAGGTACGACATCAATGTATTGTGAAAGAATGCTTGTGCGAGTTGCTGGTTTTATGGCTTTCGGCCAACGTGCGATAAATGCCGCTTTCAATCCCATATTATAGCAAGTCCATTTTCCAAAAGGTAAAGAAGTGCCATGTTCGCTGGCAAACATAAAAATAGTATTGTCTTTTTTGGGTTGATTGTCAACAATTTTCATGCAGTGACCTACGAGGCTATCGGCATAAGTAATTTCGGCATAGTATTTTACCAATTCTTTTCTTGTCTCTTTGGTATCTACCATATAAGGAGCAATTTTAAGTTTTTTAGCGTCATATTGTGCAGGATTCCCACGAGTCCAAGGGCCATGGGGTTGGTTGGATGCTACAACCAATAAATAAGGTTTGGTTTTATCTTTGTTTATCCATGCTTCGGCATCGGCCAAATTTATGTCTTGCCCTTCGCCGTTGTCACTGTCTCTGCCACCAAGGTATTCGTATGGGAAAGATGATATTGGAGCCGTATGCCTTTTGCCAATCAATGCTACTCGATACCCCATTTTTTTGAAGTGGGTAAAAACGCTAATTACGTCATCATAAACTTTGGCGTGGTTGGGATAACTGCCATTTTTTACTGGAAAAACCCCTGTGTATAAACTTTGGCGGGTAGGGCCACACATAGCGGTTGCGTTGTTCATATTATCAAAACACAAACCTTGTTGGGCCAATTTTGCCAAATTGGGCGTTTTCACATCTGGGCTGCCATAAGGTTCGCAATCCACAGAAGTCATATCGTCGGCGATGAAGAAAAGGATATCAGGCTTTTTCTGTAAATCATCGGTTGATTTTTGTGAAAATTGAATATAAGATGCCAACAATGTAATAATTGCTATGGCACTCAGCGATAAGGATAATTTTTTAAACATTTTATTCATGAATTTAATTTGAATTGTTTTCTAACTTTACATATTTGTCAACAAGTACCTCACCCGAATTTGAGACTTTATTATTACTAAAAATATGAGTTGCTTTTACGGTATCCTCAAAAAAGAATAGTTTTTTATTGGTATTACATTCCTTGAAAATATTGTTGTTGGTAAAACTTCGATTAATTCCGCTGATGAAGAAAAGTGGACCTTCGTTTGCTGTTTCACAGGCTGAAATTTTATTTTCTGTCAATATCAACCAAGGCCCCATTGTACTTTCATCTTTCCCGCTTCTGATGATGCTCAGGATTTTCCCTTTATTGTTGGTAAAAACATTTTTATTTATTTTCAATTTTTCAACATTATAATAGCCTTTTTTATCAGTTTCGGAATTTAAGCTGAATAGAGTTCCAATAATATAACTAAACTGGCAGTTCGCAACCACCACGCTATCTAAAACACTTGATTTGGATGCTTTAAAAAAGTCGCCATTCAGGTGCTCAACGGTACTATTCCGAATCGAAAAACTACTATGATTTGGATTGGCGGTTGTATCTGAAATAATGAAACTTTTAGGACTTAGATTTGAAAAGTCAATCTTCAAATCATTAATTAACAAGGATTTACCCGCCAAAATTTGAAAACAATAAGTTGATTTTAAATCGTTTAAATTGAATTTTGTCGGCGTTTTCAAGGAGGAACTAATAATTACATCACCAGAAATAATGATTGGTTTGGTAAAATTATATTCATTAGAAGTTAAGTTAATAAACAATTTTGAGTCTTTATTTTTTGCCAACTGTTCTACTAACTCAGCAACATTTTTGCAATTTGCCTTTACTATTCTTTGTTTATTTTTGATTGGTTTATACCATTTTGCACCACAAAGATTGCTTGCATTCGACTCAACAGTTTTTAGTCTATTCAAGTCTGCGTAACCATTTTTGTTAGAAAAACCATAGGATAATCTCGAAACACCTACTTTTTGAATAGAATCATTGAGCGTAATGCCATTTTTGAAATCCCCCTTCATTTCAAATGGATTCCTTGGATTTGAGAATAGTGTAGTTTTGGAAAATCCTTCTGAAAGTGGCTGTTTTATGGTATTACTCACTAAATTACTTGCAAAAGTTATTCCCTTGATATCATCAAATTGATAGTATAAAAGCGTGTCTTTTGTACTATAAAAAATATTATTGACAAACTGCACTTTGCTTGGTGTTTCACTTCGCTCGGCATCGCTACCTTCGCAAAAACTTATCGCTGAACAATCGTTGAAAGTATTATTTGCAATCACCGCATTTGAAACGGAAACGTATCTGATGGCGGGCGAGTTGGGTACACCATTCATTAATGTTAAAGGTGAGCGAAAACCTATGCCACGGCATTTATAAAAATAATTATTGACCACCATTTGGCCTTTATTTATCAAACGAACCCCACCAGTACCTTCTTTATCATTGCCTAAAAACACATTATTTTCGACTGTATTGTAATTTCCATGACGAAAAACCACACTTCCTTGACATTCTTTGAAAAGATTATTTCGAACCACGTTTTGACAAGATTTGATAGAGATAATTTCAGCCTCTCCATCACAATGCTCAAAGAAATTATCGGTAATTTGGGTATTTGAGTTGAATTCACAGGTTTCAGAAACACCTATTCGGATGATTTCACCCGCATTAGAAGCCAATGGAATACGTATCCCAAAATAATTATGGTCAATTTGGTGAAAGTTGTCTTGGTTTATTTTACCCTCTAACATAACTGCTACCAGCACACCAATATTCTTTTTATTAGAAAAACTACAATGGTCAATACGGTTGTTTTTACCATAAAAAGCTACCCAATAATTTTCTTTTAGCCTATTTGGATTATTAAAATCATCAATCACGGTATTGGTAACTCTACAGTGATTGGCAACTTGTTTTTCGTCTATTCTGAAACTAATCACATCTTCATTGGCAAAACCATTTTTAAATAATAGACCATCTACCACGATAAAATTACCTCCAAAATTTAATTTAGATTTGCCAGTAATCATTACTTTCCCAGCTGTTTCAGCTTTGAAAATTATTGGCATTTTCTCGGTTCCGTTGCACGTAAGGCTAATCACGACATCTTTCCATTCGCCATTCTTTAAAATTATTATATCGCCAGATTGGGCAAGATTGTTTGCTTTTTGCAATTCAAGCAGATTCTTTACCTCGATGTTTTTCGACAAAGAGTCAAAAGAAATGAATATCAAAAGGCTAAAAATCAATAATTTCATATTTTGTTTGTTTTAAAATCTACATTTAAACAATTTATTTGGCTGGTTTCCAAGGCCATGGTTTTGCTTTGGTTCTGAGAGCTTCGGTTTCCCATTTTTGAGCCATTCCCTTGGCTATTTCTGGGTACGTCGTAACCAAATTATTTCGCTCGGTTGGGTCCTTTTTCAAATCATATAGTTCCCATTTATTTTCATCAGCTTCGCCGAAGGTTTTTTGTTTTCCTGTTTTTGAAACCAATTTCCAATCGCCTATTCTGATAGCACGATTGGCGGAATGTTCCCAAAAAATATAATCTCGGGCTACGGGTTTATTAGTAAATGCTGGTACAAGACTTTTTCCTTCTAATGCTTGAATTTCATTCCCATTAAATTGTTTTGGATAGGTTAAACCTGTAATTGCCAAACACGTAGCCATGATGTCAATCAAATGAGAAGGTTGCGTTCTTAATTGTCCTTTTGCGGCAATACCTTTGGGCCAGTGGACAATCAAAGGCGAGGCAATTCCGCCTTCGTGGGTATATTGCTTATAACTTCTGAAAGGCGTATTTGATACATTTGCCCATTCTTCCCCGTAAGTTGACCACGAGTTAGCGTCGCCAGGCATTACCCCTCTGCCACTTTGTACGAATCTTCCGTCACGGGTATATTCAGGTTTTTTATCTAAAAAAATGGCCTCTTGTGGCGTTGGCTTTAATACTTTTTGTGCCTCAGTAAGCGGCTTTGCTGGTTTATCGGTCTCTACTGGTTCGGCACAACCGCCGTTGTCGTGCATGTAAAAGATAATTGTGTTCTCTAATTCGCCCTTCTTTTCGAGTGCCGTAATTATTTTGCCAATACCTTCGTCCATAATGTCCACCATGGCGGCATACACTTCCATTCGTTTTACCTGCCAATCTTTTAGTGGTTCATCTTTCCAAGCAGGTACGTCGACACCACGGTCGGTTAGGACACATTTATCGCTGATAATTCCTAATTTTTTGAGTTTATTGAATCTTTGCTCTCGCATCACATCCCAACCTTTATCATAGAAACCTTTGTATTTTTTTACATCGTTTTCTGGGGCATGAAGTGGCCAATGAGCGGCCGTATAAGCGACATAAAAGAAAAAAGGTTGCTGTTTTGGATGTTCCTGAATGAATTTTACGGTGGTATCGCTGATAGCTCGGGTATAATAAAAGTCTTTGTGAGGAGCAACGAACTTGTTATTGCTAATCAAAGTGCCAGGGTCATAATAACTGCCTGAGCCGTTGAGCGTACCGAAATAACGCTGAAAACCACGTTGCAAAGGCCAATTACTTTTATCACCGTTCGGTTTCATGTCTTTGGCTACGTGCCATTTACCGGTCATGTAGGTTGCATAGCCTGCTTTTTTAAAAACCTCAGCCATCGTAACGGCATTTTTACTCAAATCGTCCTTATAGCCTTCTTCGATATAGTTTTCCGTAGAAAGATGACCCATGCCTGCTTGATGCGGATATAAACCCGTGAGCAAAGCCGCCCGCGTGGGACTGCAACGAGCAGTATTATAAAAGCTCGTAAAACGTATGCCATTTGCTGCCAATCGGTCAATATTGGGTGTTTTGATTTCTGAGCCAAAACAACCAATGTCAGAGTAGCCCATGTCGTCTGTAAGAATTACTATGACATTTGGTTTCTTTGTTTGAGCATTTATGGCTGAATATCCAAACAAAAGGCATGTTAGGACGAAGAAAAAGGGAAATTTCTGAGGGCTTATTTTGAAGTTATTCACGGAAATGAAATTAAAATTATTTATCTGCTACACATCTAAAACCCAAATGTTCCATGCCCGAATCTGGAGAACTTTTCATTCGGGCTGCAACTCTATAACCGCTACAATAGGATTCATTACAAAGAAATGAGCCGCCACGCATGGTTCTTTTGGGTACCGTTGGTTCGTCGGGGTCGTAGCTACTTTTAGGGCCTTTAGGGTTATCAATCACCTTGATATTTGCTATCTGTTCATAATAATCGTGGTGATATAAATCGGCACACCATTCCCACACATTACCTGCCATATCATACAAACCATAGCCATTTGCCGCAAAAGATTTTATGGGTGAAGCACCATAAAAACCATCTTTCGTATCATTTTTATATGGAAAACTACCTTCCCAATAATTACATTTATTTTTGCCTTGTTCTACGTTTTCATTTCCCCAAGTATAAACATTGTTTTTGAGATTTCCTCTTGCGGCAAATTCCCATTCGGCTTCAGTAGGTAATCGTTTGCCAGCCCATTGGCAATAAGCCATGGCATCGTCCCAACTAATATGAACAACTGGAAATTTATCTCTCCCCTTTATGCTGCTATTGGGGCCTTTTGGGTGTTTCCAGTCTGCCCCGTGAGTCCATTGCCACCATTGGCTGTAATCTTGTAGATTTACGGCACTTTGAGTAGGCACAAAAACCAATGATGCCGCTTTTAGCATTTCAGGTTTTGGCTTTGGGGTATTAGGTGGCAAAGTGGCTTTGATTTCTTCCCAGTTTACATCTTTTTCGGCAGTGGTTATATAGCCTGTCGCTTTTACAAATGCAGCAAATTGTTCATTGCTTACTTCGGTAACATCCATAAAGAAGCCATTGAGTTTTACTTGGTGTTTAGGCAATTCATCCCTTCTACCTTGCTCATTATCAGCTCCCATTTCAAAGGTTCCGCCTTCTATCCAAACCATACCGTCTCGATTTGTGGCAACATTGGTTGTTGTAGAATCTGTGCCTTTATTTTGGGCTGCAAATCGACTTGGTATTTTGGAAGTACAACAAGTCATGGCTTCCGCTTTCTTCTTTTCATTATATTTATAAAAAGAAAAAGCCGCTATACTTGCTATTGCTATTGTTAATAAAACCCATTTTAAGTTTTTCATTTTCTTTAATTTTTTATCCAAATAACGCCAACATCTTTTTTGAATACAATTTTTGAAACATCAAATACCATTATTTCTTTTTCTGAAAGTTTGATTTGATGAACGAGAAGGCGTTGGTTGATAGCGTCGATTATAGATTTATCAGTTAATTGTCGTCCAAAGTAAAAACCATCTTTTAAAACCAAATCTTTTATTTTTATTTGTAAAAAGCCTTCTTCTGATGTCGCTCCATTGGTATAAAAGTTATCAGTTAAAGTATAAGTTGATGTTGGGTCTTCAATTACAATAGGTTCAATATTTTTTCCGACGGTATTTACAACAGTATTTCCCACCAACAAAACATTTTTAGGAGCAACCAAAGATTTGCCTTTATTTTTATTTCCAACGCCAATTTTTATGGCTGCACCAACCGAATTAACGATTGTATTATAGGCCAAAATGGTGTTATCGGCTGGATAATACTCATTTAAAGCAGCGTTTTCTAAACCAGACATCACTGTTATTGGTGATTTTAGGTCTTTGTCACTACCTTCCAGATTCTCTACATAATTATTAAAAAAAGTATTGTTGGGGTTGATGACTCTCAATCCTGCACTTTCTTTTCTTCCCGCCTTACCGTTGATATAATTACCATAAACAAAACACTTTTGTCCGTGTCTGATTACCATACCGCCATCATTTCCGATGAAAGTATTGAAGCGATAAATATTATCCCAGCTTTTATTACTCACTACTTCCGTTTCGATGCGTTCGTCTTCAAAATAATTATATTCAATGATATTAAAACCGTGCGAAAAAGAAGTTGTACTTGTTCCCACTCTGATTTGTTCACCCCCATTTTCTGAAAAAGTACGATAAGCAAAATAATTATGATCAATATGATGATGTGATGAAGGGGCAACATCTGAGCCTGGAATATAGCCTTTTTCTTGTTTGTATTCTACAACCAGCGTTGGCCCTTTATTGGTTTTTCCAGAAAAATAGCAATGCTGAACTTCATTATATGTCCCTACTAGATTGACATAATAATTGGTTTTTCCCGTTGTTTCAGCATGAGTATAGTTTATGATGGCACAATTACTGATTTTTGAATGATGGGCTTCTTTACTGCCAATAGCAAAACTAATGACGTGTTCTTTGTCTTCTAGTGTGCATTTTCCTTCAAACAAAAAGCCTTCGACTTGTAAATAATTACCGCTTAAAAGTAGCTGAGAATTACCTGAAAATGAAACTTTTCCTGCAGTTTGGGCTTTCAATACGATTGGTTTTTCAGCCGTACCATTTCTTTTAAAATTGAGTTTAATATCCACATAATTACCCTCTTTCCAAACAATGACATCACCCGCTTTTGAGTTTGACAAAGCAGTTTCAAATTCGTTTAATCTGTTTACTATGAATTCGGTAGCGTTTGCTTGAAAACAAAGAAAAAATAAAATGAATATGAAAAGTTTTGTAGTCATTTTTGATTCATTTTGAAGAAAGCCAACATTTTAGCATTCATATCTTTTGCAGTTGTTGCATATTTTTTGTCTTTCACTACGTTCACCTTCTCTAATGGGTCTTTTTCGTAATCATACAATTCGCTGGCATAAACTTTTTTAGCTGAATAGGGTTCGTTGCTAGTAAAGTCACTCATCCAAATCACATACCGATATTTTTCAGTTCGCATGGCATAGCCCATCAATTTATTGTTGGCATAACCCAAACTTTTCTGTTCTTCTTTTTTCAATTTTCTAGGATATTGACTTATCGAAAAGTCTTTTACCTTCGCTTTATTATTGACCATAATAGGCTTTAAACTTTTTCCATCTAAAAAAGCAGGAATGGACGTACCTGCCAAATCACAAATCGTCGGAAAAATGTCTAAATGTTCGGTCTGCGAACTTGTTTTTCCTGATTTTATTCCCGGTGCGGCAATAATGAGTGGAGCTCTAGTTGCTTGTTCAAAATTGGTATGTTTTTCCCATAAATCATGGTCGCCTAAATGCCAACCGTGGTCGCCCCAAAGTACAATAACGGTATTGTTTAATGTCCCTAATGAATCAAGTGTATTTAAGAGAACTCCTACTTGGGCATCCATGTAAGAAACCGCAGCATAGTATCCATGAATTAATTCTCGTTGCTTTTCTTCTTTAATATTGACATGAAGACCGCCTTCTTCATTGTAAGTAGCAAAGGCGGGAATATCTGTATAATTTCTTAATTCTCCCGAACGGTGATAAGCCATTTCAACGCCATTTTTTGAATGCTCTTGAAAAGTCGCCAAAGGCATATCGGCATCCTTGTACAAATCCCAATATTTTTTGGGTGCTACAAAAGGTAAATGTGGCTTATGAAACCCAACCGCCATGAAGTAAGGCTGAGTGTTTTTTGAAAACTTTATCAATTGTTGTTTTGCCAATAGAGCATCTACGCCATCGGTATAGGCATGATCTGGTACCTCCAAATTTTCAAACGAAGGGCCTTTTCTACTAGTTGGATTTTCATCGTCACCGTTATCTACTTTTGGTTTTTGAACTTTTTTATCGAAGAAAGCCTTCATTTCAGCCTTTTGGTATTGGCCGTTGGCTGGTTTACCCAAACCATTGGCATAGTCATTATCCTGTTCCAAAAGATAGGGAACACTCCAAGAAACTGGATCTACTTTTTTAATGGCACTTGAAGGGTGGAAAATTTTTCCAACTCCGGAGGTAGCATAACCTTGCGTAATGAGATATTGAGGAAGTGTAATAATATCGGGGTTTATGTCCCTCATTTGGGTTTTTAAGTCCCAAATCTTGGTATAATCGGGTCTTTTACCTGTCATTAAGCTTGCACGGGTAGGTCCACAAACCGCTTGTTGGCAATAATTATTCATAAAAACAGTTCCCATTTTTGCCAATCGGTCAATATTAGGTGTCTTTATTTGCGTATTTCCATAACAACTCAATACGGGTTTTAAATCATCTACTGCAATAAACAGGACGTTAGGTTTGCTTTTTTGTTGGGCAAAAATACTTGTTCCCAATAAAATCAGGAACAAGCTAAATAATGAAACTTTTTTCATTGTAATTGATTAGTAACCAGCGTTTTGAGGGATTACAATTTGAGTATTATTATCAATTTCTCTTTGTGGAATAGGTAATAATAGACGATTAGGATTGGCATTAGTTTGCAAATCTATCACAGATAACCTCGGGGCTGAATAGGTACCATAATGCGTTGGATACATTAGTGCAAAGTGGTCTTGCAATGTTTTTTCTGCCTTGATTGTTGTAAATGTTGTATTGAATCTCAACAAATCGAACAGTCGTTGGTTTTCAAAAGCAAATTCAAGTCTTCTTTCGTCAGCTAATGCCTTTTCAAACAATGCTACTGTATTAACTTGTGTCGCCGTTCAATCAGTCACTGCAGCACGTTTACGAACTTGGTTAATGAGTGTTAAACTTGCAGGTATATTTCCTTGTGCTTCAGCCAACATTAACAATACATCAGCATAACGAATGACAGGCCAATCGCTTTCAGAATCTCGAGCTACAACCATGACCGATATATGCTTTTTTGTATATAATCTTGCGGCTGTCCCCGTTCCATATACACCAATATTTACCGCTTTTCTTACATCAGTTGTTGAATATAGGTTATTAACTTCGGAAGTTGGAAAATTATAACCACTACCGTCCCCATTGGCTACGGCTGCACCACTATTTAAAGGAGCAAAAAGGTTTGAAAACGGAGAGCCTAAACCTAAACCACCCGCTTTATAACGAACCGAGAAAAGAATTTCAGAACTCATTTCTGTCGCAGTAGAGAAGATATTTGCATAAGAAGCAAGTAAACTATAACCACTATTGGCAATGATATCTTGCAGCAAGGTAGCCGCTTCAGTTTTTCTATTGAGTGTAAGATAAACCTTTGCCAATAATGCCTTTGCAGACCAAGCATTTGCCCGACCTAAATCAACGGCTGGGATAGACGCAAATTTCACCGTGCTACCGTTGGCTGCTGCGTTCTGTAAATCAGCCACAATAAGTTTGTAAATCTCCTCTTTTGAAACTCGATTGATATCTTTTGCCTCCTGTGGTGTAACAGGCTCGTGTGCCAAAAACACACCTCCATACAACCTCACCAAATTGAAATAATGGTAAGCTCTGATAAATGAAGCTTCGGCAGAGAGTTTTTTACGATTGGCCTCATCAATTGATATTTTGATTTCACCAAAAGTCAATGCACTTGAACTTGGGCTATAATTTGCCCCTAACGCATCTAATACAAGGTTGGTATTACGAATATTATAGTAAACAGACAGCCAATAATTATAATTACCAGCATGTGAAGTACTTGGGTATAACATGTCCAATTCACTCAAATCACGGTTTACTTGTGAACTACTTCCTGTTGCCCCCATGACAGAATTGTCACTACGTAGCTCGGTAAGCGTCCATTCTTCGACCAAGGTTTTTTGCATACCACTATAACAGCCTGTCAAGGCACTACTCACCTCTGCCTGATTTGAGTAAAAAGTACTGGCATTTAGGTTTGATTGCGGGTATAAGTCAATGATATTATTACAACTGCTTAAACCCACAAACGTAAAAAGGATAATATATTTAATTGCTTTCATTGAAAAGTCGATTTAAAATTAAAAGTTAACGTCAATACCAAAAATAAAAGTTTTAGGAATTGGAAAACTACCTCGTTGGTATCCATCAACCAACGACGAGCCATAAGCACCATTCGTGAAGCGTCCTTCGGGATTCAAGCCTCGGTATCCTTTTGCAGTATGAAAATAAAGATTTTGCCCAGAAAAATAGACTCTCAACGACTTTAATTTTGCTAAACTTGCAAATTTGGATGGTAGTTTATAGCCTACATTTATATCTCTAAGTGTAAAATAAGATGCGTCTTCCACTACATAATCTGTCAGAAGCCAATTAAAACCGTTTGTATTATATGGCGTTTTTCCATCTCCAGGGAACATTGGACTTAACCAACGATTGGTATTATAAACTCTGTTTTTCTGTTTTGCCTCATTATAGTTTGGGTCTCCATTGATAAGTGAACCACCTTGTACACCTTGCAATGAAAAGCTAATATCAAATGCTTTATAATTAAAGTTGTTTGTTATTCCCCAAGTAAAATCAGGATATGGATTCCCGATTACAGTTCGGTCATTATTATCAATGATTTTATCGCCATTTATATCTACCAATTTTAGTCCTCCAGGAACAAAATAGTTTGTCAAACTACTCTTTACACCATCGGCCTTTGCTTTATCTACATCGGCTTGTGAAAGCCATACGCCATCGGTTTTATATCCAAAAAATTGAATCAAAGGGTCGCCTACTTTATTCTGATATACTTCTGTACGTTCTCCTTGATTCAGCAAATAAGCTTCATTTCCTAATTCTAAAATCTTGTTTTTAGTATGCGAAAAATTAGCCGAAGTTGTCCATTTAAAGTCTTTGGTAGAAATATTTCTTGTCGTTAATTCAACTTCTATTCCTTTGTTTTGTAAACTTCCGATATTATTCCAAAAAAGAGGAACACCAATAAATGCCATTGATGATTGTTGAAGCAACAACTTATCTGTTTTCGATTGGTAAACATCTACAGACAATTCTATTTTATTTTTAAGAATTCCCAAATCTATTCCTAAGTTAGTTTGAAAGGTACTTTCCCAAGTAATATTCTTATTGGCTACAATTGTTGGCGAAGTTGATTGCCCTGCAACCAAGTTTCCACTGCCCGTACCTAATGGATAATTAGCTGAATACATTAAATCAAGAAAACCAAAATCAAGAATTCTGTTATTTCCAGACATTCCATAGCTTGCTCTTACCTTTAATTTATCTAACCATGTAATGTTTTTCATGAATTTTTCTTCAGTTGCTACCCAACCAACTGAAACCGACGGGAATGTTCCCCATTTATTACCTGGACCAAAATAAGAACTACCATCTGCACGAAAGCTTGCCGAAACTAAATACTTATCATTAAACTCATAATTTACTCTGCCCAAATATGATAATAAACCAATTTGATTGATTGTACTTGTAGTTCCTGCTTTGTCAATTTGTGAGGCATTATTGATAGTTCTAATCTCATCACTTGGATAGTCTAGGCCTGTTACTCTACTTCTAATCTCTTTTGTAGTTTGGGCAGTATAACCAACTAATGCATTGATTGAATGCTTTCCAAAGGTTTTGACATAATTTAGCGTGTTTTCTGAGAGTAAGTCAACTAAGGAGTTGTTTGTATAAACGCCCCTACTCACTATGCCATCACCCTGTGCGTTACGATTTGCCCAGTTTAAACCTGCCGAATTATTGACATAAATACTTGCCATCGTTTTAAAATCTAAGCCTTTCGCCAAATTAAAGGTTAGATTTCCTGAACTCTGTAATCGGTATTCATTCGTATTTATGTCTTGGTTTAGGACTGAGGATTTTGGATTATTTTGTGACGAACCTGTTTGTGGTCCAGTTTGGCCGATTGATGTCCAAGTTGAGCCATCGGGCATTAAACCAGAGTAAACTTGATTACTGAAATGTCTAGGATGTGCAAAATCTCCTGCTTGAATGTTTGCCCACTGAGGAACATTTCTTACCCATGCAGCTGATTGTTCGTTATGATAAACAGGAAGAGAACTCGGAAAACGCATAAAATTTGTAAAGTTTTCAGACGGTGTTTCTCTTGTAGAATATGATGGATTAAGGTTTAATGATAATTTAACTCTTTTGGTTAAATCCACATCAACTTTTGCTCGGATATTTAATTTTTCATAATTACTTTTAAACATCATTCCTTCATCTGACTGATATCCACCGGAAATAAAATACCTCACTTCCTTTTTTCCTCCAGAAGCACTTAACAAAATATTTTGGAATTTACCCGACCTCAAGGATTCACTTTGATAATCAGCACCTTTTCCTCCTAACAAGGTTTGTTCTATGATGTAAGCTGCTCTGTCATTATCGCCTGCTGTGTTTGCTATAGTTCGGGCTGGAGCACTGGGGTCAGTTGCTTTTAAAGCTGCTTCTTGAAACAGTAATTCAACATACTCAGTTGCTGACATAATATCATATCTCTTGTAAGGCGTTTTTTGACCAATCGAATATTTGAAAGAATAAGTTGGTTTATCAGATTTTCCGCTTTTGGTAGTTATTAAAATTACTCCACTTGCTCCACGCGAGCCGTAAATGGCAGCTGAAGCAGCGTCTTTTAAAACTTCCACAGATTCAACATCAGCCATGTTAACAAAAGCAAGTCCATCTGGCACAGGCTGTCCATCAACAACAACTAATGGTGTTGCACCTGCATTAACTGAACTGATACCTCTAATTGTAATTTTTGGTGCTGCACCAGCTTCTGAGGATATATTTTGAATCTGAACTCCAGCGATTTTTCCTTGTAAAGCTTGGTCAAGTCTGGTTACAGGTGCCTCATCTAATCGTTCGTTTTTGTATTTTGATACAGCTCCTGTTAAACTAGTTTTCTTTTGAGTACCATACCCAACAACAATAACTTCGTCCAATGCTTTATTGTCCGAACTAAGTGAGACATCTATCTTGTTTTTGTTTCCAACAAGCACTTCTTGGCTTTCATAACCTACGAAGCTAAACACTAAAGTTGTTTTTTCATCAATCGACTTTATTGAATACTCTCCTGCCCCGTCTGTGGTAGTTCCACGAGTTGTACCTTTAATCGTAATACTAACACCTGGTAATCCATCTCCACTTAAAGCATCCGTTACCTTTCCCTTTACATTTTTTTCAATGTTTGAATATTCAGTTTTATTACCAATATTTGACATATTGATATTTGCCACGAGCGATTTTTCGGTAGATTCGATTGGTGTAGTACTTTCCACATTATTTTCTTGAAATCGCTCATTCGATAATGCACCTACTTTGATGCTCTTATCTGCAAAAACTGTATAAGAAGTACGGTTTATTTTTTTGTATTTTAAACCTACAGGCCGTAATACATTTTCAAGATTTTGCTCAAGACTTAAATCCGTATTGACCAATCTACTGCTGATTGTAATTCCTTGTACGGTTTTAAGCTCGAATAAAATGTCTGCTCGATAATGATTTTTAAGTTCATTTAATACATCGTTCAATAAACGAAGTGCTTCGTACTTTGATCTCTCCAATGGCCTAGTTTGCTTTGTCATAGCAAACATCTGCGAATGGCTCGGTAAGCACGTAATTAATAGAATAACCATAAGCCTCCACGAAGAAGCTTTTAGTAAACGTTTTATCATTTTGGTAAAAGTTAAATATAAAATATTAAATTCTTAGATTCAAGTATTAAATGCAACTATACGAGTCATTTTAAATAACGAAACAATTCAAAACAAAGAGGAAGAAACCTTCCCCCTTGTGAAGAAGCGAAAAAAGT
>Ga0247831_1002438_pt1 | contig 30234 bp, 23 predicted proteins | sample LaCruzMarch2015__9_FD_192406 | JGI IMG/M metagenome (GOLD analysis project Ga0247831, IMG submission 192406) | Freshwater microbial communities from meromictic Lake La Cruz, Castile-La Mancha, Spain - LaCruzMarch2015_1m | ecosystem: Environmental > Aquatic > Freshwater > Lake | place: Spain...
TTTGTCTTCCAGGTCGGAAGACCATGGCGCCCTCCTGTTCCCGCACTTTCACTTCGTCGTATTATGCTTTACTATCGATGGCCCTCAACAGTAGTTGTTGATCTTGCAGCACTTATAGACAATGGCGTCGTCGTCGACCAACGTCGGTCGGGATGAACTCGCGGCGATGCTTGGCGCATCCCGCGCCTCTGACCTCCTCGCCACTGCTGCTGCCTCTACCACCATCGCTAGTGGTAGTGCTCCACCCCTCGCCGCCGGCCTCGGTGGACGCTCACGAGGGCCACAACAACGTCGTGGCGTAATTACTACCGCCAAGGAGGATATTATTAATGATGTATCGCGGATGGACCGTGCCCAAGCCGCGGCACTCGTGGCACGTCAATTCAACAACGCCTCCTCTTCTTCCTCTAGAACAGCAGGAGCTGGGATTATGCGACGACATCGTGCTGGCGTGGGGGGGAATGATGGTGGTGGTAGTATGAATAATAAACGGAAACGAAATTATCAATTACTCGTTGAGGAAAATTTAATGGACAGTAGTAGTACGAGTCAGGTGATTGAGAAGGGTGAAGGCGCGAGGCGAGACAATGATGATAGCACTACAGCAGCACATCGAGAAGTTGGCGGTGGCGTTGAAAATTACTTACATAAAAACGATGGCGATGATCGATCGAATGATAATGACACAGAGGAGGAAGAAGTGGTAGGGGGTCAGAGTTTCAACAATGCACGAACAACAATACGAAAGAAGGTGGAGGCGAGAGTAATCGTAAAAAATACGGCAATAATAGGAGATGGGAATGATCAACGACGAAGAAACAATCGTTCTTCTTCATCGGAGTCGGATTCATCGAATGGATCATCATCATCATCATCATCATCGTCGAAATCGTATGGCAAACGACGACGACGACGACGACGTGGAACAAATCGCAGGTCCGATGACGACTCATCATCATCTTCAGAGGAGGACGAGGCCGACATTCGTCGGAGGCGAGTACGTGAACGTGCTGCACGAGAGAATGAGCAAAGTGAGGTCATGGGAGTAGATAGATCGAGTAACGTTGAGAAGAGTGTATTGAAAGAAAATGAAGACACACTGTCGGTAGACAGTATCAATATTGATAGAGAGAAGCGACGGAAAGAGTCAATAGATGTTGAGATGAGGCGAGATGACATGGTCGAGGCACCTAAACATGTACGACGCGACTCAACCTCCTCAACAAGTGATGACTCAACATCCTTGTCATCTGACGACTATTCCTCCTCCTCATCATCAGACGAATCTGATCACATCATTGACAACAAACTGACATCAATTGCACGACCAGTCTTTGTACCAAAGTCACAACGTGGGACTGTTACCGATATTGATATACAGCAGAAGAAACTTGATGAGATTGAGGAACGTAAACGTACCGAAGCACAAAAGCGTACCATTAAGTCACGTGCACTCGTGGCCGAGATGACATCCGAAGCCGCGAAGAAGTCTGAGAATGATTATAATAATGATGGAGGGGATGAATTTGATACTGGTGAGACCGGTGGGGTATTTGAAATAGTACCCGATGATACTGATCCAACAGATGAGAATGGTAACAATCTCGAAGCTATTGTTGCCGAACGTGATGCATGGGAGGTACGTGAGTTACTTCGTATACTACGTGATATCGATCATGTTGCCGAACAGGAGAAGGAACGGAAGGAATTAGAACGACGACGGGCACTTACCGATGACGAACGACTTGCCGAAGATAGATTGAGTGGTCGATATCGTACACCAGGAGAGACGCGTCGAAGTAATAACAACAAGGAGGATGGCAAGAATAGCTACTTACAACGCTTTCATCATCGTGGTGCATTTTATATGGATGAGGATACACTCAATAATGCCGGTAAGGATGATGTTCGACATAAAGCGGCAGAATATGCTCGTGCGGCCACTGGTGAGGATAAGATTGATAAGAGTGCGCTGCCGAAAGTGATGCAAACCAAATACTTTGGTCTTTCTGGACACTCGACGAAATATCAGGGATTAGCAAAGGAGGATACGACTGATAAGAAGATGGATTTTTTACCCATTCGAAGTGGAAGGCGATGACACGGTGGCGGACTTTTCAAGTGATTTAGTAGGAATCTTATTCTGACTCATATACTTTCTACTTTACATTGTATCAACGGTACAACACATTATGTACTGCTTCAATTCTCTCCTATCTCCGTTAAATCCCCAGTCTGGGTTCGTGCCATGAAATTGACGATGAGTCTGACATGTTGACATGTTCTTATCCTTACTCTCTATCATTGTACCATCATCGTTGTGTATGCTAACATTTCCTATCATGACCCAATGATTCTTTCCCCCCATGACTGGTGCATACTGTTCACCCTCAATGTTAAGTTCCAGTTGATGTAGCCCACCCATGATGGCTCCTCCAGGACCATGAGGGCACATGACAGAGTAAGGGCACAACTGCTTTGGTTCGCGGAACGAGGAGCATAAAGCCACAGCATCATCGTATGAGCCTCCATTCCAACCCTCCTTGGAGGATAGCCATATTGGCTTGAATTGGTTGTGCACTAGCAGGATGGTGTCATCCACATTCGATTCGACAGTAGATGTAGATGATTCTGCCTTCTCTTCCTCGATAAAATATTCTGGTCCAGGTCGAATAACTGGATTGAATGATGATTCCTTCGCTGGGACGATTGTTTCCTGCACAAGGCCTGAAGTAATATCAAAGTCTTCTTCTACTTCATGCACAGTATTAGAAAAAGCGCTAGCATATAAACTCTGTACCGCTTCTTCTTCGTTGTCAACCGTTGATGCAACGCTTTCTTTATCTTCCGCATCGTCCTCGTCGTTCTTTGATTCAGGATTATTCACCTCTTTCTCTTTGGTGATTGTAACTTTATCTTCACCTTCCTCTTGATCATTCTGCTCTTGCTCTAGAAGCAACGATACCAATTCTGTCTTCTTCTCTTCTTTTCTCAATGCAGAAGGAGTGGTGGTATTGCCGCTCCGTCGTCTCTTTGATGAAGGTACGATGATGGCAATTAATGTCACAATCAAAACAATCACAAACACCACTCCTAATCGCTTCACTCTCTTATAATTATTTTGTGTGTAGTGATACTTCTTCTCCTCATACGATGAATCGTCCTCGTTATAAGCATTGAATTTATGCTTCATCGCCAAGGCACTTAAGTTAGACGTAGTCGTGTTCGGATCATTCCAATCACGAAGTAATGGTGGCACACGACGGGTTGTCGGAGAAACTGTATAAGAATCAGACCCAGGAATGTGGGTCATTCGTTCAATAATCGAATCAGACAATCCACCCGACATTCCTGACAGTCCACTCCTATCAGACCAATCATTATTCATCCTATCTACCATGTCATCTGTCCGTTCGGACCAATTAAGTTTGACAATCCCAATATCTTGAGTCCGTTCCGACCAATCGATATTATTCCTGCTGTTGATGCTGTTGCCAAGCATCATCTCCTCATCACGATCACTTAAATCGGCAATGTATTCATTAAAACTGTTGATGAGACTGGATGTTCGTTCGGCTAATTTAATCGAGACGTGATCGGGTGCATTCTCAATCTCATCCCCCTCCTCCTCCTCCTCCTCCTCCTCCTCCTCCTCCTCCTCCTCCTCATATTGATGATGAACAAGGTCGTTGTTGTGTGTGTTGGTAGGAACGTGATCACCAAAGGCTGTCACGACGGATTGGCAGGATATGAACGTGTCGAGGGAAGACATGATGATATGAAAGGTTTAAAAGTAGTGATGAGTAGAGAGTAGAGGTTACAACATCTCCCACGTCAGGAGTTCGTGACAAAGTCTGCAAAGAGTGAAACGTTGGTCATTTTATGGCTTGCACAACGTTCGCGGTGCGAAGCTGGGGAGGACATAGAGAAAAAAATGGGGCCTGGCCACCATAAAAGGTCATTCTTCAACTGGGTTCAATAAATATTGTACTATTTGTAGTGGTTGTTCATCGTAGTATTGTTCCAAGAGCAGATGGGATAAGATCCCACTATCACCCTGTAAAAAAAGAATACGTAGTTGCTTCATGCTCAATGCTCACACTCCAATGAGGAAGGCACACCTCCTCGAAGATTGTCATTCTCGCCATTCCATCCTTCGGACCAATCCTAACATTATCCTCCATCAATGTGTCGCTATTTGTTGTGTCATTTGTGTGGTCAAGCGTCGTCATGCTGGGCCGGCCAGATCAGTCAGGGATCAGGGATGGTCACCTGTTTTCTGAATAAACTGATTCACTGTTTGGATATACAGCTCGGGGTCCTCAAGCATGTGGGAGCAGCCCGCAAACAAGACCAATTCTGCGTTTGGTGCTCGGTCGCGGACCGTGGTTACAAGGTCAGGCACGATGTAATCGAATCGTGCTCTCCATGCACCAACAGCACGGCTTAGTTACCGCTTCCAGATCGTCCATCCGGTCTCAGTTTCGCAGTGAGCCACGCACTGAAAGAAATGGGCCAAACATCCTGGAGAAACACTCCAACCCCATGCACCATGCAGTGAGTCGGGCCAGGGATGGCGTTGGTAGACATGTCGGCGCATCAACAATGTCACCGCGGCCGGTATTCTGGATGTCGGTGGGAGTTAAAGCAAAAAATGAGGTCGCGTGGAGAAGATGAAAGAACGCTGGTCAATTTGTGGTGTCGTTCCCTCAAAGTCTTTTGACAAATTTCATGCCGAACGACTTAATCTGGCTTAGCGTTGATGCAGGCAGCTTCTGTGCATTGGATTGGAGCAATGCTGCACAGCTTCTCTTCTATGCGCTTCTGTGCATGAACACATCATATCTTACAACAATTCTCACAATCTCAAACACAGATATCGAAATCTATAATTCCATTTCATCATGGCAGCCGTGCATCAGCATAACTCCTCAGCAGACAGAACCAGAAGTCCTCCAGCCGCTGGTACAACATTCTCGACAGACATCAAAGTCACACCTTGTTCAGACAGCAAAATTTCCATCGAGGAAAAGCTACTATCGTCGAGAATGGACACAGCACCATCACGTGCGACGAAGAGGAAGATTGAGAAGTTATTTAGAGATGATGTTGTATCACCTGCTGATAGAGCGGACATTACATACGCAGTATATGGTATCCTCCGTGACAACCTTCCATCGTCATTCGATCTGTCCGATGATGAGCTAGTACAAATCGCCATGTCCATTGAAAAGAAACTATATCGAGCATCCTCGTCAACACAGGCGTATCGTGCTTTATCTACGCTTGAATTTCGTCTCACTGCCATGGCAACTGCCGTGTTGATACACACTGACGGCGTCGACGAACGACATCAGGCCTCGGATACATGTAAACGTTTAACGGCCGCGGCTCGTAAATCATTGGTCTATTGTGTCATGGTCCTTGTTTCCTATGCAATGAAGAAATCAAATGTAATCCATTCTCTACAGAAGGAGTAGTTGTACCATAGTATATAGGGAACAATTTTTGAGAGATTTCGAGAGTGATCGCCATTATACTTTGCTTGTCCTAAAGATCAATGATATATCTAATTTTGAGCAGTAACTATCTTCTCTAGTGATTTGATCACTTTCAATTCTTCATCCTGAAATGATAGAGAAGTGGACGCCTGTTAGCGCAATAAGGAGATAAGACTACTTTCACGCAGGGACGTCAGAGATGTAGCAGCTTGAGCTGGTGGTCATCGCCGAACACCAATTTCTCCCTGGATGTATGTAATGGTATTTGGTTCAGTTGGATTTGATTCATGGTAATTAAGTACAATAGAATGACATGCACACCCTCCAATGCGTTTTTGGTTTTGCTGTCTCTGCTGAGCTCCCTTACCGTCTTCGCCTCAGATGACCAAACTGCTCCTAGATAATGAACAGTTACCAGGCTACTGTTCCATCGCCATACCTCCACTCACCACGGAGCAACTCGCACGTATCATCGGTGACGCCTGGTAGTAGCCGTCCCTCGCGCGGAATCGAGATGTTTAGTGAAAAGTCACTCGTGGGGAAAGGATTGCGAGTACTGCATGAATCTAAACAACAACCGAGGCTGGTACTAACAGGGCAATGGGTGGCTTTGACTCCGTTCTTTGACATGACCCCGTTCACCAACAATGCTTAGCCTAAAAAATGAGGACGCTAACCATCAAAACATGAGGAAGCGCAGGACGAACCATCAAACACAATCAATAAGTATAGATTTGCTTGGGAAAGAACCAAGTATTATGGACCTCATGGGAGCCACAAGACATGGTTCTACATATACGTCATAGATCCTGATACATTAAATATGTTAAACTTCCAGGCAGTGGGTCCTGGGTACCTTGATTTGTACTTCAAAAAATCAGACTGTCCAGTGAAAGTGCACAGTTGCTTCAGAGTGGCCTACGACGGAAATGATATCAGTAACGCCACATTTGAGAGGGTCCAAAATAAACGAGCGGCTAATTTTACAACATAGTATAAATTAAAGTATAAACTGCTACTCGTTGACAAAATCAACATTGTTGAGTATACAGGGGAACGCAAGAGCCAAGTTTGTTACGAAGGATGCTGCACGTTTTGAGGCCATGGCTGCGTGTTTGATGGAAAAATTGAAAACAATACTAAAAACGGAGTCGACAATAGTAATAACATACGCAAGATTGTACTCCTCGCAAGTGACGGAACGATCTGTCGTAAGAACACACTTCCCCGATTGCATGCCAGTTCCATTGTTGTTATGCGTTTACCTCTACGCACAATGGAGGAGGAGGAATCGGAGGAGAGCAAGGAGGAAGAAGAGGAAGTGAGTCATGAAACGGTAGCAACATGTTTGCTATCGTTATACAACGCACTCACCTTGTTTTATATATTCTAACAGGCCGACGATGACGAAGATGATTAAGTTGAAGCGGATGAATTTGGAGAGGAGGACTGTGTTATGTTAGCTTTGAGGTGTTTCATTCTCAACCACCAAGAGGTTAATAATATGAGTTATGAACTTCTGACAGGGCTTACTGCAAGCAATGTGAAGAGGAGGAAGAATTTGACTCTCGAGGAATCACATCGGGAGGAGTGAGCCGAAGGTAGGTACCTCATCAACGAGAGTTGGTTTCTGCGCTGGGACTATTCATTAGCCCACCATAAATTTACAGTATTCTAATCATCATTATTTATGTTGACTCATATCATATCGTTAACCTCTACCATTTGTGTAATTGATCCTGTTTTTCCTGTTGTAGCTTACGATTAAACTTCCCCTTGTTGTGTTTCTGCTTCCAAGCATTCCTGCCCGAGGTGCTCTTACCAAAACCATCTGTCATATTATCGAGGAATGATTGATTCTTTGCCTTCTTCGACGTCTCATCCTCATCATCGTCGTCAGCGCCATCAAAGAATTTCTCCTCGTCAAGCGATTCTCCTCCTCCCCCATCATTGTCGCCTTCTCCATCGTCCCCCAGAAGACTGTCCATATTTACATCACCATCGAAGTTCTGCAACGGATCGTTTGCCTTATTCCTTGCCCTGCTATTACTTGCAAGCTTTTGACTACGTGTCTTCTTCTTCCTGCGCTTCCTCGACACATTCTCATCAACCTGCATCCCCCGTGGCAACATGTATTTCGGTACATGCTTCAGGTGATCTTGCACCCTCGAAATGTGTGTGGCACGCCGATCGTGCTGGAGCAACTGAAGGTCTGCAGGATTCTCCTCAAAGTGTGACTGAAGCCGTTCACTGTTTAGGATCTCTGCCTTGACTTCTGCGGCACGAGCCTCACGAATTGCGACTTTGGTAACAGCTCGACTCACGTCCTCGACTCTGTATCGAAATCCCTCAATTTCCTTCAAGTCGAAGTCCAGTGGACATGGCTGTCTCTGGTCCCGTGTTCCCACTACCGTGCCGCCTCCCGCACTCCCCACTGACGACGTCCCTCCCTTCAGCTCTCCATCGACGTCACCAACATTCATCTTGACAGGCTGACTTTCACGTATTGCCTCGAGCATCTCGGTCTCTATTCGACTGCTACCATCGATTAACGTGAGAGCCACACCATTGGCTCCACCTCGTGCTGTCCGTCCGATCCGATGAGTGTAGGATTCTGGCGTCGGGGGTAGATCGACATTCACAACAAATGACACATTACGAAAGTCAAGTCCACGCGACGACCCGTACTCGCCATCTTTCTGTCGTTTCCTCTTCTTATCAGACAATGACGATGATTCAGCCTCCCGTCGTTGCGCGGCGTCGTCGGTTGCAATTAGATAATCAAAGTTCCCAACATTAAAGTGCTCAATGATATTCAGTCTGCTCTTCAATGGCAATTCCGAATTGAGAACTGCACTACGAATATGGAATTGTTCCAAGAAGAGCTTGAGACGATACCCCGCATCGATGCCATTAACAAAGAACAATCCCTTCCCTTTCAGTAAACCTAACTTCAGAAAGACATACAACACTAAATACTTATCACGAGTTGTGGGTAGTGACAGGTAGAATTGAACGCGATTGCCCTGTCCACCAGCACCCGGAAAATTTGACTCTTCATCTTCCTCAAGCTTAAGTATCGCCGGAGAATGCAATACGACACCCTTGAGTTTGTGCAATTCTGGAGAAAGAGTGGCAGACATCAAGAAACCCTGACACGTCTTCGGTAACGATTTCATTATTTCGGTAACATCGTCGGCGTAACCTACACAGTGAACAGAGAAAAGACAGAAATGATCAGACGTTAAGTTAAAGAGACAACATATGAATGATATGTGATTCACATGTGAACATGCAGAGAAACGGATCACTCATATACATTGAAAGATTTGCTCGTCATAACATAATGGAACCTATCCAAATGGATCTTAATCTCAGATTAAATTCCATACGAAAGTGCCCAGTACATCATCTGATACCACAGAGTTAATCTTGATTAATAATCAACGTGAAAGCATCAACAGTAAAAGAAACACTAAACAACAACAACACAACAACAACAACAACAATTCTAAAATTTCACTCATATAATACATGCAAATTGTCTCGTCATGAATTTTGGTTGGATACCTCCGACAGAGCTAATAGCTTGATAATCATAGTGAAGAAAACAGGCGTACACACTCAAATATATAATAAATGTGATTCCGCACATATATACAAACTCACCAAAAGACAAGATCAAATCGGCCTCATCCACAACCAACGTTTCCACCGTCCTTTTTAAATCCAACGCACCCAATCGGACATGTGCCACAAGTCCAGCAGGGGTGGCCACAATGACATCTGGTCGATCACGTAATAGTGCGTCTTGTCGTAGCATCTCTTTCCTTGCTTTATTACTAGCAGCGCTACCACCATTCCGACCGCCACCTGATGGCGTTGATGACGATAGGGTCACAACCTTGACAACATCAGCACAATAGTATGACAAGTCATCTAAAACACGTGACACTTGATCACATAATTCACGTGTGGGAACAAGTATGACTCCACCGACACTACAACCTGTCCCTCCTCGTTTTTTTTCATCGTCATCATCATCATCATCATCACCACCTCGTTCAGCAAGTAATATCTTTCTTGCCAATATACGTTGTAATACCGGGATACAATATGCCAATGTCTTACCACTCCCCGTGCGTGCCCGAACTAACAAGTCACGTCCAGAGGATATGGCCAATGGGATTGCTTTACTTTGTACTAATGTTGGATGGACTAGGTTCATACGTGCCAATGCCTTACGCAACCGCGAGTCAATGCCGATGGATGTACAGAGAGAGGGGAATGTAGTTTGATGCTGATGATTATTGTTGTCATTATCGTTGTTGTTTGTAGTACGTTGCCGTCGCACAGCAGCGGCAACGTCCTTGTCGTCGCCGTCGTGCGCCATGGCTGGGTTTAGATTAGATTTTAGTGGTGGAGGGCTTTACTACATAAATACATACATCATAATCATAAACAGGTACCATGGCATCAATCATTATTTGGAACCTACTCCGATTCTCCCGTCCTAGAATCGTGATTAACAATCCAGATTTAATCAATTATGTAACATTTCAACTATTTGCCGAGGCAGTTTTGCTCTGTACCTTATTTGTTTTATCAGCGATCCTATTACGTGAGGAATGGTATTATAGATGTAAAGTTTGGGAAAGACAACGAGTTCAAAGACAAAACAAATTAATGCTGGAATCTTAAAATCTTAGAGTAGTGTGTAGCAGCAGGCAGTAAAAAAGTCACGGGAGAAGAGAGGAGGGGCGGATAGCATTCCCACCTACCCACCATCAATGAGGGTGGATCGGAGACAAAAAATGTCTCAAAATCACCCTTCCTTGAAGAAAGTAATAAATTCATCATCCTTCCATGGAAGAATATTCTTGTCACGTTTGGAACGTCTCATCGTGGCAGTGGATGGTAGTGGTGGATGGTAAGGTTCGAAGCCATCCCAGGATAGATCCGAGAAACTGTAATAACTGCTGCCACTATCACTACTGGACGATGATGACGATGACGATGACTCCTCGGCATTGAGCATTGATCCCTCTTTGGCATTTTGAACTTCGAGATGATTGATGGAGTTGATGGAGTTCTTCACCTCGACGGTTGCATCCTCGACATTGCTGTTATAATGGAATGGTAGGGGAGACTGGCAAAAGCTACGTGATCGCTCGAGGTTTTTGTTGGTGGCAGTAGTGAAGATGGTAGAGTTAAAGACAACCAATTCATCATCCTTCTGGTCAATACTCTCCAATGATAACAACGAAAAGGAGGCGTTGGTGGTGGGGGTAGTAGTAGTAGTGTCTTTGCTAGGAAATAATTCAACAGGCTTAATCTCCAAAAATGAAAATGGGTCAACATGATCCACTCGTTTCATGGTAGTAATAACGTCTGCATCGGCATAAAGCATTACTGGGGTTACCTCATCCGCATTCTTGTCATTTCTTTCCGTTTTGTCTGGCGTGGATAGGATAAAAGAACATGCTCTATTCCCAATAGTCTTCGCAGAGTTGACAATAGTGGTTACTAAGTTACCACCTTGCGATTTCGGAAGAGTAGTGGGTGTTGTTGATGATGAATTGTTTTGCTGGCTACTCGTAATTCTGAGTGGTGAAATCCATGAACGAAACTCTTTGCTTTTCTTCACTACTTTACACTCTTCATTGGATGACGATGTGGCAGACTGTTGAAATTGTCCAAAGTCAGTATAGCTGTGATCACGTTCGTCCGACAACGTTGAGTAAATAAGTCTTTGTTCCCAGGAAGGGTGCGTCATCTTGACTTGACAGTTGCTATAAGCTATGAAACCCCAAATCGGTTGACTTTTTTTCTTGTTTTCGATCCCGCATGTATGGTGCTCTTTCGCGAAAGCAATTCATGAGACTCTAGTTCTAGTTGTTCAGTGAATCCCCCCACGAGCTTCACTAAATTTGTTCTTCTGACCAAGTTCTGACAATGTGGATTGAAGATACTGCTTTGTTGCGTGACTTAAAGGATAGTTTCCGAGACATGGCGCACGGCTCTAGCATGTGTCTAGAGTAGGGAAATCTTGAGATGTTTCCATCCAAGTTGTACTGGCACTAACCCTAATCTAGCTCCGTGAATGATACATCATTAGAATTATATCATAATCAATCCTCTCGGCCACCTTCGGATGAACTAGTAACCTCCCCACTCTCGCAAAGCGTAACGCCATGGCCATTTTATCCTGTTTGATCAAAAGTCGTGGGCGATCTTGGTATCCTTTTCACCAACGTCTGAGATGTGCTTAGTCAATACCTTAAGCTTGAGAACTCGGCGCAAGAGCTCCACATAATCAAGCAAAGGAGGATTATTGATTCAAATAACTTTTAATGTACCTAAATTTAATTCTATTCAAGAATGTAACACTACAATTTAATCCTCTTACAGTCCAATTGAAATCATTCGCTCGCAGTGCAAACAGGCGTCACACGATCATTTTCTCGAGATTTTCTGCATATGGATTCGTTGATTCAGCTTGTATCTTGCCTGGACCTTTGGCCGCATCCGAAAGCATCTTGTGTGAAGCAATCATATGTTCCAAATTCTTCTTTGCGTAATCAGTGCTGGGAGGGAAGTAGGTCTTTCTCCTAGCGTCCTCAAGGTCTCGATCTATCAATGTGGGTAGATTATTTTCGGGCTGGATTTCGGGAACAGGCTCAATGATGGGTGGTGGCATTTCAATAGGTGGTGGCAGCGCAGGAGGCTGTATGGAATCAAATTCATCTGTGTTACGAACAGGAGCCTTCATGATTTTCTTGCTTCCACCATCACGTGGTTTGTTGTTATTGACAGAGTCAGGATAATTGTAGTGAGCTCTTCCCTCATCCTCACGATCACCCGGCTCGATTATTCTTTTCGACAGCTGGACAAAGGACATAACAGTAAGCTCGGCGTATGAAAGGAAGCAAGATTCGCAAACACTTGCCGTCTTCAGTAAGAACGTAGGATCGTTTCGATACACGGCATATCCTTTCACGCGCAGGCTGGGATGGATTTCACGTATGACAGGTGGGATTGTGCGAGTTTCCTCAGTATACTTCCTTGTGGGATTTGCCTTTCTATCGTGTGCGATTTGTCCCGCAAGCGACCCAAAACCTACGTTACCGACAGCTATTATAAAACGATCATCGGGTGGCCAGACCTTTGATGGGTGTGATGAGGCATCATCCTCTAGCATCTTCAACGTCTTCTCAAAGTGCTGTATAACCGTCCTGTAAGGTACTGGTTGAAAGTGTGGATTGACATCAATGCTGTTGCATGACGGACAAGTAGCAGTCACCAGCTTGTTCTCAAGCGTCATGTTTGCATTATGATTTGGAGCTTGTGTTAGTTTGACAGATGAAGAGAGTTTCACTATTGTCTCCATATTCAACGGGCTAAGAGGAGATTTCCTTGTTGACGAATGCTGTTCTGGATTATCTAGTGCCACACTTTCAAGTCGAATAGAGTTGCTCCATAGGATCCAAATCTTTCCGTTCCCATCCACCTTGAAGTTGACTACCATCCTCGCAACACGGACGAAGGTATTGTCGTTGCATTTCTTACTCGCAGACACGCTTTTAGTAGCCGTATGAGCATTCCCGGCAGCCACATTTGCCAAGTGCTCAACGATGTCTTTGCAAATGTGTTCAACTTGACCCGCTAGCACTGTCCCTCGGAGTGGCACCGATACACTGTGTACATCGGGTCCGTCGAATGTAATGCAGCGTTCGTAAAGAGCAAATCGAGTATCGTCTAGCTCTTGCTTTGTTTGTCGACGTTCTAGAATACAAAGCTTTGGCGTCCAGATGGCACGGATCTGCGAGTTGTGACGTCCTCCACCATGTGGTGCAATGAATCGCTGCAGGATGCCGCTCTTGTTAGTCCGTCCATGTTGCAGGAACTCTTTCAATGCTGTCTGATTTAGGTACTCGATAGTGCATGGCGGTGCATTATTGTTGGCGAATGCATCACCAGCCTCCAAGTTAACGAGCTGCTCCGTTCCATCTCCGTTACCATTCGAGCTAATGAAGTAGGCAACAACATCATCTTCTCCCAACTCTCGAGATGCTGACTTGGTAAGAAAGACTTCTTCGATATTTGCCAAGGTAAGATTCCCCCTTCGTTTGCGTAGGATGGTGGTTTTATCCTTGTTTGGCCCACCGTTCTTGCTCGTGAAGTACCACTGATGTGGCTGTCCAAAGAGAAAGACAACGGTGTCAGGGATGCGAAGGATCGCTGGTTTGACACCGCCTTGGCGGTCCGCTACCTCCTTTGTTTTGGTGCCACCGTCGCTCTTACTCCACAAGAGGTTGAAGAAGGCAAAGTTGATTCCATCGCCGTGCAATGCGTCTGTCATTGTTCTATAGAACAATGATGCTCCGAAACGAAAATGGGTGGCGAATTGAAATTTAAACCTTTGTCGTCAAGCCTTGTAATATTTTCCCCAACCTCAGACTCAAAATAGTGCTGACTAGGTAGCTCCTATTCCAGCCATAGAGTCAATGCTTTCATAATAAAATAAACCATGATTATTAGAAACACCACACGTAGTTTGGACTGTTTTAATTTAGTGCTGCACGTACCAAAACACTTGGACACAATCAATAAGGACTATTGATAGTCCGTTGTCCACCACCAAAAGCAACATCTTAGCTTTTAAGCATTCCATAGTCCAGAATCAACACATCGCTTCATGTGATACTCCGCCTCATCAGGTGGCATAGCTTCAAGTGCCGCCACCAGCCTCTCCTTCTCCCTTGATTCGAATGCCTCTTGCATCGATTCGGGGAGTGATTCAAATACCTCCACCGGATCCAACCCTCCCGGTCCGAGTCGTTCTTCGAGTGGGATTTCTGACATATCGACTTTATCTTCTTGTTCTGCCGCCTCCCTTGCACGTTCCTCATTAATCTCTTTTCGTTTTTGGACAGCACGTACCTCAATACGTTTCGCAAAGTCATTCACACCTGCCATGAACCCCGTGAAGAGTTCCTTATTTTCCATCCGTTGAAAAAAGGGATGGATGACATTGCCCGGATGAAGTTTTAGACTTTTTGCTAGTTCGGCAATATTGCTTATGATTTGACTTTGTCGTGCCACCAATCTCATCTTTGTGTGATATCCATTCATTTCATCTTCTAGACTTGCAAGTAGGAGATAGTTAGATGCATTCTCTTGTAGTAGGATATCACCATGTTGAAGTAGAAAGTCCTTCGATTTGTCCATACTTTCAAGTGACATGAATTGTTCGACAATGTCGGCATACTTTTGTGTGAATTGATGATATGATAGCATAGAAACACTGACAGATTTTTCATTGTCTGGTTGTGGATGCAACACAGGTGTTTTCATAGCCTTGCTTTTGTTGGTGGCAGTAGCAGCAGTAACATTATTAGTACGTGCTGAACTCGGTTTGGACGAAGTACTTATTGCTTGGGGTGGACCATCTCCAATCGTTGCTGCCGACAATTTCGCTGTCGACCCCTCCACGTCATCGGATGACGACTTGTAATTCTCTAATATCTTACCATCCTGCTCAACGATGGCCTGCTCAAAGATGGCTGCTTCTGCCTCATCAACTACATCCTCCTCTTTTGGTAAAGCAAATCCCGTCTCTGAATACTTATTCTCCGTCACATTCTTATTCACAACTGTCCGATCCTCCGTGACTTGACCCATGTTATCAACATTCCATTTTTTATTCTTTTCATAATGATCTAACTTGACTTGAATGTCCTTATTGGAATTTTCGAGTGACTGCAATTCTGATCGCAAACCATCGAGATCCTCAAGGTCATCGTCCGAGTCGGAATCTCCGTTGCCACTAGCGGATGCCTTGGAGAGGATTTTGTTAATTTCTTTGATTCGTAGATTAGTCTTGGCCATCTTTTGGGCGGAGGCGACAACAACAGAGAATGTGCAACAAATATGGTAAGAAAATGTGCCGGCACAATCCCCCCTCCTCCCCTGTTTATATTAACGACGAACTCACCTCCTCATTCATCTTCTTCTTGTCATTTTCCTCCTTCTCCTCCCGCTCGACACGACTGCGATGCTTCAAACGGAACCATGATTCCTTATCGATGTTGGGATGAACGTCATCCTCATCGTCCGACAGCTCAATGTTGTCCCACTTGGAGTAGTTGAATCCTTTACTCATGGCGGCGACGTCGTTCGTGGTCGTGTCGTAGCGAGGGAGTGGTATGGGAAGTGTGTGGTATGGGAGTTAGATACCTTCTACTTAAATATTTCTTCTCGCAGTCGCAAGTAAGAAAAGATACGACGATGTTATCCGCCGCAGTCCTTGCCGCCCGCCGAGCCCAGCGCTCGTCCCTCCTTTTGCGGTCCCTCTCCTCGGTCCCGACCACAGGCCGCGTCCAGCCATCCGCGAAGGCCCTTGCCATCGCCAAGCATGACGCCGAGTATGTCGAGTCAAATCTTCACCTTGAGGGACAAAAGTCAGAAATCCAAAAGTACCGCGAGGAACTCCATGCCATTGACCCACATGCAGTGTATGCCGTGACTACGCCATTACCAGACCCGATGCTACCCGAGAATAAGGCCGAGGTGGCAGCACTCGATCCTGCCTACCGTAACCAAATTCCCCTTAATCCAGATGGGACTGAGAAATGGGTCGTAATTCGACAAGTCCAATCGAAGTATCCGGTACAGGCTCCACTGGATAAGGAGAAGAATTGGATTATTTCATTTCAGGACCTAGGCGAGACTGCCGATACATGGGACAACCCTCTCATGGGATGGGTATCCAGTTCGGATCCCATGGCAAATAATATGTTATTACAAATGTCATTTGATACGGCGGAGAATGCCAAATACTTTGCCGAAAAGCGAGGATGGAAATTCTTAATTGAACCACCTATCATCCGTAAGGGACGGGATGATAATGCTCAGTATCAGGATGTATTCCTACCCCAGGATGTGGCTCTGAAGGTTAAGAGGGAGGGGAGGAAGTGTGATCATTGGCACCGGGAGGCAAGTGGAGCTAGTCATTACTTCCGACCACTTAAGTATCATGGAGAGGGAATAGTGAGACAGCATGGACCGAATCTCGCAGCACCAACTGTGAAGGATGTTGAGCCTTGTTATAAGTTGAGGTAAATGTTGATGGACAAGAGTTGATGGGGAGGGGATGAAGGGAGCACGAGGGGGGTGATCAAGAGAATGTAGAATGTTAATGTAAATAATGACAAGAAGAGTTTCAGCAGTTTCCCTGTTATTTTGAATAGAACACTGATCTTTATTTGCCCAAGACATCTTCATTTTCATTTGTATATGAAGTACAATCATGACTATGGTCGCAAGGTTCCGGTATGATGTAGGTGGTTAACATACTTGCCTTTCACGCAGGATCCCGGGGTTCGAGTCCCCGTACCGGAAGTTACTTTTTCGATGAGGATCTTGTTATATTTTTCACAATTATGAAGCACTATTATGTGTGTCTATTTTACATTTCTACATCTAGTTAGTCCTTTCTTCCCAACTCCATCTCTACATACTAATCAACTGCACATCATATACACACGAACGACCGTCATCTAACACCTTAATCTACGCTAACCTAATTGATAGAAGTCACTGGCTCAAAAGTCTGGACATATCTAGAACAGATTACCTCAGCTGTTGGTCCTGACAGAATCAAGCGACCACTGTCAGACACGATGATTTTCTTGAAACCTCCATCATCGTTCAGAGCCTTTACAATGACCTTTTCCAATTCCACAAATTCAGGCGGGGGCATCATTTTTGTTGCAATACAGGCACCTGTAAATTTGATAAGGTCAAATGCCTCCGCTTTACCAGTAATGATAAAGGAGGTGCTAAACGAGTTAAAGCTCTTGATCACAAGGCGATAACCATCACCTTCACGTTGAATATTGACTTTAGATGACGCCGGAATCTCACCAAGTTCCGGACCAACAAAGAATTGTTCAATTGACCAATGTCCACTGTATGGATTGTCGTGATTTGATAGTTCTCTCTCGAATACGGATGGTGCTGCAGGATTCGAGAACGATACAGTTGTGCTTCCATCCACATGAATACACGGGTAGAACTCATCGCTGTTATTATCGAGACTAAACCCAGTGCCAAGACATTGACCATCGTGATAAAATATAATAGTGCATTTACGATCAACTCGCATGAGACGCACACCAACGACGCTCCCCACCTTGATTTTATTACCGAATCCGATAATCAGACCTGCAGAGCCATTGCTGATATTTCCATTAAAGAAACACCCCTTCGTTTTCCACCCAGGCTGGAATCCATCGTTGGTCACAAGTCCGACTCCAAGCGACCCTCCTGGTTTAAGATCGGTGACTTTCACTTCATAGTACGAATCACACTTCGTGTCGAGGCGTGCATTATATGGCGTACCTTGAGTTGTGGAAGCACAAGCGACGGTGCAAGATGTAGCACCGAAAGATGATATGAAGTTTGCCTCCTTCCGATCCATCACCGATCCATGTCCAGTTTCCAGCAGTAGCTGTCGTATTATCAGCAGGAGGACGACGGATAGCACATGCAGCATTCAGCAGGGCAAAACGTGGCTTCTCACTGATGTCGCTCATAACGAATACGTCGATTGCTCTCGGTTTATGATGTCGTCGGAGGAGCACGTCTGGATCTTTGAAACGATTGCGAGGAGAAGAGGAAAGAATCATCAGGTCTGGTCGTCGTACGTGTTCTTTAGAACAGTGCGGCGAGGCATGCGAGCGCTCACACTTCGATCAATGACAATGATCGTCGCCACGGCGAAAAGAATAATTGCATCATTAAACATCATTCTTCTGTTTGTGGTGCATCACAAATGTCACGCTTTGGCGGCCCAATCGCCCAGCAAAATCATATCACGTAAAAGTGACGGACAATACATAACGTTTTCGTTAGAAAACTCAGATGTGGATGATGGATCCGCTGGATACGGAGCATCGATGGAATTAATGCATCGTCAGAAAGTTAGCGGCATCGACCCATCGCCGACAATGCGTCGTGTACGATCTGCTCTTATATCTACATTCTTACCCTCAATCCCCAGCAGTCAAGTGGATGATAGTAGCAAGGGAAACAATCAACTCGACAAATTGCATAGCTCGGGCTACCTCAAATATATATTATACGACAATATACAGGACTTATCCACCTCACTTCGGTCAGTTCTTGCAACACAACGAATTTTGGAGGGGGTTGGCGTTGGCCGGGCCGGTGCTACTGCTCTCTCGGCCACATTAAACTTTATTATCCGAGATGGATGTGGCATGGTCGCCTCGTTATTATTTACCTCGTACGCGGCACGCGGGTTTCGACGGAATGTTAAGAGATGGAAGTTCTTTGCAGATTTTATGGTTGATGTCGGAATCACGTTGGAGATTTTAGCTCCGTGTGTCCTGACTAATCCAACGCTACAAGGTTGGTTCCTCCCTCTACTATGCATGGGCAATATCTGTAAGGCTCTTTGTGGGGTAGCCGCAGGAGCATGTGGAGGAGCAATTCAAATGCATTGGGCAGTGAAAGTTATGGGTACAGAAGACGGCATATCGGAAGTGGCGGCAAAAGGTGGGGCGCAACGAACCGTGATGGGCGGAGTTGGTTTGATTTTGTCCGCATTGGTCGCGAAACGTCTTGGTAGCAGTGATGTTCAAACTTTCATTGGTTTGTACTGCCTGCTGACGATTTTGCATCTGGCAACTAATCATCGTGCACTTCAATTGGTGTCACTAGATTGGCTTAACGATTGGCGATTACGCCTAATTGTTCAAGAGTTTCTGGCATGTAAGAACAAGGAAGACGATACAAGAAAACATGATGAAATTAAACTCAGCAATCCAGTGGACGCATCGAAAAAAGAACCTCTTTTCTTCGTCCCTGAGTTGAATTCGATTGAAGTAAAGTTTCCAATCCGAATGGGCGTTTCATTTAATGAGTTGTCACAACATTCATACACGTCTCAATCATTGCTGCAATCACACCTGACGAAAAGGATAGTCAATCGAGAAGATAATTACGTGCTTTCAGTGGGGCGACACTCAAAAGGGCGACAGGATATTCTCGTTTCCTACTTTTCCAACTGTTCCAATAGCGCTAAGGCGAAAGCCTATCTGCATTGTTGTTTAGTCAGACAAGCGCTCGCAGCGTTACCGACGAATGCGCACGATTGTGATGAAGTGGAATTAGCTGATCAAGCGGAGCAGGCAGCTAGAAGTGAGCTATCCAAATTATGGCCAGTATTCGAGCGACGCGTGACGGCCGTCGGATGGAAACTTGACAAGACTGAATGCTCGACTGTAGGATATGAAATGTACTTCGAATGAATGGAGAGAAATAGTGCACAATATTATACACATCATACACAGAAGAGAGAACACAATAATAATCTATATTATTGTTTTACCTGAATTAGTGAAACGACAGTCGTATCGACTTCTAACCCACTAAGCCAACGAACAGTCTGTCCCTGCAACCCATTCACAAAACTTTTTGCATCCATAACATTCCTTGTTACTGGCTGGACCTTAAGCAGTTCGAGCACAGAGCCATCGAAACAAACCAACCGAAGGCCATCACCTTTCTTGGGTCCTATTTCGATAATGTTTGTTGGTTCGGTCATCGTTTCATCGAGTACTCTCGTTTCAATGACCTTCATCTTCACTGACTCACTATTATTTGGCATCTCATCGTCATTTTTGTCATCATTACTCATTCGTACGTAAATAAAAGTACCCGGCCACATTGAAAATCCTCGAACACGATTATGACATTGAATTGCTGTCATATTCATTGGCCAAAGTTGTCCCTCGGATGAGTCTATCATCTTGGCCTCACAGACCAGAAATTCATCTTGACGCGTGGCTGTGTCAATTGTTATTTCTCCCGATACGACTTTTGGTAGTGTTTCAATGAGACGTGCTGTACCAATGTTGAATAATTTTGGCAACAAAGTCGTGGCCTGCTCGTTATTATCAATATCCATCGATTCCTGTGTAACAATAGGTCCAGCATCCATCTTTGATACAGTAAATAATACCGTCACTCCGACTGTTGTATCTCCCGCCTCGAGACTACGTTGTACTGGACTCGATCCACGCCATCGTGGCAATAATGATGGGTGAATGTTCAATGTACCATATCTTGGCAGTGAGAGGAATCGTTTTGGCAAATATTGCCCGTATGCCGCTGTGATACATAAATCTGGTTTTATCTCATACTCCAACTCATTTAAGAAGTCAACATCGCGTGCCTTCTCTGGACATAGGACACGTAACCCTAGCTTTTCGGCAACTATGCCAACGGGAGATGGCATTTCTTTCCCACCCCGCTTACGACGTTTCGGTGGTTGGGTAACCACTCCGACAAGTTTATAGAGACTGTCTGGACGCATAGAGCTTTGGTATATTGTTTCAAGAGAGGTTGCGGCAACGTCAGGAGTGCCGAGGAATACAATCCTTGCTTTAACGTTGTTGTTGTCATCGTTGACAACGCTTGATGAAGAGCGAATTGCAGACGAGTAATTCGGCGTCTGCCAAAGGACGTGGCTCGCACGAAGCACTTTGGATTGGAACCCATGACATGGACGATGGAAGACACAGCAGGCCATAACTGTTATTATGGAAACGACTGTCACGACGCTTGACGGGTGCTTCGGTGTCGAGCGTTTCATATGAGCGGATCAGCCGCCAGCGTCAACCTACTTTCACTATTGGTCTGTCCGCTCTTCTGGATTTCATTGTCCTCATCTGCGATCTTGACCAGGCATTGGACTTGGACGGGGCTTGGTAGGGATGGCAAGCGATTGGATTTTCGACGACGAGAAGAAGGAAACATGCCGAATGAAGTGAAAGAGGAAGCGATGAAGAAGCCAACGTTGCCGCTACGTGTATGCTGCTACGGCTCGTCCTCAAATCGTACACCCGACAAGTATATCGACGCGGCATACCAACTTGGTAACACCCTCGCCAAACGTGGACATATCTGTGTGAATGGCGCTGGATCATCGGGATGTATGGCAGCGATGAATCGTGGTGCAGATGATGGAGGGGGGCATATTGTAGGTGTGATACATGAAAAATTCGTCGAAACTGGTAGCAGTGGTGGGGAGTGGGAAGAGGGGATGCATACTGTATTCCACAAGGATAGTACACATGAATTGGTTGTTGCCAGGGGTACCGACCTGCAGGAGAGGAAACGACTGCTTGTTGAGGGAGCTGATGCAATTGTTGTTTTGCCAGGAGGACCAGGAACGTGGGATGAGGTGAGGATATTGGATTGACGATTGACGATTGACGTTATCTTTTTCTTGAGAACATGCAAATCGTTTTTTAATGACACCCTGTTCTGAAATATTAATCTCGTTTATCTGACAGTTGTGGGAGATGGCATGCGCTCGGCATATCGGCTTTCATTCAATGCCCATCGTCTGCATAAACACTGACAATTATTATGATCCCTTTCGGGTCATGCTTACGAGGGCACATGATGATCAACTCTTATACAAGCACCCAGAAGACATTGTACACTTTGAGGACAGTCCAGAGTAAGTAGTTGAATTGTAGTACTATTTTCAACAAATGAATGACGGCACAGATAGTGCAGCAATCAATATCATCACTTTTGTGACAATGACTTTGGAGCTCTTCTCATGTGTTGCTTGTGATTTTTAAATTACTGCAGGGATGCAATTCAGTGGATTGAATCATATCTGTCGAATCATATTGAGGCAACGACAGTCTATCCCTGGACAAAGAAGAAACATGCAGTGAAACGTGAGTCGACTTTTAAGCGCATGTCAATGATGTCAAGTATGTTTGGAGGTGAAATAGAATCAATTGATGGTGTTGTTACTGGTGACGAGAGAAAGGGGCACAGTATTTGGACAAGAAGAAGTAGTTTAGTTGCATTTACTGCTGGCTTGACTTTTGGAGTAATCATAACTTCTTCTCGAATGATCCGTTTGACAACAAGCAGGTAGAAGTAGTAATTAGATGAATAACTAATCTGAGTACGAACTAGGGCATCGAGTACTAATTATATTATATATATCGTTCAACAAAAAGTATCAAATGCAGATGTATCTGTAACTGATTATTATGACACAGCTGAGATAGAAGTTTAGTTTGTCAACCGGACATTACCTAGGACAAAAATATGGTACCTATTAGCCACCCCCCACCGAGAGAATAACATAACGAACTCTACTTTCTACTCTCAAAATTCACTCTTGACTTTTGTTGTACAGATAGACATTTGCTCCTTTCCAAACAACTCATCGCCGGCTTCGCGTAACGCCAACTCTACCTGCTCACCCGCTGCTTTGAATTCAGCAAGCTTAGCATATATAGCACCAAGAGATTTATTGACTTTACCAATTGTACCAAAGTTTTCACATATTGCACTATTCTTCTTCAATTCATCTAGCCGCTCAAGCCGATCGCTAATTTCTGTCAAAACCAGACATAATATTGCTGCTCTTGCTACCTTTCTCCATAATGATACTCACCCTCACCTCCCTGTCTGTTACTGACGAGTTTCGTACTATTGTCTCATTTGTATCAGCGTTCTTGCGTAACGCCTGCATCACCTGCACTGTCATGATGTCACGTTCAGACACAAGTTGATCTGCTTTTCTGAACTCCCATGCTTCAGCTGCTGCTTTTATACCCTTCTCACAGCACTTCACTTCTGCAAGCTTACAGTGCACAATGCCAAGAGATGTCATGATTTTTCCAGCTCTAGCAAAGTCCCTCAATTCAAGACTTTGCACCTTCAGCTGTTCTAGCCATTCAATACTGTCTTGGACTGAAGACATGTTGAATGCAGGTGCTGTGGAGGCTGCTGCCACAGTAGTTGGGTCTGCTACTGGAACGGTAGATTTGTCTATTGCTGCTGCTGTTGCTGCTGCATCATCGGGAGACTTACCAATTGCATTTGAAGAGTGGCCTTTGGATGTATTGATTAAGAAGCACATCCTTCTCCTGAATAATGAACTACCTCCAACAGTAGCTTATATATGGGTCACTTCAAAGGAGCTACATCAGAGGTTGATACACATGGGAGTTAGGAAATCATTAACATTGGAAATGGTCCAAGGTTCTCTTCAACGAAATAATAATAATATGATGCACTTGAATGTTCATCATCAAGATAGAAACCTTCTACAGATCAGCAGGTGTTATTGATAATGATCTCCCATTAGGACATCGAAATAATGTACAGTCGCAGATGTCAACTCTTGTCCAAAGGAGAATTATTTTACAACATCATCAAGTACCAATCACCATCATACCTACGCTTTCCAAAAAGCAATGTTCCGGTGCGGGGAGTCGAACCCCGGGCACCTGCGTGAGAGGCAAGTATGTTGACCACCTACACCACACCGGAACTGTAGACATGTATTGAGAAGTAATATACATAAAGTTGGTACGAGTAAATACGACGCCCATCATCATAAATCTAACCAACAATGACAACGAGGAGGGAGGAGCGAGATATGGCATCGTAAGGTAAGGGAATGCCACGAGTGCAATAAGGTAAGGGAATGCCACGAGTGCAACACGGCAATTCACCCAAACGACGTGGCAACAGTGGTGCTGGTGGTAGTAGTATATTCTCCCTTTCTACCCCATTCAGCGATGGTCGGCACTATCGTAATAGTGCAATGACGCCACAACATTGCGCTACATCATCTTCTTCGTCTCGGCAGAGCGGAGGGAATGCTCCGACGGTCGAGCAACGTCAGTTCCGCGATGGGATGGAAGAGGACGATGGCAATGATTCGAATGCAAGCACTACACTAGGCGATGATAGGGATGCAAATCAAAACACACATAATGCAAAGGAGGACGATGATGACAAAGGCGAAGACGATGGCTCCGTGGATTTACTCATGGGGAGCAATAACGACGACGACGACGACGACGACAAATCAATACTATACAATCACCGGAATAAAACAATGACGATGAAATCTCCATTGTCGACATCGAGGTCACCGGCAACACAAACTCTTGATCGACTCTCTCAGATGGGGAGTCAGGAAGGTGGGGCTGAGTTGTGCATCCATCTCCTTGCCGTTGATGATGCTACGACTGACGTCGAGAATAAAGCTGTTACCGAATGCACCGCTGTCATGACCAAAGCTAATGCTGGTAGTGTAATACGAAGTGATGAACGACTTATCGAGGGCAGGGGATTGATGAATTCGAGGGGTGCAAGGGAGGAGGGGAGTACGGAGGACGGCAGGATGTACAAACGTCAACAGTGCCTTCGCAGTCTCAAGGAGTACTTCATGTCGACTAAGAACTCATCCACATATGCCACACAGCTACAGCAATGTGGCATGATCGCATCCCCGACCACCGCCGTACCATTCTGTCATCGATGCAACAGCCAGTCGTCCGCCACGATTGCATCAGTGATACCACATCACGGTCTGTGTCCACACCATGCCCTCTTTTACAACTCGGGGTCATATGAGATACTGAATCTCATCGTGGATGGAAATCTACTAAATTGTGAGGCATGTGTGTATCAGTTTGAACATGGACGGTTGAATAAGGATTTGTGTCATATCGACGGATGTGAGCGAAAGAAGAAGGTGAATGGAAAGAATAAAAGTAAGAAGAATTTGGTTGTTGGTGATGTTTTAATCTCATCATCCGCGGTCATTAACGGTGAAAGAAATACCAGATCGTCAAATAATTCTCAACAGACATCGTCATTCAATAATCAAGGTAGTCAATCGGCAGTTGAGGATCAAGGGCCAATGTTCGAGGCGGGTACCATCGTTTTCGTACAAGATAGGACGTGGTCCGGACGGAATGATCTTGGTGGGGTGGCAAGGATCATCAAGGTCCATCCCCCAACAAATAATGAGGATGATGACGACGAGGATGATGATTATTTTACATATGATGTCAAGTACGTTCTCGAAGCGCGACGAGAGAAGCATGTAGAGGAACGATTCTTGTCTCTGCACACAGAGTATATGTCTCCGGCGAAGTTACATCGAGATTTAGGTGTTGTTGATTCTGAAAATAATGACAACAATGGTATCCGAATATCTGTCACTGCGAATATGAATGTCATTTCGACCGCCAGCACGAAAGACGCGACATTAGCTTGTGTTGCTGAAGATGGCAATCGCGAAGCAGCAAAAGGTGCAGGTGACAATATTCACATCCCAAAAAGTCCAGCCCACGTCGATGCTTCAGGGCGTCCACTCTCTGAGTACGAACGTCTAAGACAACGGAATATAGAGAGGAACAAGTCTCGTCTGGCCCAATTGGGATTGCTGGACAATCTCGACAAAGTGAGCAAATCGTCCTCGGGAATGCAAGGGAAGAAACGCAAAGCGAGGCATGGAGATGAGGTTGAGAGGAGGACTCAACCAAAACGCCAGTCAACAGTCAAGCCTTCTGAGGACGATAGAATGTCAAGCGTGGCTTCTACTGCTGCTACATCTGTTGCTCCCGCTACTGGCAACGCTAAATGTGCAGCTACTCTTACAGTTGAGCAGCAGTCACTGCCAACAACAACAGTAGAAGAAGTGAAAAGTCAAGTCCCACGGCACATTCAACCTCGATTGCCTCACGGAACAAGCTGTTCAACAGTAGTAAAGGCTAATACAGTGAGTCTTGTGGATGCTGCCAGGGCGGGGTGTCGAAAGTGTACGTTAGAATGGCAAACGGAGAGGACTGATCCGAAGTTGGATCATGACGTTTGCTGTCCTCAAGGTGGTAAAAAAGCGCCCTGTGTGAGCGATGAGCAAAATACGTCTCGTGGACAGGAGGTTCATTCAGCCTCGATGAGATCAATCGACGCAATCGCATCTCGTGTCCAAAATCACGCGACACCATCACCAGTTCCTCCTCCTCAGAGAAAGAATGTCATTTCTGTTTGCCAGCCGCATCCTCCTCTTCCAACACTGCCATCATGGATCAAGGAATTTGTCTCGGAATCTAACCGCCACAATGAAACGATTCCCGTCCCCCGTGGCTCGAAGTGGCTACCTTGTCCAAATCCTTGGGGGAAAATTGGTCACGAGGATGGTGATTTTGTTATCATTTCTCCATTCGAATCAGAATCGACACAGGACATCCTATCGATTTTTCACCAAGGTCCAAACGGAAGTGGCATACCAAAACGATTCATTGTTAATCCTTTTGACGAAGGGTCGCCGTACCTCGCCACGCATCGCTCGCCCGCTCGCGGAGGTTATTGTGTCTTACGATTGTTGCGGGATAGAACAAGTTTGAGACCATGGGGATTTACGTTTAGGCTTCATGAGTTTGGAGGTGCATGCCTGATTGATAGTGTCGAGGCGATGTCACCTGCTGAGGCTGCGGTGAGTGAATAATGATCTTTGAGTAGCACTTAGTATTTATCACTTGCAGTCGCTTACTAATCTCTTCACGGGTCACGGATATATGATCTTCTAGGAAGATGTTTCGGGATGGAATGATCAAGGCGCGTCAACTGGTCTCAAAGTGCATGATATGATCATCTGCATAAACGGGAAAAGTATCGGTAGCATGACCTTGCCAGAACTTCAAATCGAAGTAGACGTATGTGGTTCCGAAATGCTTATTGTCGTTTCTAGGTTTGACATTCAAGAGACAGACAGTCTCAAAGAATTGACGACTCTCGTGGATTTGGCCATGGATTGGAGTGATATTGGCGCTGGTGCCATACTCAAGACAACCAGAGTCAGTTTTGAGGACGATCGTAGTAGTGGAGGTATTCGTGAACAGGAAATACAAATGAATGGAGGTGTGGTCGAGCCCACTAAGCATGTTGACAGTATATGTGACAGTGCAGGGACGGGGCCACACCCTTCACTTGGCAGCTATGGACAGGCATACATATCCAAATGTTTTCCAGTTCCTGCACATCAAACTGTCAACACCTGCGTCGACAAGACAGCTCATCCACCGCTGAAGAAAAAGAGTAATAAGTACCTAACAAAGCAAGACATTGTGAAAGGCGCTGCATCGGGATGTAAAAAGTGCAAGCGACAGCTAGAAACTAGTGTAAGGGACAAGAATAGGCACTGTCTAAGCTGTCCTAACGCAGGGGGAAAGAAGGAAGTCGAGAGCTCTTCACAAGACAAAATAATGGGTCAAGTAATGAACGCTAGCAACCCGATTGCTGTCGTTACCGTGAAGAAACGTAACAGTAGTAGCAAGTATTACGATAGTGATGACTCATCGAACGACTCACCTCCCAAGAAACGAGTCAAGAAGGCGGGGAGAGAACCCAACGATGTCATGGTAGATCCATTAATGCAAAGTATGGCATTGAGTCAACGTGAAGAGGAGGCGATGGAAAAGCTTGCCTTATACCTCGAAGAACGAGGTGGTACACGTCGACAGAGTGAAACCTTTACATGCACGGCGAAGCAACGACCTTGTGGACGATATGAATCAATCTTTTACAATACCGATAATAAGCGATTTAAGTCCATGGCTGATGTTGCTCGATCTCTCGATTTATCTACTGTCCCCCTAAGTGGCATTTTTGGTGGTGGTGGTGGTAGTGCAGCAGCAACAACAACAAAGAAAAAGCCTGTCAGTAGGTATCAGAAACAACTTGATGAACTAAGCAACGACGGAAGTGACGAATCTTCCGGTGATGAACGTGATGACTTTGATGACGACGAGAACCCTTGGTTAGGCTGTGTTTGCGGAAACAGTCACCCTAATCCCATAAAAGTGTTTTGGATTCAGTGTGAGCTTTGTGATGCTTGGTACAATGTTGCGGAGGAATGCGTAGGTTTCAACGAGGAATCTGCGGGTACGATTGACAAATGGTGCTGCTGGGCATGCAATCCTCACGTTGCTGGACTGGGGTTGTAGGTGTTCGTTCGCTCTGAAAGCCGACGCTTCACCTGTGACAGTACGACTATAAAATCTTCATCAATTTAGTTCATTGGAATCCATTCCAACAAGATCTCAAACTTTACATGTCCACTTGCTATGTAGAAAATACAAAATCTTTTAGTAGAATTGGCGTGTTATTTCATAAACAAATATTCTCAAGCAAACACAAATTTAGCTCTGACATCATTTCTTCTGACCACTAAGTAAGAGAAGTTGGGGGTGCAGGCTCAGTTGATGGTAGTGATGCTGCAATTTGAATTATGTTCTCAGTCAACGTTACTAATTGGTGTTGCATCACACTATGCCGACGATCATTCTCAGAATTCATATTTGCCAATTGTCGTAGTGCATGTGTTAATAGTAGACGAGTATCAGCACTAGAAGAATTGTTGTCGACCCTTATCTCTCCTCCTACTTCCTGTTGTTGCTCAATCTCCATCAATGATTCTTCATTCGACAATTTTTGGTTTGAATCGATATTACCGACATCATCTGAGCACGACAAAGCCGTTTCTTTTGTAAGTTTCCAATCAAACCCAATAGCATCTAATGCGGCTATTCGTTCTTCTGTAATTTTCGCCGAACCCTTGCCTCTACGTCCTCTCCTTGTACGACGACAAAATTCATACAACTTTTTATCTAGTTTTTCACGAACATTGAGATGTCCAAAGTGTGCTTTGAATATTCTTAATTGCTCGATACGATCTTCAAAGTCGACTTTTGGTTTTCCTCTTTTCCTTCCCTCGTTCATAGAACCCACCCCACCCAGGCCCTCTTCTCCTAGCGGTAGTAGTGAGTGTGAATGAGTTTGCTGGTCACTGGGGAGATATTCTCCATGTGATGCCATAGTAGCACACAAACTAAGAGAATATCCAATTGTACCTTTCTCCCCACTGTCATGGTCCCCCACGTTCGCACCATCCTCACCGAGTGGAAGTAGGGTGTGTGCTTGGGTTAGGTCACCGGGGAGACAACCTCCGCGTGTTTGAGCTTCTGTTTGCTGGCTCCATTTCTTAATTTGTTCATCTGTTATGTCATCCCCCCCTCGTTCTCCTCCATCCACTCCACTGAGCCGACCTTCTACTCCCGGTGGAAGTTTCCAATCAAAACCAAGTGCATTCAACGCCGCCAACCGTGCCACGGTGAGCTTGGACCCACCCTTACCCCTTCGAGCATTGCGCATACTTTTACAAAATTCATTCAAACCAGAATCCTCCAATTCGCGGACATTGACGTGACCATGGTGTGCCTTGTATGCCAATAATTGTTCAATACGGTCAGAGAATTTAACTACGAATTTTCGCTTTTTGCATGTTGATTGACGTCCATTGCCATCGGTCGTCTTGGCGACAATCAACCGCGGAGGCGAGACAACGGGTGGCTCAATCTGCTTTTCAGGCTCGGGTGGCGGCTCTTCTTCCTCGGGTGGTTCTTCTTCTTTCACGTAGACCAGAGTCATTGACGGCACCAGAGTCATTGACGGCATTGTTTCATTTTAGTATGATCTACGATATCCCATCGGTTGTCGTGGCGACACTAACCTTGTCGACACGACAAGGACGCTTCTTTTTTAGAACGCGTGCGTTTGAGCTGGAAAGAGGACGGGTCGTTGTCAAGGTAATCAATCAACAAGCTGGTAGAAACGAAATGGTGTTGTTGTTTAGACTAGCAGTCATAGTCGGTCTTCTCGTGGTCGTGGCATCATCCTCCTCGCTTGCCCTGCTAGTGGTTCCTTTGTCGTCGCAACCACATCATCGCTTCCGACACGCGAGGTCTTTATCATTGCGCCCCCGAGTAGTAGTCGGACGAGTTATCCTCCACGCGTCTGCTGA
>Ga0247831_1002440_pt1 | contig 30225 bp, 26 predicted proteins | sample LaCruzMarch2015__9_FD_192406 | JGI IMG/M metagenome (GOLD analysis project Ga0247831, IMG submission 192406) | Freshwater microbial communities from meromictic Lake La Cruz, Castile-La Mancha, Spain - LaCruzMarch2015_1m | ecosystem: Environmental > Aquatic > Freshwater > Lake | place: Spain...
ATTCCATTCATGTTGCCATTTGGCACGTAAACAACATATCGACCAGGAAGTGATACCTGGGAGGTCAATCTGGCACCTTTTTGGCCAACGGAGTCCTTGGTGACTTGGACCAACAAGGTGTCTCCGGATTTCAAGGCAAGTTCAATCTTTCGAGGCTGACCATCTAGTCCATCGGCTTCCCAGTTGACTTCACCGGAATACAAAACAGCGTTTCGGCCACGACCAATGTCAACGAATGCTGCTTCCATCGAAGGAAGTACGTTCTGGACTTTACCCAAGTAAACATTTCCAATAAGTGACCCGTCCTGAGTTTGAGCAACATAGTGCTCAACAAGAACTTTGTCCTCAAGAACACAAAGCTGAATCTTGTCGTCCTTGGATCTAACCAGCATCATGCGATCGACCGATTCACGGCGAGCTAGGAACTCGGTTTCGGTAATTGTGGTGCGGCGTCTTCCAGAATCTCTGCCGTCACGACGGCGCTGTTTTTTGGCCTCGAGTCTTGTGGAGCCCTTAACTCGCTGAGGCTCGTTACTTGGCTCCTTTGGAGGGCGAGGAGTTCTAACTTTGACCACTACATTTGGAGAATCTGGGTTCACATCAATTGGCTCACCGGCACGGCGACGAGAGCGTCTACGAAGGTGGGATTCTGACTCTGCTTCGTTGGTTTTCTTTGCAGCGCCTTTTTTGCGAGGCTCTACCGGTGGAAGATCTGGTGCCTTAAAAATCAGTGATGTTGCGCTAAGAGCTGGAGAAGCTTTCGCAGCTTTGTTCTTACTGGCATCCTGAGAATCTGCTTTGCCCTCTGGCTTTTTTGCAAATTCTTTTTTGTCAGCAACTTTCTTTGGCGTCTTTTCTTGCGCAGGCTTTACATCCTTGGCGCGAGTATCTTTGACTGTCTTTTTGGTATCCTTGTCAGCTTTTGCTGAATCGTTTTTGTCCTTCACCATTTAAGGTGCACTCCATGCCCCCGGTTGGCCAAAGCCCACACACTTGGCCGAAATTCCGGCTCTAAATCCTTATCAGCGACTTTTGCCACCGACTAAACCTTTTAGTTGCGAGTCATTGCTGTCACGTCGCCCTGCCAGCTGCCCGATGGGTCTTATGCCTTGGAGCCAAATGCTCGATAAACCTTTTAAGCGGGAGAATGTGGCTCCCATTTGCTTACCCTCAAGTATTACACCAAATGGGCAAATCGGGCTGAATCGCCGTGGAATACTTGAATTATGAGCATTGAAACAAGCCAGAAAAGCCTTATCGGAGGCACGAAGTCGCTTGCATGGATGCTAATCACCGGAGGCATCGTCGGCTGGATCGGTGCTTTGGCTCTCACAATTGAGCGGCTTAATGTTGCCGCTAACCCAGACGCGGTATTGAGCTGTGACATTAGCCCTTTCATTTCTTGCAAGTCGGTCATGCTCACCGAGCAAGCTTCACTTCTAGGTTTTCCTAACTCTCTCATTGGGTTAGCCGTCTTCGTTGTCCCAATCCTGATTGGTTTTGCAATCCTTGCCGGTGCCAAATTTGCTAAATGGTTCTGGCTACTTTTCACCCTTGGAATGGTTGGCGGCTTCTTGTTTGTGGCCTGGCTGTTCAGTCAAAGCTTGTTTGTAATAGGAGCCTTGTGCCCTTATTGCATGGTGGCCTGGACCGGAATGATCCCGATGTTCTGGAAACAGTTCTTATTCTCAGCCCGAGAGGGAATTGTCCCAGTTCCGCTAAAGAGCGTTGGCTTTTTTGTCGCAGCCTATGACTGGCATTGGTTGTTTTCTTTTGCAACTTTCGGCGCGATGTTTACTGCAACTATTTGGCGCTTTTGGGACTTGTGGCCAAGCTTGTTTTAGCTAAACCAGATTCCTAGCTCGCGCTGGGCTGACTCGACCGAGTCCGAACCGTGAACTAGGTTCTTCTGAACCTTTTCTCCCCAGTCACGTCCTAGATCTCCCCTGATGGTTCCAGGTGCAGCAGTGGTTGGGTCGGTTGTTCCGGCCAATGATCTAAATCCCTCGATAACTCGCTCGCCTTCAACGCGCAAAGCAACTATTGGACCAGAAGACATGAACTCAATTAGAGGTGCGTAAAAAGGCTTGCCTTCGTGCTCAGCGTAATGAGCGGCTAGTTGTGCCGGGTTTGGAGTGAGCATCTTCAGGCCAGTAACTTGGTAGCCCTTTTGCTCAATCCGACGAATGATTTCTCCAGTGAGAGATCTGGCAACGCCATCAGGCTTTACTAGAACGAGTGTCTGCTCTTTCATTTTGTGCCGCTTTCTGAATCAAGTTTGTTCTTTGCTGCTCGAGCTTTATCAATTGTGCCACCGGCAATCATTCCCCAGGCCCACATTGCTAGAAAAACTGCTCCGAGCCCAAACATCAGTGGCACCCAGATGCCTAATGAAACTACTACTCCTTGAAGAATCCAGCCAAGAGTGTAAGTTCCTGGCTTACCCAAAAATGCAGGAAAAATCATCAGGATTACAGCAAGGCCTAAACCAACACCCCAGATCACAGCTGGTTCGGGATAAACCTGAAGTCCAAAACCCACCAGGGTTGCAAAGAAAACGACAACGGACTGGAACACCATTACGAGCGAACCAAGAGTTGCCTTTGTGGTTCTATTCCTCATCGGATTCCTCCTGGATTAGTTTGATGACGTCTCCTACTAAGGTAATCGAACCTGTGACCACAACCGTGCCATCAATTTCTAAGGCCCTGTGCTTTGCGCGCTCTAGAGCTAATTTGAAATCCGAAATACTCTCAACTTTTTGACCCAAGCCATCTTTAGCTAGGGATTCCAGCTCTGCTACCGGCATGGATCTAGGTGACGAAGACTGAGTTATTACCACGCTTTCAAATACTCCAGCCAGATTTGAAAACAGGCCAGCGGCATCCTTTTCGGCCAAAACTGCAATTACTCCAACTAGCGGCTTTTCTGAAAATTCAGCGCGCAAAGCTTGCGCAAGAATCAATGCACCGGCTGGGTTGTGGGCTCCATCGAGCAAAAGATTTGGCTCAGTTCTAATCAACTGGAGCCGCCCGGGAGATGACACATCAGATATTGCCGAGCGCAAAATGTCATCAGGAATCTGAAGCTGTCCCCCACCCAGGAAAGCTTCAACGGCAGCAACTGCAATAGCTAAATTCTGACCCTGATGAGAACCAAACACGGGAGCCTGATATGGGCCGTAAGAGCCGGCTAATCCTGAGATCGAAATTGATTGGCCGGTTGAGCTAGGAAGAAACTCACTTACTTCGAAATCGCGGCCCTCTAACTTGAAAGCCTCAGCTTTTTGTTTGGCAGCATTTTCTAGAACTGCGAGCACACCGCGCTCTTGAACTGAGCTAACAACGACACTGCCTGGCTTGATGATGCCTGACTTGGTGTCCGCAATTTCTTCCAGAGTATTTCCCAATCGATCCATGTGATCAAATCCGATTGGAGTAAAAACGGCAACGTCTCCATCTGCAACATTCGTTGAATCCCAGGCTCCGCCCATTCCAACTTCTAGAACGAGAACATCAACCGGAGCATCGGCAAAGACAGCAAATCCAAGGACTGCTAACGCCTCAAAGAACGTGAGGGGGTTCTCCTCTGAATCAGCTAATTCTTGATCAACAAACTCAAGGATTGGCTCGATGTCGGAGTAGACGCTAATCAGCTGCTCGTCACTTACCGGCTCACCATCAAGGGCCATGCGCTCATTGATGCGAACCAGATGAGGAGAAGTGAAGCGTCCAGTTCTAAGGCCGTGTTCGCGCAGGATGCGCTCAATGAATCTGGTGGTCGAGGTTTTCCCGTTGGTACCGGTGACGTGAATCACTCGGTAGGAGCGCTGCGGGTCCCCAAGAAGTTCAACCGCGCGTCTGGTTGGCTCAAGCCTTGGACGAATTTTGTTTTCAGGAATGCGAAGCAGTAGTTTTTCTAAAACTATGTCTGACTGTGATGCCCAGTATTTTTCGTCTCTGGCTTCTTGACTCAAAGCTTGGTCACCGCAATTTGAACTTGCTGTGACTCACCAACTGGTACTGGATTCGACAGCGAGCCCGACTCCTGCAAGGAAAGCTCAAGAGTCAAGGTTTCGCTTTTTACAAGTTCCTCGTGAGCCGAAATTGCAGCCACCACGAAAGCATCGCCAGACAAAACTGTCTTGATTCGATCAGAGACGTCAAAGTCAGCATCCTTTCGAGCTTGCTGAATAGCGCGGATAACATCTCTAGCTAAACCTTCGGCAGCTAGCTCTGGGGTGACAACGCGATTCAAAATCACAAAGCCTCCACCAGGCAAGATACCGATTAGCTTCTCTTCGCTTGACTCGTCCTTGGCAACCAAGCTGATTTCGTATTCGCCCTGCTCGAGAGCTACACCGTTCACAGAAACGCTCTCGCCGCTTTGCTCCCAGTTTCCAGCTTTGGCCGCTTGGATGATTTCCTGAACTTGCTTTCCAAGTCTTGGACCTAGGGCTCTTGAATTTACTGTCAGCTGCTTCTCAACACCAAATTCCTTAGTTGATTCAACAGCCAATTCCACAAGCTCGACGTCTTTTACGTTTAGCTCTTCGGCGATGATTCCTGCAAAGTCAAGAAGCTTAGATGCACCAGTAGTTACAACGGTTAGCTTTGAAAGCGGCAGACGAACGCGCAAGCCATTGGTCTTTCTGAGTCCAAGAGATACTGAGCTGACGGTTCGAACTTGATCCATTGCAGTAACAAGGTCCTGGTCGTAAGACAGCTTGCTGGCATCCGGCCAGGATTCCAGGTGAACACTCTTGCCGCCAGTAAGGCCGCGCCAGATTTCTTCTGCGACCATTGGAAGTAGCGGGGCAACAACTCGGGTTACTTGTTCTAGAACTGTGTAAAGAGTGTCGAAAGCCTCTTCGTTGCCGGCCCAGAAACGATCCCTTGAACGACGGACATACCAGTTGGTAAGAACATCGCTGAAATCACGAAGCCTCGCCGATGCAGCGTAGGAATCGTACTGATTCAGATCGGCTTCAACTTGCGTGATTAGATCGCGCGTTTTGGCGAGTAAGTACCTATCGAGCACGTCCGTGCTTGACACCGAATACTTGGCCTTGTAGTTCGAAGCGTTGGCATAGAGGGAGAAGAAGTACCAGGTGTTCCAAAGCGGCAGCAGAACTTGCCTAACCCCTTCGCGAATACCCTGTTCAGTGACAATCAAGTTTCCGCCGCGAAGAATCGGGCTAGACATCAAGAACCATCGCATAGCGTCGGAACCGTCGCGATCGAACACTTCGTATACATCTGGGTAGTTGCGCAGCGACTTTGACATCTTCTGGCCGTCGTTTCCAAGAACGATTCCATGAGAAATTGCTGACTTGAAAGCTGGGCGATCAAATAGCGCTGTAGCTAGAACGTGAAGCGTGTAGAACCATCCCCTGGTCTGCCCTACGTACTCAACGATGAAATCGCCTGGGTTGTGAGTTTCAAACCAATCACGATTTTCGAATGGGTAGTGCACCTGCGCAAAAGGCATGGAACCCGACTCAAACCAGCAATCTAAAACTTCTGGAACACGTCGCATAATTGATTTACCGGTTGGGTCATCAGGGTTTGGTCTGGTTAGTTGGTCTATAAATGGCCGGTGGAAATCCTCCGGCGCCTTTCCAAAATCCTTCTCAAGTTCTTCTAGAGAGCCGTAAACATCAATTCGTGGGTAATTTGGGTCATCAGATTTCCAGACTGGAATTGGCGCACCCCAGAATCGGTTTCGGCTAATGGCCCAATCGCGCACATTTTCGAGCCACTTTCCGAACGAGCCGTCTTTGGTGTGAGAAGGAGTCCACTCGATCTGCTGGTTTAGCTCAAGCATGCGGTCTTTGACTTTTGTAGTTTCCACAAACCAAGACGAAACTGCCTTGTAAATCAGGGGGTTCTTGCAGCGGTAGCAGTGTGGGTATGGATGCTCGTAGCTAGCCTGACGCAGCAACCTGCCCTCGGCTTTTAGCTTCTGAGTTATTGGCTTGTTGGCATCAAAAACATGTTGGCCTTCAAAGTCTGAAACCACGGAGTTGAACTGACCGCGCTCATTGACAGAGACATAAACAGGTATGCCGGCTTCCTCACAAAGCCTCTGGTCATCCTCACCGTAGGCCGGGGCTTGGTGCACAATTCCAGTTCCTTCGTTGTCTGCGACATAGTCGCCAACAAGAACCTGCCAGGCATTTTTGGTATCGAATTTTGTTTCGTCGGCGTAGTAATCAAAGATTCGGGTGTAGCGAATTCCGCCCAGGTCCTTACCCAAAATTGTTTTCTCGGCTGCAGCAATACCAGACTCGGCATCTTCGTAGCCCAAGTCTTTGGCGTAGGCGCCAAGCAGCGATGCTGCAATTAGATACTTGGTTTTGGAATCCCCGCCGTCAGCTGCGCCGTTAGGTCCAGCTGCAACAACTGCGTAAGAGATCTCCGGTCCTACCGCGAGCGCAAAGTTAGTTGGAAGAGTCCAGGGCGTTGTTGTCCAAGCCAACATGCGCACTCCAGCGAGGTCGCCTTCGATTATTGGAAAGGTGACGGTGACGGATTGGTCCTGGCGAGTTTTGTAAACCTCGTCGTCCATTCGAAGCTCGTGGTTGGAAAGGGGGGTTTCACATCTCCAGCAGTACGCCAGAACTTTGAAGCCTTCGTAAATCAGACCCTTCTTGTATAGCTCCCTGAACGCCCAGATAACGCTTTCGGTGTAGTTGGTGTCTAGGGTTTTGTAGTCGTTATCAAAATCAACCCAGCGAGCCTGCCTTGTGACATACGCTCTCCAGTCTTCGGTGTATTTCAGAACCGAGGTCTTGCAGTATGCGTTGAACTTATCTACCCCGTACTTTTCAATCTCCGGTCTGCCGGAAATACCCAGCTGGCGCTCGGCCTCAACTTCGGCAGGAAGTCCATGGGTGTCCCAGCCAAAGCGGCGCTCAACGCGATAGCCCTGCATGGTTTTGAACCTCGGGACTAGGTCCTTGGTGTAACCAGTAAGTAGGTGTCCGTAGTGGGGAAGACCGTTGGCAAAGGGAGGGCCGTCATAAAAGACGAATTCCTCCGCCCCTTCAGCTTTTCGCTGATCAATTGACTCCTGAAAAGTGCCCTCTTTGTCCCAGTATTCGAGGATTTCCTTCTCAATATCAGGAAAGCTAGGACTCGGGTTCACGCCAACTGCCTTACCGGCCGAGTTCAGGGGATACATTTTTAGCTTTCTGGGCTTATGCGTTAGGGAATCTCTGACAATGTTAACCTGTAACGACCCCCATTTATGGAGACTTTGACCTTTGAATAATCAGCAACTGTCCGGTGTGAGCTTTGTCCGCGCCGCAACCACCCCTGACAAGGTAGGGGTAGAGGGTCTCGAAGCTAAGTGGGGTCCAAGCTGGGATTCTTCAGCAATTTACAGCTTTGATAAATCTGCAGCCAAGGCAAATATCTATTCAATTGACACTCCCCCTCCTACAGTTTCGGGCTCCCTGCACGTAGGTCACGTATTTAGCTATACCCACACCGATCTGATTGCCAGATACCAGCGCATGCTAGGTAAAGAGGTGTACTACCCAATGGGTTGGGACGACAACGGTTTACCTACCGAGCGTCGCGTTCAAAACTTCTACGGAGTCCGCTGCGATCCAACCGTTGCCTACCAGGAAGACTTCGTTCCGCCATTTGAAGGCGGCGATGGAAAATCTTCCAAGGCAGCCGATCAAATTCCAATTTCCAGAAGAAACTTCATTGAGCTTTGTGAAAAGCTCACCCTCGAAGACGAGAAGCACTTTGAAGCCCTTTGGCGTCAGCTTGGTTTGTCCATTGACTGGTCTCAGACCTATCAAACAATTTCGCCAGATGCCCAAGCCGTTTCCCAAAAAGCCTTTCTAAATAACCTTTCTCGCGGAGAGGCCTATCAGGCTATGGCTCCGACTCTCTGGGACGTGACCTTTAGAACTGCAGTAGCTCAAGCCGAGCTAGAAGATCGTGATCAGCCAGGTGCTTACCACCGCATTGGATTTGATGGACCGGATGGAAAGATCTTTATTGAAACTACCCGTCCTGAACTAATCCCCGCCTGCGTCGCTCTTGTTGCACACCCCGACGATGAGCGCTACCAGCCGATGTTTGGTAAGAGCGTAAAAACTCCCCTGTTTGGTGTCGAAGTTCCAGTGCTTGCTCACCATCTTGCTCAAAAAGACAAGGGTTCAGGAATTGCAATGATCTGTACCTTCGGTGACGTGACCGACGTAATTTGGTGGCGCGAACTTGATCTTCCCAACCGTGCAATCTTGGGTTGGGATGGTCGAATTGTTTCCGAGGCACCAGAAGTCATAAGCGATGCCAAGGGTAAAGAGGTATTCGCTCAGCTAGCTGGTAAAACCGTCTTCTCGGCAAAGCAGACAATCGTTGAGCTACTGCAGGCATCCGGTGACATGGTTGGCGAGCCAAAGCGAATCACTCACCCAGTGAAGTTCTTTGAAAAAGGCGACAAGCCGCTGGAGATCGTGTCTACTAGACAGTGGTATATCCGAAACGGTGGACGCGACCAAGTACTGCGCGAAAAGCTAATTGAGCTTGGAAAGACTTTAAAGTTCCACCCTGATTTCATGCGGGTTCGTTTTGAGAACTGGGTCAACGGCCTAACCGGTGACTGGTTGATTTCAAGGCAGCGATTCTTTGGTGTCCCAATTCCAGTTTGGTATCAGCTTGATGCCGATGGAAACCCGGACTTCGAAAAAGTCATTACGCCTGATGTTCAAAGCTTGCCGGTTGACCCATCGAGCCAATGCCCTGCTGGCTTCACAGAAGATCAGCGCGGTAAGCCAAATGGATTTATCGGCGAAGTCGACATCATGGACACCTGGGCGACCTCTTCCCTGACCCCTCAACTAGCCGGTGGCTGGATTTCTGATCCTGAGAAGTACGCCAAGGTCTTCCCGTTTGATCTAAGACCTCAAGGTCAAGACATCATTCGTACCTGGCTATTTTCAACTGTGCTGCGTTCTTTCCAAGAAGAAGGAGTCCTGCCCTGGTCAGACGCTGCTCTGTCGGGTTGGATTCTCGATCCAGACCGTAAGAAGATGTCTAAATCCAAAGGCAACGTCGTAGTTCCAAACGATCTACTTGATGAGCACGGTTCCGACGCGGTGCGCTACTGGGCTTCCTCGGCAAGACTTGGTACCGATGCCGCCTTTGACGTGGGACAGATGAAGGTCGGTAGGCGCCTTGCAATCAAAGTTCTAAACGCTGCAAAGTTTGTTCTTTCGTTCGAGGCCAGCCAAGACGCAAAAGAAGTCACCGAACCGATTGACCGCGCAATGCTGAGCGCCTTGTCGGAAGTTGTTGCCCAAGCTGGAAAAGCATTCGAATCTTACGATCACACCAAAGCACTGGAACTTACCGAGACGTTCTTCTGGAACTTCACCGACGACTACCTCGAGCTGGTAAAAGAACGCGCCTACGGTCAAGACACATCTCCTGAGGCTCAAGCTTCTGCAGTATTGGCACTTCGAATTGCCCTGCACACTCAACTGCTTTTGCTAGCGCCGTTCATCCCCTTCGCAACTGAAGAGGCATGGAGCTGGTGGCAAGACGGAAGTATTCACAGATCCACCTGGCCGCAAAGTGCCGAGTTGGATAACTTCACCCAGGGGCAATCAGCTTCCATGTTGAAAACTGCATCAGAGGCTTTGATGGGTGTGCGCAAGGCAAAATCCGACCAGCAGCTATCGATGAAAGCAGCGATAACTTCTCTGACCATCAATGCACCCGAGGAAAAGCTCAAGGAGCTCAAGCAAATTGAAGCAGATCTGAGTTCAGTCGGAAAGATTGAGAAGATTTCCTTTGTAGCGGCAGACGGGCTGGCTATCTCGAATGTTTCATTCAAACCAGGCAATTAGCCGTTAGTAGCCTCAGCCGCGACCTAGCTTAGGAAGTGGCGCACGCTGCCAAGCCAGAACCAGCATTCCTGCAACCAATGCCCAGAATGCTCCACCTATTCCAAAAACGCTAATTCCCGCAGCACCGACTACGAAGGTGATTGCAGCCGGTAGACGGTGCTCCTTGCTCTCAAGGGAAACCCCGATAGCCGAAACAAAACTAGGCAGCAACGCGATGCCCACCACGGCTAGCAGTAACTCAGCCGGAACCGCCAACACAAAAGCCGCAAAGAAACCAGCTCCAATTGCGAAAAGCCAATAAACCAATCCCCCAACAAACGACGCGACCCATCTTCGCGCTGGATCCTTAGCTGCTTGTTCATTTGCGTTGATGGCTGCGGTGATGGCAGCCAAGTTCATTCCAAATCCGCCAAAGAAAGAAGCAACGACAGTCGCAATTCCAGTTGATCCGATTACTGCACGAACCGGAACGGTATATCCAAAACCCTTCATAATTGCAATGCCGGGTAGGTTCTGGCTCGCCATCGTAATGAGATAAAGCGGTATGCCGATCGAAATCATAGGAACAAGTTCGAACATCGGAATAACAGGACTAAAGCTTGGGAACAAGCTCACACCTTCGAGCCAGCTAGTTCCAACCTGTGCGTTGATCAGCCCAAAAGCCAAAACAATAGCTATCGGCGTTGCCCAAACCGGCGAAATACGGTTTAGCAAAAACCAAACCAAAACAAATGGCAGAACTAAAAGCGGATAATCAACCGAAGCTCGAACGGTACTAATTACGAATGTAAATAAGATTCCAGCCAGCATGGCTGATGCGATTGCGGCGGGGATTCGCTGAACTAGCTTTGCAAGTGCCGGCCAAAAACCTGTGATGGTTAGAAGTACCCCTGAGAGTAGGAATCCACCTACCGCTTGTTCAAATTCAAGTCCCAAACCAGCAGAGGCTGCCAAGAATGCAGCTCCTGGTGTTGACCAAACGATTGAGATTGGCATTTTGTATCGGTAGCTAAGCACCGTTGACAAAAGTCCATAGCCAAAAAGCAACACAAAAATCGCGGTGAAAGTTTGCTCGCTGGTAGCACCCATGGCAAGTAAACCAGCGATTGCAATTCCGAAGGTCGCAGCCGACCCAGAAACGGATGCGACAAATCCTGCGATTATTGGGGCTTTTAGTTCAGGCTTGGGCGTTGCCGCAGAGCTCATTTACTAAGCGGACTTTTCTTGAGCTGATTTCTTGAAGGCAACAATTTGAGCTTCCTTGTTGCCAAGCACAACGTCCTTTGTGATCTTTACGATTCCTTGGGTGGCCATAGTTGGAATCTCAAACATTATTGGACCCAAAATGTTTTCTAGGATTGCGCGCAGTCCTCGAGCTCCGGTTTCTCTCTCGATGGCAAGATCTGCCATCAACTCAAGAGCTTGCTTGTCAAACTCCAATTCAAAACCATCCAGCTCAAACATTCTCTGGTATTGCTTAGTCAACGCATTCTTTGGAACAGTCAATATGTCCATAAGCGCTCCACGGTCTAAAGGCTCAACTGTTGCAATAACCGGCAATCTTCCGATGAACTCAGGAATCAATCCAAATTTACGTAGGTCTTCTGACTGAACGTCATTGAAAATGTCTGGGTCAATGCCGTGAGCCTTTACTTCGTTGCCAAAGCCAATGCCACGCTTTCCAGAACGGTTAGAGATAATTTCCTCAAGACCTGCAAAGGCACCCGCGACAATAAACAGAACGTTGGTGGTGTCAATTTGAATGAACTCTTGCTGAGGGTGTTTTCTTCCGCCCTGAGGTGGAACTGAAGCAACGGTGCCCTCAAGAATCTTCAATAGAGCCTGCTGAACACCCTCACCAGAAACATCTCGGGTAATGGAAGGGTTTTCAGCCTTACGCGAGATCTTGTCGATTTCGTCAATGTAGATGATTCCCTGTTCTGCGCGCTTGACGTCAAAATCAGCAGCCTGCAAAAGCTTCAACAAAATGTTCTCTACGTCTTCTCCAACGTAGCCAGCTTCAGTTAGCGCTGTTGCATCGGCTACTGCAAATGGAACATTTAGGCGCTTGGCTAATGTCTGAGCTAGATAGGTCTTACCGCAACCGGTTGGGCCAATCATTAAAATATTTGATTTGGCAATCTCAATGGCATCATGTTCTTTGCCAGCTGCAGTTAGAGTTCCGGCTGAACGAATTCGCTTGTAGTGGTTGTAAACAGCAACCGAGAGAACCTTCTTAGCCTTGTCTTGACCGATGACGTATTCGTCCAGGTAGCCGTAGATTTCTTTTGGCTTTGGAAGTTCGATGTCTTCAAACTCTTTAGTGGCTGCTGCGCCGAGTTCTTCTTCAATGATTTCGTTGCAAAGCTCGATGCACTCGTCGCAGATGTAAACACCTGGGCCGGCAATTAGCTTGCGCACCTGCTTCTGGCTCTTTCCGCAGAAAGAACACTTAAGTAGGTCGCCAGACTCACTGAGTTTTGTCATAGATAAAACCCTATTACCCAGCCCCGACAATCGAGGTTAGGTTGCCCCCAGTATTTACTTGGCAGGTAGTGGGTTCTTGCGAGAAGTAAGGACCTGGTCAATAAGTCCGTACTCAAGGGCCTCATCCGCGGTCAAAATCTTGTCGCGGTCGATGTCCTTGTTTACTTCCGCAACACTTCTCTTTGAGTGCTTTGAAAGAGTTTCCTCAAGCCATTCGCGAAGGCGCATGATTTCCTTAGCCTGAATCTCGATGTCCGAAGCCTGTCCGCGACCTGAGTCTCCGGTAGCTGGCTGGTGAATCAAAACGCGAGCGTTTGGAAGAGCAAGACGCTTACCAGGCGAACCTGCAGCAAGAAGAACTGCTGCGGCTGATGCAGCTTGTCCTAGGCAAACAGTTTGAATGTGAGGACGGATGTACTGCATGGTGTCGTAGATTGCAGTCATCGCGGTAAAGGATCCACCAGGTGAGTTGATGTACATGGTGATATCGCGATCTGGATCCTGGCTTTCTAGAACCAGTAGCTGCGCCATTACGTCATCGGCTGATGCGTCATCAACTTGAACACCTAGGAAAACAATTCTGTCTTCGAACAGCTTGTTATAAGGGTCTTGACGCTTGAAGCCGTATGAGGTGCGCTCTTCGAAGCTTGGAAGAATGTAGCGAGCTTCTGGACTCAACTTTGAAAGATCAATAGACAATTGGGAGCTACTTCCTACTTGTTTCCAACACCGGTGGCGACGCCAGCAGATGCCTGAATGTGGTCAATGAATCCGTACTCGAGTGCTTCAGCAGCTGTGAACCAACGGTCGCGGTCGCCATCAGCCATGATCTGCTCGAGAGTCTTTCCAGTCTGGTCAGCGGTGATCTGAGCTAGCTGACGCTTCATGGACATAATCAGTTCGGCTTGAGTCTGAATGTCGGATGCCGTTCCACCGAATCCACCAAGTGGCTGGTGAAGAAGGACTCGAGTGTTTGGGGTTGCGTAGCGCTTGCCCTTGGTTCCGGAAGATAGCAGGAACTGTCCCATGGAAGCTGCCATACCGATTCCAACGGTCACAATGTCGTTGGGTACGTACTGCATGGTGTCATAGATGGCCATACCAGCAGTGATTGATCCGCCAGGTGAGTTGATGTACAGATAAATGTCCTTGGTGGAATCTTCCGCCGCTAGGAAAAGGATCTTTGCGCAAATGTCATTTGCGTTGTCATCTCTTACTTCGCTTCCAAGCCAGATGATTCTGTCCTTAAGCAACCGTTCAACGGTTGAGAACTTGTCCATAGCTTTTTCTGCCATTTGTAGCTTGCTCCTAGTTTTGGTGGGGCCCATCTGGAACAAAGATACTTCCAAAAATGCCAAGAATCGGCCTTGTTCGCCGAGGGCAATAAAGCGTGTGTCTTAGTCGTGGTCGTGGCCAGCGTGGGACTGCTCTGGAGTAGCTGTGCCCTTTAGAAACTCGGTTAGATCCACGGCAGCTCCTGCCTTATCAGTGACTACCGCTTCAGACAACACCGCGTGCAGGGCCTTGCGTCTTGAGACCTCACCAACGAATGCCGGTACCTGACCGTTTTTACTTATAGTTTCTATGAATTCGTTCGGGTCCATGCCGTAGTTCTGGCTACTCATAACCAGGTACTGCATTAGCTCCTGCTCGTTGACTTTTACTTTCTCAGCTTCGGCAATTTCATCAAGCAACATCTGAACCTTGAATGACTTTTCTGATTCTTCAGTAACCTCGGCGCGGTGCTTGTCATCTTGCAATCTGCCTTCGCCTTCTAGGTGGCGATGAACATCAGATTCAATAGTTGACTTGGAAACTTGAACATCGACAAGCTTTAGAAGGTTGTCGGTCAAGACATTTCTTGCCTGCGCACCTTGAGAGAAAGTTTTGGCTTTGGCAATCTGAGTCTCAATGTCGTCTTTGAGCTCTTTCAAGGTATCAAACTGGCTTGCCATTTTTGCAAAAGCATCATCGGCTGCTGGAAGCTCGCGCTCTTTTACGGCGATCACCTTGACAGTGACTTCAGCCTCAACTCCGGCCATGTCACCGCCAACTAGCTTGGAGCGGAAAATTGTGGTCTCACCGGCGGTCAAAGTATCGATTGCCTCATCGATTCCGTCAAGTAGATTCCCGGAACCAACTTCGTAGGAGATGTTCTCCGCTGAGTCAATCTCTTTGCCTTCGATGGCTGCAGTCAGGTCGATTGCTACAAAATCACCCTTCTTGGCTGCGCGCTCAACTGTCTTTAGAGTTCCAAAGCGAGCGCGAAGAGCATCTAGTTCTTCCTCAACTTCTTTGCCGGCAACCTTGATGGTGTCAACTTCTACCTTTATACCTTTGTAGCTAGGCAGCTTAATCTCTGGTCTTACCTCGACCTCAATTTCAACAACTAGGTTGCCCTGGAATGTCTTCTCATCCGGTGAGGCCTTCACGTCAGCTTGTGGCTGGCCCAGAGGGCGCAGTTTGGCTTCTTCTAGGGCCTTTTTGTAAATGCTGTCGAGACCGTCGTTGATGGCGTGAGCCAAAATAGCTGGGCGACCAACTCGCTGATCCAAAATCGCGGCTGGGATTTTGCCTTTTCTAAATCCTGGGACATTAACCTGCTCAGCGATGTGCTCGTAGGCATGATCAAGAGAAGGCTTGAACTCTTCTGGAGTGACTTCGATGTTGAGCTTTACGCGAGTTGGATTAATGCGATCGACTTTGGTCTTCAAACTAATCTCCTGGGTGTAAGCCCTTGCATTATGGGCAGAGCGTTTATGTTTTGTGGTCGGGGTGACAGGACTCGAACCTGCGATATCCTGCTCCCAAAGCAGGCGCGCTAGCCACTACGCTACACCCCGGTGGATTGATGGCTTTTACACCTTCAACGACCTCGGTTAGTCTATCCCATAGAATAGAGGCGCTGCGAACAGCGTTCGCGGGTGTAGCTCAATGGTAGAGCCTCAGTTTTCCAAACTGATGGCGCGGGTTCGATTCCCGTCACCCGCTCCAATCACCTCTGGCACTTAGGGCACCAATAGAGCTTTCGAGCCAAAAACTCCTCCATCGCTACCTTCTTATTGCACACCCGGCATTCAAGACCTTCGCGCTTATAAACGAAGTATCGATCTTTCACCAACACCCGGCCACTTAAGTGATCATCACGGGTGAGCATCATGCCGGTTTTGACTCCGATCCTCATAAGCTTCACGGCGTCATCCCAGATTCCAATAAGTGCGCTCTCGTCGATGTTCTCCCCCGGCGTTTTTGGGTTCAACCCAGCTCGAAACAACAACTCAGCGCGATAGACGTTTCCGATGCCGCTGATAACTGCCTGATTCATTAGCGCTGCGCCAATTGGAACCTTAGAGTTTTTGACTTTTGAAACAAACCTCAAAGCCTCCGAACCCTTTGGGTCAGGATTCAATGGGTCTGGGCCAAGCCTTTTTAGAACCAGCTTCACACCATCTTGATCAATGACTTCACACACGGTTGGTCCCCGCAGATCTGCCGAGGCTGTGCTTACTCCAAAGCGAGCCCGAACCTGGCCCCACACATTTGGCGCTTTGGCAATTGGAACTTGATAAAAGTTCCACTTTCCATAAATCCCCAGATGGATACGAATTGTCAGGTCGTTATCAAAGCCTAGAAACAATTGCTTACCCACTGCGGTGGCTTCCATAAGCTTTCGTCCCGACACCAGTTTTGCGTCAGATTCAAAGCGCCCCTGGGGCGAAAGTATCTTGACCTTGGAGCCTAAGTATTCGTTTCTAAAGGTGTTAGCAACGCGATGAATGGAATGGCCCTCGGGCACTTTTTAGCCACCAAGCTTTGCTAAAGCAAGTTTTGACACTTCGGATGCTTGTTTGCTTCTGACCGCTATCTTCTCGCCGGTGTGCAAACTGAACACAACACCTTCGCCCTTGCTTGGAATAAAGGCCAAAGTTCTACCCGATACCCGGATGCCAAGACCGCCAAAATTCCAGGCGTTCATCGAAGCTGTCTCGACAGATTTAACATCCTTCATGGGAATGCTTAAAGCCTTTATTCCTCGAAGCCTAACCACCAACTCATTTCCAATTTCAATCGAAGGAAATGCTAGTGAGAACCAAAGGCTCAACGGGATTAGAACCAGTAACAAGACGATCATAGAAACTGGAAAGCTCGATTGTGCTGAATCTAACGTGCCAACTTGAGTAGCAGTTGCAGAGAACATAATCACAAAAAGCATCCAATAGATGATTGAAAAAACGGCGGTCATGAACTTCCGAATCAAAGGCGACTTTCTCTGTAGCCAATAAAACAAAATCTGTAGAGCTAAAGGAATCAATATTGCTGGCGCGACCACAATCAAGTAGGAATCACGAGAGATAAATCCGTCCGCCTGGCCAGTAATTCCCCAATGAATTGCGACTGGGTCAGGAAGCACACCTGAGGCAATCAGAAAAGAAACCCATCCCAGAAACAGTGCTGCAGATGCCGGTGTGAGAAAAACCCTGTTTATTCTCGAAAAGCTCAATAGCATCTAAAGCTGCACTTCTCCGGTTTGTTCGTAAGTTGCAATTTTGCCAATGCGTCTGGAGTGACGTTCATCGCCACTAAAGGGCTCTTGGATAAAAAGTTGTATGAGCTCGAGCACTTCTTCTTGGGAGTGTTGCCTTGCTCCAACAGCAACGACGTTGGCATCGTTGTGTGAACGAGCTAACTTTGCAGTGTCCTGGTTCCAAACCAGGGCCGCACGGATTCCGGCAACTTTATTGGCAGCCATCTGTTCGCCGTTTCCCGAACCGCCGAGCACAACACCCAAAGCCTGAACACCGGCCTGCTGATCGGCAATCACTGCAAGAGCTGCATTTATACAAAAGCCTGGATAGTCATCCAGTGGATCAAAGGACTTTGGTCCATGATCAAAAACTTCGTGACCTGCTGCGGTGAGCGAATCAATTAGGAAGTGGCTGGTTTCCAATCCGGCGTGATCGGTTGCGATGTGAATTCTCATTTGCTCTCCCTGTCGAATCCGCTTCTAATAAAACGTATGACTAATGAACCAATAATCGCAGTTAGAAATACGTAGCTCAACGTTATTGCCTGAAGGCTAACCGACAGAACCACCGGTCCAGCGATAGCCGCAATCACCATCGAAAACTCCCCTCGAGGAGTCAAGAAAGCTCCGGTCCTAATCCACATGGACTTATCGTTCATGTCTTTAGCAATCCACCAGCCAACGGCAAACTTGCCTGCCACACCAACCAAAACCAGAACTGCAACGGCAGGGAACACTTCAATCAGGTCCACAAAATCTGTTGAAAGACCGAAGAATAAAAAGAAGATTGCAGCAAACAGATCCCTAAGAGATCCAAGGCGACCTCGAACGGTGTTGGCAACCTCGCCAGTTAGAAGTAGTCCAACCAGAAATGCCGCTACAGCTCCAGAAAAACCTGCCAGGCCTGCAACACCAGCTGCTAGCAGTGCGGAGCCAAAAACAGTAAGAAGAAGCGCGCTTGGAACGTCAGGGTTGAGGATTCTGGACCACTTAGCAGTGCCTCGGTAGGAAATGATCAAAATGATTCCGGTGATAATCAAAGCAAACGATACCGAGATCAAACCTGTCAGTGCCGATAGACCAAGCACGAGCGAGGTAAGAAGTGGCAAGTACGGAGCAAGAGCTAGGTCTTCAAATACCAAAATTGTCACGATACGTTTTGAAAGCTCAGAGCGCCTCCAGCCGGATTCACGTATCAGTTCTGATGCGATTCCAGAAGATGAGACGTAACTGATTCCGCCAAGAGCAAGTGCGGCAAGCGGTCCCCAGCCAAACAAAAGCGCCAGAGCGGCGCCGGGAATAAAGTTCACTGCCACGTCAAAAAAGCCAGCGGATTTTCTTTCCTTGAAGGCTTTGGCAAGATCAGGTGCGGAGTGCTCTAGCCCAAGAAGCAGTAGCAATAAAATTGCGCCAATTTGTGCACCGATATCGAGAAAGTCTTGACTCAAGCTGATAAGTCCAAAGCCCCCCTGGCCAACAACTAAACCAACGAGTAGATAGATAGGTACAACGGAAAAGCGAATCTTGGCTGCTACGAAAGCGATGATTCCAAGCCCCAGCAACAGCGCACCAATCTCAGCTAGCGTCGACGCCGTTTCGGCGGAAGCCCCCAAGGCCATTACTGGTTCAATCACAAGGTCATTGTTTCACACCCTGTGGCTGCCAGTTAGGCTTTGAAGCAATACCAGCCAGAAAGGTCACCCCTCGTGCCCGGAGAAAACCTCACAAGAAAAGAAGCTATCGAGCGTGCGAGCATCGTTAGCGTTGAGAGCTATTCAGTCGAGATTGATCTAACCCAAGGAGCTGAGCTTTTTGGCTCAACCACCAGGGTGCGCTTCAGCGCCAAAGAGGGCTCATCCACATTTATTGATGCCATAACCGGTGCGGTTCACTCGGTGGTGCTAAATGGCAAGGTACTTCAGCCAGCCGAAGTTTCAGATGGAATCCGCATCCAGCTTCCGTCTTTGGAAAAAGAAAATGAGCTGGTTGTCGTGGCCCAGGGTAAATACACCAATACCGGTGAAGGTCTGCACCGCTTTGTAGATCCAGTTGATCAAGAGGTTTACCTATATACCCAGTTTGAGGTGCCTGACTCGAGAAGAATGTTTGCAGTCTTCGAGCAGCCAGATCTAAAAGCTACTTTTTCTTTCAATGTCACTGCCCCTAGCTTCTGGAAGGTAGTGTCCAACTCCCCGACTCCTGAGCCTCATGAACTTCGCGAGGGTGTCTCCGTTTGGAACTTCGAACCGACGCCACGCATTTCTAGCTACATCACCGCACTTGTGGCTGGTCCTTACGTTGAGGTCAACGACGAGCTTGTTTCAAGCTCTGGCAAAGTGGTTCCACTTGGGGTGTTTTGCCGAAAGTCACTGTTTGAGCACTTAGATGCCGAATACATTTTTGATAAGACCAAGCAAGGCTTTGAATTCTTTGAGTCCCAGTTTGGAGTTGCCTACCCATTCGAGAAGTACGACCAGCTATTTGTTCCTGAATTCAATGCCGGTGCTATGGAAAACGCTGGGGCGGTGACTTTCACCGAAACCTACGTCTTTAGATCCAAGGTCACAGATGCCACCCGTGAGCGTCGAGTGGTGACTATCCTGCACGAACTAGCCCACATGTGGTTTGGCGATCTAGTGACAATGCGCTGGTGGAACGATCTTTGGCTAAATGAATCCTTTGCCGAATACGCTTCAACACTGGCAACCCAGGAAGCCACCGAGTGGCACGGAGCCTGGGCTACCTTCGCATCTCTAGAAAAGGCATGGGCATATCGTCAGGACCAACTTCCATCCACTCACCCAATCGTTGCCGAGATTAACGACTTAGAAGATGTCCAGGTGAATTTCGATGGAATCACATATGCAAAGGGAGCATCTGTCCTAAAGCAGCTTGTTGCTTGGGTGGGGCAAGAACCTTTCATGAGAGGTGTCTCTTCATACTTCAAAAAGCACGCGTACAAAAACACCGAACTTTCGGACTTGCTCAAAGAACTTGAGACTGAAAGCGGTAGGGAATTATCCGAGTGGTCCAAGTTGTGGTTGGAAACTGCGGGAGTAAACCTGCTACGGGCGGAAATTGAAGAAAAGGATGGCACAATTGCTTCGTTCTCAATTCAGCAGACTGCCATTGCCGATTACCCGTACCTAAGGCCACATCGTCTAGCAGTTGGCTTTTACAAAGAGGTTGCAGGCAAGCTAGTTCGCACTGAAAGAGTGGAACTGGATGTTCAAGGCGCAAAAACTCTGGTACCTGAACTAGCCGGCAAAAAGCGCCCCGATCTTATTTTGCTAAATGATGATGATCTGACCTACGCGAAAATCAGACTTGACGAAACCTCTTGGGCAACCGCCTTGGCAAAGCTATCCAGCATTGAAGATCCGCTAGCACGAGCCCTGGTTTGGGGATCAGCATGGGATGCAACTAGGGATGGCGAGAAATCAGGACGGGCATTTATTGATTTAGTTCTAGTGCACATCGCTAATGAGACCGAATCCACCACGATGATGACGTGCCTTAGGCAGCTACTAACGGTTGCAAATTTGTATGTTGCACCAGAGTACAGACTGGAATCCCAGCTGAAGGTTGCTGACGGGTTGTGGAAGCTCGCTCAGAACGCCCAGGCAGGATCCGATGCTCAGCTTCAGTTCGTGAAGTTCTTTGCCCAGTTTGCAAGAAGTGACAAGCAGCTAACAACCGTTGCCGATCTATTAAGTGGCAAAACTCAAATGGGTGGCCTGGAAATTGATACCGATCTTCGCTGGGAGCTATTGACTGCCCTTTCAGTTGGAGGAAAGGTCACCAAGGAACGCATCGAAGTTGAGCTAGAAGCTGACAATACTGCCAACGGCCAGAAGGCCCACGCGGCAGCAATAGCTGCGATGCCGGAGTTAAAGTCCAAGCAAGAAATCTTCGACAAACTTGTTGACACTGATCAGATGAGCAACGCACTTGTGAATTCAGCCAGTTTGGCATTCGGTCGAGTTATGGATACTGCCGTGCTCGAGCCATTTGTAGATCAGTACTTCTCAAAGGTGCTTTCAATCTGGGAAAACAAGAGCTATCACATGGCTGAGTACTTGCTGGTAAACCTCTACCCCCTTGCCATAGTCAACGAATCTCTTGCCAATCAGACCGAGCAGTTCTTGAAAAATCCTGAGCTTGCTTCCAAGCCTGCACTGAAGCGAATAATTGTAGAAAATCTCGCGAACGTACAAAGAGCATTGAGTGCCCAAAGCACTGACAAGAAAAGCTAGCCAAACAAGCAAATGTCTGAAGATTTTGAAGACGCCGCACGGGTAGAAACCGTCCGCATCAAAGGTCTTTCCGGTGAACGAGTTGGTGGAAACTTCTTTGAGCTAATCGGCGGTAGCGCTACTTTCAAGAAGCTAACTGACAAGTTTTATGAAGGTGTTGCAACCGATGATGTTTTGCGCCCGATGTACCCAGAAGATGACTTGGGTCCCGCTGCCGAAAGACTAAGGATGTTTCTCGAGCAATACTGGGGAGGCCCAACCACCTACCAAGAAACTCGTGGCCACCCAAGACTGCGAATGAGGCACTCGCCTTTCAAGATAAACCCACTTGCTAGAGAGCGTTGGCTTTTGCACATGAAGGCCGCTGTTGATTCTCTTGCGCTTGCCCCCATGCACCAAGCCGAGCTCTGGGGATACTTAGATCGTGCTGCAACCGCGATGCTAAACAGCTTCGAAGATTAGAAGTGTTTTGCTTCCTTGGAAAGCACATGACCAAACTCGGTTGAAAGCCTGACCCAACCTTGGGAATGAAAAATTGGCACATCCTGGTCTTTGACTAAAAACCCAAGTCCTGCTGCAGCAAATGCGGCTCCTGCAGGAACCTTAGACTCAACATCGATAGCCCTGCCCCAAACCTCAGCTCGAATTCGAGCGGCAATCGGTCCCCCAACTGACTCTGGGATTGTCTCGGCAACTTCTGCGATTCCCTTTTTGGCTGTATTGGTGAGCAGTTCCTCACGGAGCACTCCAGCTTCAACCCAACCGGTTCTCGGTGGCGAAACTCCAGCCCAGGGAACACGCTCGGTTGAGGCCATGTCAAAAACAAAACGATCGTCGGTGGCAGGCTTCTCGAGCTCAAAAGCGATTCGATCCAAAACAGCCTGGATTGGAACCAAGATGTTGATCTCTGCTTCTGATTTGAGTTCCATTGTGCGAAGCCCAAGGACTGTGGGTCCATCATCCAAGATTGCAGCAGGAAACAGCGGCGCAACGTAGGCGGTTAGCAAAGTTCCAAAAGCTCTTAGGCGAACTGTGCCCTTCTGGTCCATCTTCTTAGCCCTGGTTAGGTAGGACTTTAGGTCCAGAGCAGTTTGCTCATCAAGAAGCTGGAAGGTGTTTTTCATTAGAGAACTAAACTTACCTCTGAAAGCTATCCCCTCTAGTTAGGACACCGATTTCAGTGAGCAAGGTGCAGCCACCAGAAGATCCACTAGCCGATTTGATATTCGCTCTAGACATCAAAGATGCCGGCGGCGCTAGAACTAAAGAGGATATCTTTATTGGGCCATCACAGTGGATGCCTCACAGACGAGTCTTCGGCGGTCAAGTGCTGGCGCAATGCCACGTGGCTGCAACCAGAACCGTCGACCCCGAACGAGTGCTTCACTCACTGCACGGATACTTTTTACGACCAGGAGATATTGATCTTCCAATTACCTTTTCAGTAGACCGCCTAAGGGATGGAAGATCATTCTCCACAAGAAGAGTTCAGGCTTACCAAAAAGGTGAGCCGATCTTTTCAATGATTGCCTCTTTTCAGTCTGAGAACCCAGGTCTTACCCACCACGAACAGATGCCAGAGGGAATGACTCAGCCAGAAGATCTCCCCTCGGCTGCAGAAGTTCTTGGAGCCATTCCACATCCAGTTGCACAGTATTGGGCCAAAGCTCGGCCGTTTGATTTGCGACATGTTCAATCGCCGATTTACTTCGAAGTAAAGGGTGAAGCGGTAGCTCACCAAGCAGTTTGGCTCAAGGCAATTGGAACTTTACCAGCGTCGCAGACCCTGCACCAGGCAGCTCTTGCCTATGCATCAGATTTCACACTTCTAGAAAGCATTTACCGCCGGCACAAAATTTCTTGGGCCAAACCAGGACTGAAAACCGCGAGCCTAGATCACGCGATGTGGTTTCATGCTCCAGCAAAAGTGGATGACTGGATGCTTTACGTTCAAGAATCCCCTGCTGCTCAAAACAGCCGCGGCTTAGCGATTGGAAAAATCTTTAGCAGAGACGGAGTGCTGCTCGCAACGGTTGCTCAGGAAGGTATGGTCCGTGTTCCTGATGGACCGATTTCTAGTCTCTTGTCAGTCTTCGGTAGGTAGAACGATGAGGCTTGGCAGCCTCAGGGCCTAGTCGATCAATCTTGTTTGCCTCATAAGAATCAAAGTTTCCTTCGAACCAGTACCAATTATCTGGATTAGCATCGGTGCCCTCGTAAGCCAAGATGTGAGTTGCAACTCGATCCAAGAACCAACGATCGTGTGTGATCACCACAGCGCAGCCTGGAAATTCCAACAGAGCATTCTCCAAAGAACCTAATGTTTCAACATCTAGGTCGTTAGTTGGCTCATCAAGAAGAAGAAGGTTTCCTCCCTGCTTCAATGTCAAAGCAAGATTCAAACGGTTTCTTTCACCACCGGAAAGCACTCCAGCAGGTTTTTGCTGATCTGGTCCCTTGAAACCAAAGGCTGCAACATACGCCCGAGATGGCATTTCCACTTGACCAACTTGGATGTAATCAAGTCCTCCAGAAACTACTTCCCAGAGGCTCTTTTCGGGATCAATTCCGGAACGAGACTGATCAACGTATGAGATCTTCACGGTCTCACCAATTTTCAGTTCGCCACCGTCAAGCTTTTCTTCGCCCATGATCATCTTGAACAAAGTTGACTTACCAACACCGTTGGGTCCTATAACTCCAACAATTCCATTTCTAGGAAGCGTGAAGGAAAGATCAGAAATTAGCGTGCGATCACCAAATTTCTTGACCAGTGATTTGGCTTCCAAGACAATGCTTCCAAGTCTTGGGCCAGGTGGAATTTGAATCTCTTCAAAATCTAGCTTTCTGGTCTTGTCAGCTTCAGAAGCCATCTCTTCATACCTTGCAAGACGCGCCTTGGATTTTGTCTGTCTAGCCTTTGAGGAAGATCTAACCCATTCGAGTTCATCGGAAAGGCGCTTTGCCAACTTGGCATCTTTCTTGCCAGCTACTTCTAAACGCTCCTGTTTTTTCTCAAGGTAAGTTGAGTAGTTACCCTCGTAAGGGTAAGCCCTACCTCGATCGAGCTCGAGAATCCACTGCGCCACGTTGTCTAGGAAGTACCTATCGTGTGTTACCGCCAGTACCGCACCTGGATACTTAGCCAAGTGCTGCTCAAGCCAAAGCACACTCTCTGCGTCCAAGTGGTTAGTTGGCTCATCAAGCAGCAATAGGTCAGGTTTTTCAAGAAGCAATTTACAAAGTGCAACGCGGCGCTTTTCTCCACCTGAAAGATTGGCTACCGGAGTATCCCCTGGAGGACAACGCAGTGCATCCATAGCTTGTTCGAGTTGTGAATCTAAATCCCACGCATCAAGGTGATCAATTTGTTCCTGAAGAACACCCATCTCTTCCAAAAGAGTGTCGTAGTCAGCATCCGGGTTTGCTAGTTCCGCGGAGATTTCATTGAATCGATCCAGCTTGGACTTTGTCTGATGGACTGCCTCTTCAACGTTTCCAAGAACAGTTTTTTCCTCATTTAGCTTTGGCTCCTGCATCAAAATGCCAACAGAGAAACCTTCGCTCAATCGGGCCTCACCGTTAGATGGAGAATCAAGCCCAGCCATAATCTTGAGAACTGAGGATTTACCCGAACCGTTTGGGCCAACCACGCCAATTTTTGCTCCAGGAAGAAACGCCAGAGTCACGTCGTCGAGGATGACCTTGTCGCCGTGTGCCTTGCGGGCTTTTATCATCTGGTAAATAAACTCGGCCATTAGTTTTCCTCAATCGTCAGTGTCAAAAAAATGACACCCTCTCTGCTCAAGCGTGCTGTGGATAAGTTTATCCGACAATGATTGGTCCTTCTTAGAAGGCCTCGTCTCATATACACATTAAGCAGAGAGGGTCTCTAACGACTAGGCGCTTAGGGGGAAGATGCCCAGCCGAGTCTTAGCTATCTACTTTTAGCTCCAACAAGCGCACTTTCAGAATCCAGCTCGTTTTCCTCAGGCTCGTCATCCTCCGGGTCTTCTCGGACCAATACAGTTCGAGAAAACTCTGAAGTTCCCCAAACTAGATCGTGGCCCAGGCAATCGGCTTCGATCTCAACAGATGTGCCGCTTCGCTCTCCGTTATCCCAATCGCGCACCTTTAGCCGCCCAGAAACAACTATTCGATCGCCCTTCGAGATTGAGGATGCGCTGTTTATTGCTAGCTGCCTGAATGAGTTGATGGTGAACCAGTTGGTTTCCCCTTCTACCCAGATCTTCTTAGTTCTATCGAAGCGACGCTTGGAAGAAGCTAATCGAAATGAGGTGATCGGCAAACCCTCTTGAGTTACTAGGTGCCGGGGTGTGGTTGCCACTAGGCCCGATACCGTGAAGCTTTCTGACATTACTTACCTTCTTTCAACCTGATTGGTCTAATCAGGTAAAAAGAATCTCAGTCAACAAAATGGCTGTGTTGGTTCAAATCAAATCTGTGGAAAAGTCACTTTAGGTAGGAAGTGAAGGCCTTGGCGGTCTTGTCCATCTTGGGTTTGACCACAAAGTTGCAGTAACCCTGATTTGGATTTTTGGCAAAAAAGTCTTGGTGATATTCTTCACCCATCCAAAACTTATCTAGCGGCTGAATTGTTGTGACAATTCCATCGCCCCAAACCTTCTTGGCTCGCTCAATGGCTTCAACAAATAGCTGCTTCTGATTGTCATCCTCGAAGAACATGCAGGTGCGATAGCTAGAGCCAACATCGTTTCCTTGGCGGTTTAGTTGAGTTGGGTCGTGCAGAGTAAAGAAAATATCCAGTACGGTCTCAGCTGGGATTTGATTCTCGTCAAATATCACCCTTGCAACCTCGGCATGACCGGTTGCCTCTGAGCAAACAGTTTCATAGTCAGGGTTTCCGGTATAGCCTCCGGAGTAGCCAACCTCAACGTCCTGGATGCCTCGAAACTGCATAAAGCTTGAATCTAGGCACCAGAAGCAGCCACCACCGAGAACAAAAGACATCATGGCCCTAGCTTAGGCTTGTGTTTATGAATTTCCGAGCCAACAATGACCGCTACGCACAAATGAAGTATCGACGCACCGGAAAATCAGGCTTACTACTTCCTGAAATCTCGCTTGGACTCTGGCACAACTTCGGAGCAGACCACAGCTTTTCTAACCAAAGGAAAGTACTGCGCCGCGCCTTTGATCTTGGAATTACGCACTTCGATTTAGCAAATAACTACGGGCCTCCATACGGCGAAGCCGAGGAGAACTTCGGAGATCACCTGCATAAGGACTTTCGCCCCTATCGCGACGAAATGATTATTTCGACCAAAGCCGGGTACGACATGTGGGATGGCCCCTACGGTAACTGGGGTTCTAGAAAATACCTGCTTGCCTCACTTGATCAATCTCTTGATCGCATGGGCTTGGAATACGTTGACATCTTTTACTCTCACCGGTTTGATCCCGAAACCCCTCTCGAAGAAACCATGGGGGCTCTGGCTTCGGCTGTTCGATCTGGTAAGGCGCTTTACGTTGGAATCTCTAACTACGACGCTCAGCAAACCGAGCAAGCCAAGCAAATCCTCGATCGGATGGGTGTGCCGCTACTTATTCATCAGCCAAAGTACTCGATGTTTGTTCGAACCCCAGAAACTTCATTGTTCGATACTCTCGGTCGACTAGGTGTTGGCTCAATTGTTTTTTCTCCCCTGGCACAAGGTCTTCTCACCGATCGATATCTTGATGGCAAGGTGCCTCGTGGTTCAAGGGCTGCCAAAGCTAAGCACCTGACCAAACAAAAGGTGAGCGAGGAGTATCTGACTGCGGCAAAGCACCTAAACGAGATCGCTGCAAATCGCGGACAGTCTTTAGCACAGCTAGCCATCGCTTGGGTTCTTAGACAGCCTGCTGTCACCAGTGCTTTGATTGGGGCATCGAGTGTCAAGCAGCTCGAACAAAACCACGCTGCTATCTCAGCAAACCCACTAACGCTTGAGGAATTAGCCGAAATTGATGTCCATGCCCGAAACGGTCTGGTCTAACTAGATTGCGAACTAGAAATCCCTTCCTTGGAGTTATCTTTGCCCTTTCCAGTGTTGTGCTGTTTGGGCTAAACGCATCGACTTCAAAAGTTGTGATGGAATCTGGAATTACACCTGAGCAAATAGTTATCTTTCGCTCTTTTGCAACCGCCCTGGGTGCGGGAATCGCGCTGGTACTTACCAACCGCCAGGCCTTTAGAGTTCAAAAACATGAATGGCGGAACTTGATCGTTTTTGGCATCTTCGGAGTTGCCCTGATGCAGTGGGCTTACTCGAGCGCGGTGAAAAACCTGCCTATCGGCATCGCTTTGTTGATTGAGTACACCGCTATCGTGATTGTCCCTCTGGTATCGCTTTGGCTTTTCAAGGCCAAGGTCTTGCCAAGACTTTGGTTGGCAATTGTGATGGTGCTCGGTGGACTAGTTGTGGTCTCAAGGATTTGGGACGGCGGACTAAACCCAGTTGGTGTGATGTTCGCGGTTATGGCATCCCTCTTTTTGAGCTTCTACTTTCTTATGGGTGAGCATTTACTCAAAAAGCGCGACACCCTGTCCACCCTGTTTTACGCGATGACCATCTCAGGGGTGTTTTGGCTAATTGTCACTCCCTGGTGGAGCTTTCAGCCATCAATTCTGATTGCGCAAATTTCACTAACAGGCAACCTGGAACAAGTTCAGGTGCCGCTTTGGGCAACACTTGCCTGGATCGGGTTGTTTGGCTCGTTCCTTCCGATGCTGTTCTCCTTCCTAGCTTTATCTCACCTAAGCGCTACCTCTGTCGGGGTTATCTCCACAGGAGAGACGGTCATGGCATTTATTTTTGCCTGGGCTTGGCTAAATGAGATGATTGATGGCATACAGGCGCTGGGTGGAGTGCTAGTAATTGCCGGAATTGTGCTGGCACAAACTTCGAGAGTGAAGCAAAAAGATAAGGAACCAGTAAATGGCTAGCGTTGAACTTACACACTCAACATTTGGCGCTCAGATTGAGAAAACCGGTATCACGTTGGTGGATTTCTGGGCTGAATGGTGCGGACCTTGCCGCATGTTCGGGCCCATCTTCGAAGCTGCCAGTGAAAAGTATCCAGAAATTACCTTTGGCAAGGTAGATACCGAAGCGCAGCAACAGCTTGCCGACGAGGCCGGCATCAGCTCGATTCCAACTCTGATGGTCTTTCGCGACGGCATACTTCTATACAACAACCCAGGCGCATTACCTGCTGAAGCTCTTGATGAAATAATCAGCGCAGTTTTAGCACTAAACATGGATGATGTTCGCCAAGAAGTTGCTAAACAAAATCAACAAGCAAATCAATAAACCAGTCAGTAGCAACCAACTTTTCGAAGGCGAAAATTGAAAAACAACTCAGCAGCTATGCTCGCAACCGTTGCCCTTGCCGGATTAGGGGCTTTGTTGCTGAGTTATTTTGACACTGGAACTTGTGTGGTGCCAGACGCCGACAACTTTATTTCTTGCCAAGAAATTGCCGATCAGCGAATTTGGGCAGCGTGGATTCTCGGGGCCATTTTTGTTGGCGGACTATTGGTATCTATCACCCGTAAAAAGAGGCGTTAGCCATGCATGAAAATAGCGACGAAACCAGAGACCTTCGGGAAAAAATCTTTGAGTATGTTCGCACTCGCATGGACTACGACCCAATCCCTCTTGATCACCCAAAAACAGAACAAGAACTATTCGACGAGGCTGGGTTTACTCTCACCGAACAAGGTCTAGGTGGACAGCAGGCTCTGAAGCTATATGAGGAAGTGCTTGCTCCGGCAACAATCTCCACCGATCACCCGGGATTTGTCTCCTTTATTCCTAATGCACCAACCGAAGCTGCCAGCATATTTGACCTAGTCGTTTCGGCAAGCTCCATCTATGGTGGTTCCTGGCTTGAAGGTGCTGGGGCAATCTTTGCTGAAAACCAAGTACTAACCTGGTTCGCCTCCGAAATGGGATTGCCAAAAAGTTCAGGTGGCGCATTCGTTCAAGGCGGAACCATAGGAAACCTTTCTGCCCTTGTCACCGCTAGGCAGTCGCACAGAGAAAAACTCAAAGCTGCTGGCGTTCAAATCCCAGGCAGACTGTCTTTTGTTGCCTCCAAAGAGGCCCACTCCTCTTTGAAGGCTGCTGCCAAGGTTATGGATGTCGAAATTGTGCTGGCAGAACCTTCAGCTGATGGTCGTCTGAGTGCAAAAGCCGTCACCGGCGCTTTGGCGGGCCAGACTGTAAATTCCGTTTTCGCAATCGTTGCAACCGGCGGTACTACAAACTTTGGAATTGTCGATGACCTGCGTGGAATTGGTCAATTGGCAAAGGATAAAGGTCTTTGGTTCCACATAGATGGCGCTTATGGTTTGGCTGGAATCCTGAGCCCTAAATACCGACACCTGTTTGATGGTTCGGAGCTTGCAGATTCATTTATTGTTGACCCACACAAGTGGCTCTTTGCTCCATACGATGCTTGTGCCTTGGTATATCGGAATCCAGAAATCGCACGAGCCACTCACACTCAGCATGGTGAATATCTAGAGACTCTCAACGAGTCAGGACTCTGGAATCCATCTGACTATGCATTTGGACTAACCAGGAGAACTCGAGGACTACCGCTGTGGTTCTCGCTTGCAACGCACGGTGTGGCAAAGTATCGCGAGGCAATTGAATACAACATCGATGTTGCCCACGAGATTGCAGAAGTAATAAGGTCCATGGACCACGTTGAACTAGTTCGGGATCCAGAGCTGTCGGTTGTGGTGTTTGAGCGCAAGGGTTGGGGCCTTGACCAGTACAACGCTTGGTCTGACAAGTTGTTGAAAGATGAAATTGGGTTTGTGGTCCCCTCAAGCCACAAAGGCAAACCAAACACCCGCTTTGCTATTGTCAATCCCCTAACCAGCGTGAAGCTACTAACCCAGATCCTTGAGAGCATGAAGTAAGGAGCATCCAGATGAAACTAACCATTGCCGAGGCTCCAGCTTCTTTATCGAGAGTCAAAGAGTCGACAAGACCTGCTTTACGAGTTGCTCTAGTACAAACCAAGTGGCACCAAGATGCAGCGGA
>Ga0247831_1002444_pt1 | contig 30154 bp, 26 predicted proteins | sample LaCruzMarch2015__9_FD_192406 | JGI IMG/M metagenome (GOLD analysis project Ga0247831, IMG submission 192406) | Freshwater microbial communities from meromictic Lake La Cruz, Castile-La Mancha, Spain - LaCruzMarch2015_1m | ecosystem: Environmental > Aquatic > Freshwater > Lake | place: Spain...
AACAACCACAGACCCCACCGAAGCCTCGGACTTAAGAGTCCCAAAGCCTTCAGAGAAGGTCTCACGACCAACCCGGAGGCGGAAACTCTAACACTCTAGGCTGGTCAAGAAATGGGGACTAGCCAAAGCTGCAACTCTGCAATTCGCTTTGCGTCGTTTCGACCATCCGCCTTCACATATTGCAGAAGCGTCTTTAGAACGACCTCGCTCGGAACATCGTTGATCTTTGTGATCATCGTGCCCGGACGAAGGTCTGGGGTTTTTGAGTCGTTTCGAGTCACGATCATCTTGCCGCCAATCCAGCGAAACGCGATCGGAAGCTTGTCCTTTGTCATGAAAAGATTCGCCTGCGTCTCATCCGGCTGGTTCCAGAAACTAGGGAAGGTGTGCCCGCACCGAATGTTTGCGGTGAACTTTGATAGAGCGAGAAAGACCTCAGCTTGCGTCGCACCTTTCGAAAATTTCCGCTCAAGTCTGGTGAACTCAGCCTCAATTTGGGCTGGCGATTGGTACCGGTACAAGCCCGGATGAACCGTCATTAGGGCCCTACGAAGGACCTGTAAATCGGCACGTAGCGCGGCAGGATCGATCAAAGGACCCAAAGGAAGGGCGACCAATTGACAAGCGAGGAGAAGCGAAGTGACCATCTCCTTCATGTTTTCCTTTCCCGTGAAACCGGCCGGTCTCAGAACCCTACTCAGGTTTAAAAGTGCGGGATTTTGAGACCTTCCAACCCGGACCTCACTTGAATCCGCTGGTCGCGATGCCTTGAATGAACAGCTTCTGGGCAAAGAAGAACACGATCAGGATCGGCAGAATCACGAGCAAGGTCGCGGCCATAAGGAGGTTCCATGGGGTGCCGCCGTGCTGGGTCTGATAGGCCGAGAGACCAAGCGCCAGGGTGAAGGTGTTTTGGTCGACCAAGTAAATCAACGGCCCGAGGAAGTCGTTCCAAGACCCCATGAACGTGAACAACGCCACGACCATGAGCGCAGGCTTCGCGAGCGGGACGATGACGTCGGTGAAGATTCGGAACTCGCTACAGCCGTCCAGCTTCGCCGCTTCGCTCAGCTCCATCGGGATGGTTCGGAAGAACTGTCGCAACAGGAAGATCGAGAACGCACTCGCAAAGAATGCCGGTACCCACAACGGCTTGAACGATCCCACCCAGCCGAGGTAGCGGAACAACGTAAAGGTCGGAACCATGAGCACCGGGAACGGAATCATCATGGTCGCCACGGTGAGGCCGAAGAACGCATCCCGACCGGCCCAGCGCAAACGAGAGAAGGAATAAGCAACGAGCGCGTTCGACGTCACCGATCCAACAATGCACAAGATCGTCACCACGACGGTATTCCGCATATAGACGAGGAACGGGATGTAGCCTAGCTGCTTACTGTTATAGTTGATCGCATCTGGGTAGTTGCTCCACATCACCTCAGTGGGAATCCACTTGGGCGGAGTTGTCAGAGTCTCGCTTATCGGTTTCAACGACGTCGAGAGCATCCAGAGCAAGGGAAGAGCGAAGACCACCGATAGCAAAATGAGGGCCACGTGGGTGAGGGCGGTTTGAATCTGCTTTCGTTTTCCCATGACTTACTCTGTTTCGTAGTGGACATGCCGATCTGATATCTTGAGGGCAAGCAGCGTTAGAACCAACGTGATGATGAACATCACCCAACCAACCGCGCTTGCGTATCCCATTCGCTGATATTGGAAGGCGTTGTCGAACAAGTAGCTTGCAATGAAGTACGTGGATCGAGCCGGGGCACCACCTGGGAACATCACGTAAGGCACCGCGAACACCTGTAACGCGCCGATGATCCCCATGACAACGTTGAATAAAATTACGGGCGAGAGCATCGGCAGCGTGACGTTCCAGATCTTCTTGCCGAGCTTTGCGCCATCCAAATCTGCCGCCTCATACAAAGAGACCGGCACGTTCTGAAGTCCGGCAAGATAAATGACCATCGCCTGGCCACAGCCCCACATGGAAATCAGCATGAGCGTCGACTTTGACCATGCCGGGTCACCGAGCCAGTTTGGTGGTTCTAGATTTGCGGCCCGAATTCCTTCGTTCAGCAAGCCGTAGTCCCCGTTAAATATCCACAAGAACAGCGTGCCGAGCGCGACCATCGGCACCAACGAAGGCAGAAAGAAGATGGTCCGGTAATAGGACATGCCTTTCACCTTTGTATTCAGCAGCATGGCCAACCCAATCGCGACCACGGTGCTCAGCGGAACCGCACCAACGGCATAGATCAGAGTGTTGATCAACGCTTTGTGAAACACCGTGTCCGAAGCCAGCTCGGCATAGTTGTCGGCACCCACGTAAGAAGGCTCCCGCAGAATCGAGAAGTTTGTGAATGAATAGTAGAGCGACGCCAAGACGGGATAGGCCAGAAAAATGATAAAGCCCAGAATCCACGGCAAGGCAAAGAGCAACCCAATGCGTAAGTCCTTCTTCACTGGGCAAGCACCTGCTTACGGTAGGTCGACCAAATGATTTCTGCCCGCTGTTGCGCGTCGGCAAGCGCTCGCTCTGGGGTCTTTTGCTCGGAGTTCACTTCTTGGAATGCCACGTTCATTTCGTTGCTGATCTGCGGGAAAACGCCAACCTTCGGAATGTTGAAGGCACCAGGTGACCTTGCCAGTTGATCGAAGAGCCGAATGTACTTGTTGGGATGGGTGTCGAAGAACTTCTCACTTACCTTGGCGAGCGGCGAATTCTTTCCGTGGGCCGAGCACAGCCCCTCCATCACATCCTGCTTTTGCACAAAGCTAAGGAACTCAAACGCCTCTTTCACGTGCTTGGCTCCCCTCGGAATACAAAGCACATCCTGCGAAAGGTTTGAACGCCCTTTCAGGTCGGGCCGATCGGCTGGGTACGGCATCGGGACCGCAAACCATTCCAGGCCAGGCTTATAGACGTTGATGTAGTTGGCTTTCCACACCCCGTTCTGTTCGGCAGCGACCTTGCCGCTCATGAAAGGGTCTTGTGGGGAGGCGAAGTTGCCGAAGCCACCTTGGAAGCTTTGGACTTCCTTCGAACCAAATTTCTTCGTGTATTTGGCAATCCAGCGGAAAGCTCGCAGGTTCTCGGGCGTATCGATGGTCACTTTGTCATCGGTGATCAACTGACCGCCAAAGTAATAGCCCCATGCCCAGTTCCACCAGCCGGGATTGCTGGGTAGGAAGCCGGCCAGTTTCAAACTGCCGTTAGGGCCCTGGACCGAAATCTTCTCCACCAAGGCATCCAGCGCTTCGAAGGTCTTGGGGAACGTTTCCGGCGTTGCAACTTCGGGCGGAAGGAGGTCGGGGCGTGCGTGCAATGCAATTGCGGCTGGCGTGCTGGGCAAAGCCCAAACCTTGTCTTTGTAAACATAGCCGTCCCAGTACGCCGGGATGTAATAGTCCTCGTCGAGGCCCTTATTGTTTGCCAGTTCGGTCAGATCGGTGAGCGCGTTCGCATCGGCAAACTGAACAACCTGATCTCCCCAGATTCCGGCAACGTCCGGCGGGTTCCCACCTGCAATGGCAAGGCGGGTTTTGCTATCGATCCCGGAGATACTGAGGTACTTCACAAAAATCCGGTCTTGACTCTCGTTGAAGGCGTTCACCACCTTTCGCATTTCCTCACCTTCCGAACCCGTCCACTTCTCCCAATAGATAACCGTGACGCGGTCCGTACGGTCTTGGCGTGAAATCACGCGCTCGCCTGTGACGACGGCACCAACAACCAATGTGGCGGCTAAGCCAAAGATTCCCACGGAAGTCCAATTCATCGCCGTTTACTTTTCTCCCAACACATCAACCGAAGGCAAGGCGTGCCCCTGTTCGTCAAACGTTGCCAAGTTTGCGTAAGGAGAATGCTCATTTGGCGTCGGAATCCAAGTTGGCGCCCAATACAAAAGGCCCTTGCCGCGACCTTCTGGCATCTTTTTGATGATCTCCTTTACTTTTGCGAGGAACTTGGCTTGCCCCTCGGGAGTTTGTAGATAGCCCGATTCGGTTTTGTCACCGTTATACACGTGCGGTCCTGGCTTCTTGTCTGTCCCCCACGGATACGCAACTTCGACCACATAGATGTCCTTCTTGTATCGTCGCGAAAGGTCGTTTAGATTGCTTTCGAACGCAGCTAGGGTGCCGTGCCACCAGGGATAAAACGAGAGACCAATGGTGTCAAACGGAACCTTCTCGGCCGTGATGTGATCGAGCCACCACACGGCAGTCTTGTTGTCTCCACCCCGATCCAGGTGCAGCATGGTGATGACCTTGTCTTCCCCTTCCGTGTCCTTAACTGCCCGAATACCAGAGTTAAGCAACTTCGCCAACCGCTTCCACTGCTCGGGATTGTTGGAGTCGGCCTTACCATCGGGCCAGAGCATTCCTCCTACGATCTCATTCCCAACCTGAACCATGTAGGGAGGGGTTCCTTGCTGATTCATCGCCGACAGCACGTCTTTCGTGTAGTCGTAAACCGCCTTCTCGAGCTGCTCGAAACTGAAATCCTTCCAGTCTGCTGGCTTGGTCTGCTTGCCCGGATCAGCCCACCAGTCAGAGTAGTGAAAGTCCAAGCTGATTTTGAGTCCCTGTGCGTGGGCTCTTTTGGCGAGCTTGAGGGTCTGGTCCTTGTCGCACCAGCCCGCGGTCGGTTTGTTCCAGATTCGAAACCGGACAAAGTTCCAGCCCGCCTTCTTCATGATGACGAACGGGTCTTCCGCCTTTCCCTGATAAAAATACTTACCGCCGCCTGCCTCGACCTCGGCAATCTCGGAAACATCGCCGCCACTAAGGAACGGCAACTGCGTCGGCGGAAGGTTCGCCGACATCATGGCACCTGCAACAATGAAGGTTGTCATATGGGTTCTATCGCGAGAGAATGCTTGCCTAGTATGCGGCCCCCGTCACCGATTCGTCTAGCTCGCTTCTGGTGCAGCGTTAAGAATTCGACCTGAAAAGAGGGGCACCAGCGCAATCAAGAGCGCCACAACGCCGAGAGTCGGAGCCAGTCCAATGCCTTTGGCCAAAAATCCGATCAGCGCCGGTCCGACTAAGATGCCAGCGTAGCCCAGCGTGGTGATGGCTGCAATGGCAAGGCTCGGTGGCATTTGCTTCTGTTTTCCGGCGGCGGTAAAGAGCACCGGAACCACGTTTGACGCGCCTAGTCCGACCATACCAAACCCGACAATTGCGACCCAACCGTTCGGCGCCGTCGCCGCAATCATGAATCCCACCGCCGCCAGCAGCCCTCCGCCAATGAGGATGGTCCGGCTCCCAAGCATCGCCACGATCCGGTCCCCGGTGAGCCGGCCAATGCTCATGGTGGCCGCAAATGCGGCGTAGCCGTAACCGGCCTGACTTTCGTTCAAGCGATGCCGCTCGCTCAACAACACACCACTCCAATCGAGCGTTGAACCTTCGGAAAGGAACATCACGAAGCACATGAAGCCGATCAGCAGTACGGTCCCTTTCGGAAACGCAAATACCGGCGCCTCCGAACTTCCGCCCTGCGTCAGCAGCCCCGGTCTTGCCAGCGCGATGATCAACGCACTCACGCACGCCATTCCGAACATCAGGCCAGATGGAGCGAGCTTGAAGCCGAGAAGCAACGATGCCAAGCCCGCCCCGAAGATTCCTCCGACGCTATACAGGCCATGGAACCCCGACATCATCGGCCGACCTTCTTCTTGCTCAACAAGGCTGGCCTGAATATTCATCACCACATCAAGCGTCCCGATCCCAGATCCAAAGAACAACAGCGCCGCTCCGATGCCAATCGGCGATGTGAAGGTCCCGAGTGCCGGCATGACCAGACAAACCACCGTGGCCGCAACCGAGATCACCCGCCGACAACCAAACCGCGCCGCCCATCCGCCAGATAGCGGCATCGCAATCAGGGACCCCAGCCCAAGACAAAGCAGAATCAGCCCCAACTCCGCCTCCCCCATCCCCGCCCCGCGCGACTTCACCACCGGCACCAAAGGCGCCCAAGAAGCCACCGAAAACCCGACCATCAAAAACACAAGTCGAGTCGCAACGGCAGGAGAAATCATAAGACCAGAGCGCAAGCTACCCGGATGCAGCCTTAAAGCGAATCCAAGTGTGGTCCGCTACCGGGGTTTCAAGCTTCCATACGAGCTTTATCGGGCGCTCACCCTGGTGGGAAATCGGTTTAGCAAATCCAACGCAGGTGAATGGCACTGGTCCTACACCGCCAAAGCTAGACCTTTCGCTCCGAACAAAGAAAAGATGCCGCCCGGTGCCGAGGATGAGTCGTTGTCCCGTGGCAGATTGAGCCGATGTTGTCGACTGACTCTCCCAGTGAAGCGTTTTAGGATCAACAAAGTAGTCCTGGTACATCGTGGACGGCGAGAAGTTCCGCTCCGTTTTCTTAAGTGTAACAAGATGGATATCTAGCCCAGCCTCACGCACGTAAAACGTGCCTTGACGCATGGACTCCGGATTGTCGCGGAATGGTGCCACGATTTCATCGCGAGAATAGTCCATGCCTACTACGAACGGAAGGTCTGCTGCCAGAGCCGGCCTATGCAATGCATATGCAGCAAGATATTCCAAGAGTTCAAGCATCTCTTGACGAACCCTCGGCGTGACTTTCGAAGCATCCATTGATCGAGATAAAGGGAACGAGACCATCCGCGACCAAGCGGACTCCTGCGACTTGAGCAAGGCATCGCGGTAGTTTTCAATCCTTAGGGTGTCGTTCAAATGAATAAAGCTACTCACCCGCTTCACAGCTTCGTCCTCGGCGTTTTCAACGCCCGCGCTAACGAGCAAGTGGTGCAAAGAGTGCCCACGGTAAAGATCTGAGAGCTCGACTCCTGACTCGCGAATGAAACTGGACACCGTGATCTCTTTGCCCGCGGCAACAAGACGACGAATTTCATCAATCATCGCCCGTTTGTTCGTCGGGATTCCATTCTTTATCCCGTCGAGAATATGGTTCTGAGTCTCTTTGTCTAGCCTAATGTTGCATCCAGAGGGCAACTGGGGAAACTCATCAGTGATTGCTCGCTGCAGCTCCATCCGAGTCTGGCCCGTGATGGCTCGATAACGCAAATCCCACCTAAACTTCCGATTCTGCTGACCAACGAAGTCGAGCACGGTTAGCGCGCCCTTTTCCGCGTGCTTTCGCAGTCCTCGACCGAGCTGCTGGATGAACACCGTCGAGCTTTCGGTCGGACGCAAAAAGAGAACGGTGTTGATTTCGGGCACGTCAATACCCTCGTTAAAGAGATCGACCGTGCACACGATTTGGATCTCGCCGTTCCGAAATTGGGACATGATCCGATCTCGGTCCTCCGCCGAGCGTCCGGAGTGCAACGCTACGGCATTGTAACCAGCCGAGACAAACTGCTTTGCCATGTAATCAGCGTGACGAATCGTGGCGCAAAAGGCCACGGCACGAAGTCCATCAAGTTCCAGGGCTTTCTCCTGCAGCTCGTGAAGGATGATCCGAACTCGTTCATCGCCTCGTTCAATAAACTCCTTCTCTAACTCGGAATCTACGTACTTTCCGCTGATAAAGCCTGCGCTACTTAGGTTTGTCTTATCGTCAATCCCATAGTAGTGAAATGGGCACAGCAAGTTTCGCTCCAGTGCATGCCAGAGTCGCAATTCAAAAGTTGGAACACCAAATCGATCAATCACCGATCTGCCATCAGTTCTCTCGGGAGTAGCCGTTAAGCCGAGCAACTGCGACGGCCGAAAATGGTCTAGTAGTCGCTGGTAGGTCCGTGCTTCAGCATGGTGGAATTCGTCGACAATGATAACGTCAAAGTGATCTGCCGAAAACTCACTAAGCCTCTTTTCGCTGAAAGACTGAATCGAGGCAAATACATACTTCCAGTTGTCTGCCTTGTCCTGCCCGACGTTCAGTTCGCCAAAATCTTTATCGCGCATAACCGCGCGAAAGGCTCCTAGCGACTGCTCCAAAATGTCGCCCCGGTGCGCAACAAACAGAAGCTTAAGTCGTCCTTTCGCAGCCTCGCACAACCGCTTGTAGTCAAATGCGGCAAGAAGTGTCTTTCCGGTTCCGGTTGCAGCAACGACGAGGTTCTCTCTCCGACCCTCGAGTCGCGCGTATTGAAGTTCGGCAAGCGCCTCCGCCTGATGAGGGTGTGGGGCGAGGTCAGCAAAGAACATCGCTTCGGACGTACTGCTTCGTTGAGCCTTTAGCGAGAGGGTCAAGCGTTCCGTGTCTCTTGCTGGATCAAAGTCCTCAAACTGCGGATCGTGCCAGAGGCGTTCGAATGTGCTCTTTAGCCCTTCAAAAAGTTGCGGCGATTCGATTGCGCTCACTCGGACATTCCATTCAAGACCATCGACAAGCGCGTTTGGCGAGATATTCGATGAGCCAATCGTCGCGGTGTTAGCCCCCGAGTCCCGGTGGAAAATCCAGGCTTTAGCGTGCAAGCTCGTCTTTTGATCTCGGCTTTCGTACGCAATTTTGACGCTCGCGTTGGTTTCTGCAATCCTGACCAATGCTCGCGTGTGCGTTCCACCTAGATAAGTCGTCGTCACGACACGTAATCGACTTCCAAGTTCCTGGAGCTCTTTGAAGATCAGGTTCAGCCCCGCAACGCCAATAAACGGACAGATGACGTCGACGCGATCTGCCGAAGCTAGTTCCTTACGGAGAATGTGCGCGTAATTGACCTTGCTTTCGTTTGTAACGAGTGCGTTGTGAGCAAGCGGAATTTCTGGAAGGGTGACCGTGCCTTGCTTCTTTTTAACTGCGGCAAGCACGCATGCCTCAATCAGCTCATCTTTGCCAAGTTGCTGAATCGCTCTCACCGTTTGCGAAATTGCTTGATCCACGTCATCCGTGAATCTCAGCTGCTCCCGCGTGCGAAGCAGAATCTCCCTTGCCAGGTACTCCGCGAGATCCTGAAGTTCCAGGGAATGCACGACCGCTTCAAGATCCGGCGGCAGAGCTTCAATTTTCGCGCGCACAGTGTCGGTTACTAATAGATCGTAGACTCCCTTAACTAGCGACATGGGAGCCGGCAGCATACCAAGCGATCATGAGGTCGCGGATCACTAGCAAGTTTCATGCTGACCACGACCACGCGTTCAGGTCGACCAACCACGTCTCGTCCAGTACCTTTGTCAGCGGACTCATGCGCGCATAACCTTGCGCTCAACCTTCGTTCAGAAACCGAGCCGCGCGACGGTTCCAGCTTCGCCGGTAAATGTTTGCCGAGTAGGACGCCATCGCAGTTGCGACCACTACGACGAACCCAACGACCGAGAGAATATCTGCCGTATTCCGAAAGTCAGAAAGTGAGTCGGTCATCGTAAACGCCAGGACCACCAGAAGCACCGTCAGAACTCCGGCAAAGATAGCGAAGTTGAATCGGAAGATCATCGCAATCACCCATCGAGGCAGCTTTTCCGATTCCGCCGGTTTTGGCCGACCGATCCGCAGCCAGATCGCCTCATCATCCATTTGCGCCAAGCACTGGGCCTCCCATGCGTCTCCCATTCTGGCCCCAGACTACCGAAGTCATACTCTAAGCACCGTGGAACAACCGACCGTCACGATGTATCGCCCATGCAACCAGGCCGAATGGGACCTCGTCGAGCAAAGTGGGTTCAAAGCTTGGCCGCCAAGGTTGTATTACCAACCCATCTTCTATCCCGTCACAAACATCGGCTATGCGCGACGGGTGAACCTATGGAACGTGAAGGAGTACGGAATCGGCCACATCACGAAGTTCGAAGTCAGTAGGGAGTTTGCGGATCGATACGAAACCCACGTCGTCGGTGGATCGGAAGACACAGAGTGGTGGATTCCAAGTGAGGACCTGGAAGAACTGAACCGAAGCATCGTCGGCAAGATCGAAATCGTCGAGACTCACCATCGCGAAGATTTAGGCTAACCAAGACAAACTATCACCATGTCAAACATCGCCTGGAACGCTGACGACTACAACAAAAACGCCCGCTTCGTCAGTGACTACGGTCACCAAGTTGCCGACCTTCTCGGTGACATACGCGGACTCCGGGTGCTAGATCTGGGGTGCGGAGACGGCCCACTTACGAAGGAACTCGAGAACCGCGGCGCCGACGTCATCGGCGTCGACGCTAGCCCGGCGATGATTGAAAAGGCGAAAGAGCTTGGGCTAAACGTCGCCGTGATGGACGCGCGGGAACTCACCTTCGACAACGAGTTTGACGCGGTGTTCTCAAACGCCACTTTGCACTGGGTCAAGCCTCCCGAACTGGCTATCGCAGGGGTTGCCCGAGCCCTGAAACCCGGCGGAATCTTTGTCGCCGAAATGGGCGGGCACGGAAACGTTGCCGCCATCGTTACCGCGCTGATCGCCGCCACCCGCCTTCACGGGCTACCCGAATTCGAAAGCCCCTGGTACTACCCAACGCCAAGCGAATATGGCCAGCTACTTATCGAGCATGGGTTCGAAATCGAATCCATCGCCCTCATTCCGCGTCCGACGCCGTTGCCAACGGGGATGCTTGGCTGGCTCAAAACTTTCGCCCAAACGAGCCTCGCGGAGTTCCGACAAGAGTCAGTGGCAACCGTTCTCGACACGGCCGTTGAACTTTTGAAGCCAAGCCTTTGCGACAGCGAAGGCAATTGGACCGCCGACTACATCCGATTGAGGTTCCGAGCAAAAAAGATCGCGTCGTGAGGATTAACCTCACGACGCGATCGCAACCGGTTTAGGCTAGGTCGAAGCGGTCAAGGTTCATCACCTTGTTCCACGCCGCGACGAAGTCGTTGACGAACGTTTCCGCCGCGTCGCTGGAAGCATAAACCTCGGCCAACGCTCGCAGCTGTGAGTTCGAACCGAACACGAGATCTACAATTGTTCCCGACCATTTGAGTTCACCCGTAGCTCGATCGACGCCTTCCAAGACGCCCTCTGCTGCTCCGGAGCGAACCCAACGGGTGTTCATGTCAAGCAGGTTCACAAAGAAGTCCGTGCTCAACGTTCCTTCCCGGTGCGTGAAGACGCCGTGCTTTGCCTGACCAAAGTTCGCGCCCAAAACGCGAAGACCGCCGATCAAGACCGTCATTTCTGGCGCGGTCAAGGTGAGCAAGTTGGCCTTCTCCAGCAACAATTCGGCACTCACGCTCTCGCAGCCAGTTCGAACATAGTTGCGGAATCCATCCGCAATCGGCTCCAGACTTGCAAACGAGTGGGCATCGGTCTGCTCTGGCGTTGCATCCGTTCGCCCGGGAGTGAACGGCACGGTGACGGCGTATCCCGCCTGTTTCGCCGCCTCAGATACTGCCGCGCAGCCGCCGAGGACGATCAGATCGGCGAGAGAAACCTTCGTCCCGTCGGTCTTCGATGCATTAAAGTCAGCCTGGATCGCCTCAAGCGTTTCAAGAACCCGCGCGAGCTGTTCTGGCTGGTTGACTTCCCAAGCCTTCTGGGGCGCGAGTCGAATTCGTGCTCCGTTCGCGCCACCGCGCTTGTCGGTGCCGCGGAAAGTCGAAGCCGAGGACCATGCGGTGTAAACCAGTTCCGAGATCGTCAATCCAGAGGCGAGAATCTTGCCCTTGAGTTCGGCAACGTCAGCTTGATCGATCAGCTTGTGGTCAACCTTCGGAACCGGATCTTGCCAAATCAGCTCTTCGCTTGGAACCAGCTTGCCAAGGTACCGATTGATCGGACCCATGTCGCGGTGGGTGAGCTTAAACCAGGCTCGAGCAAACGCGTCCGCGAGTTCTTCTGGATTCTGATGGAAGTGTCGCGACACCTTTTCGTACTCTGGATCGAGACGAAGCGCGAGGTCGGTGGTTGCCATCATCGGCGCGTGTCGAACGTTAGGATCGTGGGCGTCGGGCACGAGTCCATCGCCCGATCCGTCCTTTGGCGTCCACTGGAACGCGCCGGCTGGGCTCTTCGTGAGTTCCCACTCAAATCCGAACAGGGTGTCGAAGTAGCTGTTGTCCCACGTGATCGGGGTCGGGGTCCATGCGCCTTCAAGTCCGCTGGTAATCGTGTGAACCCCCTTTCCGGTGCCGAAGCTGTTCTTCCAGCCAAGTCCCTGCTCGTCCAGATCGGCACCTTCAGGCTCGCGACCAACGAATTCATCCGGATTTGCCGCGCCGTGAGTCTTGCCAAAGGTGTGGCCACCGGCGATGAGTGCAACTGTCTCGTAATCGTTCATCGCCATTCGGGCGAAGGTTTCTCGAATGTCGCGAGCGGAAGCCAGCGGGTCTGGCTTACCGTTAGGGCCCTCTGGGTTCACGTAGATCAGCCCCATCTGCACTGCGCCAAGCGGATTGTCGAGCTCGCGATCGCCGCGATATCGCTCGTCACCCAGCCAAGTCGTTTCGGGACCCCAGTTGATGTCCTCTTCTGGTTCCCAAACATCTTCTCGTCCGCCGCCGAAGCCAAACGTCTTCAGGCCCATCGAGTCAAGCGCAACGTTGCCGGCCAAGATCATGAGGTCGGCCCAGGAGAGCTTTCGTCCGTACTTCTGCTTGATCGGCCAAAGGAGTCGTCGTGCCTTATCAAGGTTTCCGTTATCGGGCCAGCTATTGAGGGGAGCAAAGCGTTGCGTTCCCGATCCGGCGCCACCGCGGCCATCGCCAATTCGGTACGTGCCAGCGCTGTGCCACGCCATTCGGACGAAGAAAGGACCGTAGTGGCCATAGTCCGCAGGCCACCAATCTTGCGAATCCGTCATCAGCGCGGTTAAGTCCGCGACCACGGCGTCCAGGTCGAGGCTCTTGAACTCCGCCGCGTAATCGAAGTCGCCTGGCATCGGGTTTGCCATTGGGCAATTCTTCTTCAAGAGATTTAGATTGAGCTGATTCGGCCACCATCCCGCGGTCGTCCGCGCACCGGCGATCGTGTGGTTCAGCGCGTCGCCCGAGAACGGGCACTTAGATTCATTTGACAAGACGTTTTCCATTTCCTTACCGTGCGGCTCAAGTCGCGACAGGCTCCGTCACACCCTTGAAAGGTGTAAAGCCATGAGTGTCTACGAACCAAACCACGTCACCCTCATCTCCATTTTGGCCGGAAAACTGGCACCCACTTGACGCATCAAACGCGATCGGTCTAATATGCAACTGATATGTTGCATATCTCCGATACGATAGAGCGCACTCTCGTCCTTCCCGCTACCAGATCGACCGTCTGGCAGAAGTCATTTGCCACGCCAGAGGCACTGGCGTCGTGGTTTCCGGAGCGAATTGATGGCAGTTTTGAACTTGGAGGAACCTACACCATGATCTGGGGCGAGTTCCACTGCCAGTGCCGACTCGTCGAGCACATCGAGTCCGAGAGCTTTGTCTTCCAGTGGCACCCCGGCGCGGCTTGCGAGATCTCCAAATACCCAGAAGACCAGCTTTCCACCGTTCGCTTCACCCTAAGCGATCATCCCGAAGGCACCCAAGTGCTCATGGTCGAATCCGGCTTTATGCGGATTCCGGAAGATCGACGAGTGAACGCCTTCACCGAGAACAATGGCGGCTGGGACTCCGAACTGCCAAAATTGCAAAAGGCCTACGCAATTTGACCACGCAAATCTTCTTCGCGCTCTCCGATCCGCACCGACAAGAAATCCTCCTCCGGCTCGCCCGGGGAGGACCGCAAACGACGTTAACCCTGCTCAAAGGGATCGGCGCAACGCGCCAAGGGGCGACGCGTCATCTCTCGATTTTGGAAGAAGCCGGGTTGGTGAAGAGCGAAAAGCGCGGAAGAGAGATCATTCGCGAGTTCAATCCCGAGGCCGTGACCTTGGCCCAGCAATGGTTTGCTGATCTTGAAAGCGCATGGGATTCGCGACTCGACCGCCTTCGGAAGCAATACGAACAAGAGTGATCAACCAAACGCCCTAAAGACCAATCCTGTCCTCGGTCTTTGGGAAGCAACCTTAAATCAGACTCTGCTTCAGATTTTTTTGAGCGGCCCGGCGAACGCACGCCAGCACGGTTTTCAACTTTCCCGAATAGCTATTTTCATAGTAATCTAGCCGGGCTGGAGTCGATGGAGATCCAAATGTTGTCCGCAAATCGCACTGTTATTTTCGCGCTCGCGCTCCTCATCTGCCCCACCATTGGCAAAGCCGATCAACCAACGATGTCTAACCTTCAGGCTCAGCTATATCCCGTCAACGCGGTCAGATTATTACCAGGACCATTCGCCGACGCCGTTCGGGCTAATCGGGAGTACGTTCTGGCGCACGATGCCGACAAGCTGTTAGCCCCATTCCGCCGCGAGGCCGGCCTCGCGCCACGAAAGGAGTCTTACGGAAACTGGGAGAACATCGGCCTGGACGGGCACACGGCGGGTCACTACCTATCCGCCCTCGCCAGCCTGATCGCCACCGGGCAAGACACGCCAGAAGGGGAGTTGCAGCGGCGCCTAACCTACATTGTGAGCGAACTAGCCGAGTGCCAAAAAGCTGGTGGCGACGGTTATGTGGGCGGAGTTCCGGGCAGCAAAGCGCTTTGGGCCGAGATCGGAAAGGGCAATGTCGATGCGATCAATCGAAAGTGGGTGCCTTGGTACAACATCCACAAAACTTACGCCGGGCTCCGCGACGCCTACCTGCTCACGGAAAATGAGCAAGCCAAAACCGTGCTGGTCGGCATGACCGACTGGGCTCTAGCCTTGGCGGCAAGACTGTCAGACGACCAGCTACAACGCATGCTCGCCCAAGAACATGGCGGCATCAACGAGTCGTTTGCCGACGTTTACGCGATCACCGGAGACAAGAAGTATCTCGCCCTCGCGCAGCGATTCAATCATCTGGCCCTTCTCAAGCCGCTGAGGGAGCACCAAGACCGACTGACCGGACTTCACGCGAACACACAAATTCCAAAGGTCATCGGCTTCTCCCGCATCGCCCAACTACAGGGGTCCGATGAAGATGAGAACGCCAGCCGCTTCTTCTGGGAAACGGTAACAAAGACTCGCAGCGTAGCCTTCGGCGGCAACAGCGTTTCAGAGCACTTTAACGACCCGAAGGACTTCAACGGACTCGTACAACACCGCGAAGGCCCCGAGACCTGCAACACCTACAACATGCTGCGGTTGACAGAAAGCCTGTTTGCAGGAGCACCGGACGCGAAGTACGTCGATTTCTACGAGCGAGCTCTGTTCAACCACATCCTCGGCTCAATCAATGTCCAACATCCGGGCTACGTTTACTTCACGCCGCTGCGCCCCGGGCACTACCGCGTCTATTCGCAACCCGGCGAGGGCTTCTGGTGCTGCGTCGGCACCGGGATGGAGAACCCCGGCCGATACGGTCAGTTCGTCTATGCCAAGTCGCAAGAAGGCGTGTACGTAAACCTGTTCCTGGCTTCAGAACTCACCGACGCCTCACGCGGACTGACACTGCGGCAAGAAACCAAATTCCCCGATGAAGGCCGAACCCGGTTGCGAGTGTCCCTGAAGGAGTCTCAGAGCTTCACCCTCTTCCTGCGGCATCCGAGTTGGGTTGACGCGGGCAAGTTTGAGGTGAAAGTGAACGGACAGAAGGTCCCGGTTGAATCTGCTCCGACAACTTATCAAGCCATCAAGCGGCTTTGGAAAGACGGGGACCAGATTGAAGTAAGCCTGCCGATGCGCACGACCGTCGAGAGACTGCCGGACAACTCAGACTGGGTTTCCATCCTCCACGGCCCAATTGTTTTGGCATCTACCACCACCACCGCCGACCAGCCCGGACTCTTCGCCGGACCAGGACGGGGCGACCATATCGCCCAAGGTCCACTCGTGCCAATCGACAACCTGCCCTCCTTGCTGTCCACTCCGGAACAGTTACCAAAACAGATCGTTCCCGATCCAGCCGCTGGTCCCTTGCACTTCAAAATCTCCGCCCCGGTCTCTACCTCAGAACAGAAAGAGATCAAGCTCATGCCGTTTTTCCGACTCCAAGAGTCGCGGTACCAACTGGTCTGGGACCTCACGACACCGGAGAAACTCGCAGCCAAAAAAGCCGAGCAAGCGGCCCTGGAAAAAGCAAAGATCGAACGCGATCGAGCGACGATTGACCGTGTGGCAGTCGGAGAGCAGCAGCCAGAAGTGGATCACGAAATGTCCGGCGAAGGGCTGGAAACCGGTTTCCACAACGGCCGCCGGTGGCGACACGGGCGTACGATCCAATACACGCTGAACCTCCGCGGCGCCAAATCAGCAGAGCTCGAAGTCACTTACTCCGGGGACGATGCCAACCGAACATTTGACATTTTTGTAAACGATCAAATGCTCACCACCCAAATCCTGAAAGGTGAGAAGCGTGGTGGCTTTATCGAGGTGAAGTACGTCCTGACCGCAGACTTGATCCAAAATGCAAAGGACGGAAAGTTGGTCATTCGGTTTGTGGGCAAGGACTCCCTCGCGGGTGGCTTGTATGATCTACGCTTGCTTCGAATGACAGGCGGGAGCGAATAGAAATGGCTGAATTGACTCGACGCGACCTGATCGCTGGTACCGCCGCAATTGCCGCTGCTGGCCCGCTTTCTGCTCTTGACCTTGGTGCCCTCGTGAAAGAATCAAATCTCGAACTCTGGTTTGAAAAGCCCGCTGCAACCTGGACCGAAGCATTACCGGTCGGGAACGGCCGGCTTGCGGCGATGGTCTTCGGTGGAGTGCGCGAAGAGCGCCTCGCCCTCAACGAAGGCAACATTTGGGCGGGCGGACCGCGTGAATACGACAATCCGGAAGCGCTCGCGGCTCTACCGGAGATTCGCCGTCGGATTTTTGCGGGTCAATACCGCGAGGCACATGAGCTCACAAACGCCAAGTTCATGGGCAAGCCGATGGGGCAGGCACCTTACCAGCCACTTGGGGACCTAATTCTCAACTTCGAGCACCCTTCCGAACCAACAAGCTACCGAAGGGAACTCAATCTCAACGACGCCGTCGCCCGCACCACGTATACGGTGGATGGGATCCAATTCCTGCGGGAAGTCTTTGCGAGCCACCCTGCCGGTTTGATCGTGTGCTCCCTGACCGGATCGAAGAAAGGATCGCTCTCGTTCTCCATTCAATTCCGCAAAAGGGACAGGGCGAAGACCTCCGTCACTGGACAAACCCTCAGGATCGAAGGAACGAGCGGCGAGCATGCCGGAATTCCGGGCTCCATTCGGTACGTCGGCCTTGCAGAGCTTCAGGTCAAAGGCGGCCATATCAACGTCAAAGACGATGTCATCACCGTCAAAAATGCTGATTCGGCAACCATCCTGTTCTCGGCCGGATCAAGCTACCGAAACTACAACGATCTCACCGGTAATCCCGATAACATCGCCACGGCGCCGCTGGAGGCCGCAAAAAGAAAGACCCTCGCCAGCCTGAAGCGAGAACACATTCGAGACCACCAACGTTTGTTTGAGACAGTAGCGCTAGACCTTGGTCCAGCTCGGAACCAGCCGACAATCGAACGAACCAAGGACTTTCAAGAAGGGAAGGATCCTGGCTTAGCCGCGCTCTATTTCCAGTACGGCCGGTACCTGATGATCGCTGGCTCGCGGCCAGGCGGTCCGCCGCTCACCCTGCAAGGGCTGTGGAACGAGAGCTCCACACCACCTTGGGGGAGCAAGTACACGATCAATATCAACACCGAAATGAACTACTGGCCCGCAGAAACGTGCGGGTTGAGTGAGTGTCATGAGCCCCTGTTCGGGTTAATCGAAGACATCTCCAAACCCGGAGCAACCACGGCAAAGAAGCATTACGGTGCGGGCGGCTGGGTGGCTCACCACAACACGGACGGTTGGCGCGGAACTGCGCCAGTCGACGGTGCCACGTGGGGGATTTGGCCGATGGGCGGCGCCTGGCTCTGCACCCACCTTTGGGAGCGCTACCTCTTCACTGGCAACAAGGCCGAGTTGGCGAAGCATTACCCGCTTATGAAGGGGGCAGCCAAGTTCTTCCTGACCTCAAACATCGACCTTCCGGGCACTAACTATCGCGTAACTTGTCCGTCGATCTCGCCCGAGAACGATCACCGTCCTGGCGTCTCCATCTGTGCTGGACCAACGATGGACAACCAAATCCAGCGCGATCTCTTTTCGGCCTGCATTGCGGCTGCTGGGGTTTTAGAGAAAGATGCTGGATTTGTCGAAGAGTTGGAACTCGCTCTCGAAAAGCTTCCGCCGAACAAAATTGGAAAAGGTGGCCAGCTGCAGGAATGGATTGAAGACCTCGACATGGAGGCTCCGGAACGAACCCACCGCCATGTTTCTCACCTGTACGGCGTCTTCCCCAGCGCACAAATCTCCCCAGAAACCACCCCCGAACTCGCCAAAGCCGCTCGCAGGAGCTTAGAACTTCGTGGTGACGAAGGAACCGGCTGGAGCCTTGCTTGGAAGATCAACTTCTGGGCGCGACTGCTCGATGGCGACCGAGCCTACAAGTTAGCGAAGGACGCCCTGAGGCCGACCAACGGTCGATCGGGCGGCGTGTATCCGAACTTGTTCGATGCGCACCCGCCATTCCAAATCGACGGCAACTTTGGATTCACTTCGGGCGTCGCTGAAATGCTTCTGCAATCACATGCGGGCAAGATTCACTTGCTCCCGGCCCTGCCGAGTGCTTGGCCAAAAGGCAGCGTGAAGGGGCTCCGATCTCGCGGTGGGTTCTCCGTCGATATCGAATGGGAAGACGGCAAGCTAACGCAAGCGACGATCCGAAGCCTGTGGGGAACTAAGGCGACAGTTCAGTACGGCGATGCCAACCTTAACGTTGACCTTAAGCCCGGCGCGCGCAAGGTGATCCATGCCCGAGAACTACAAGCCTCATGATGTCAGCAAGATTAGCTTAGCCACCGCGCACAATTTTCTCGGTAAACATTCCAACTGGACCCGACTCGGCGAAGAATGCCCAATCGTTTAACTCGGATACCGGCAAGGAGACCTGATCTCCTTGCTTCATTCCACGGACTTTAAAGGGCGAACTCATCAACTTGCCCTGGATCGTTTCGTCCGCGACACGCTCAACCGCGATCCACATATATTCAACGTTGTGCCCGTCACCAAGGGGTCCCTTTACGATATGGAGTTCCGGGTCACCGCCCTTGCCGAGAGCCTCCACGAACTCTGGCCATCGGCTTCTGGCCTCCGCGACGGCCGCCGCTATTCGGTCATCACTCGGGTCCACCAGCATGACTTCATCGCCCTGCCCTTCCGCAAACAATTCGAGAATATTTCCCGCGATGAGTTGTTCCCGCATCTCCGGCGAAAAGCGGATGCAATGGTTGTTATCTGCCCTCCACAACAAAAGCGCCTCATCGTCCGCATATTCGGCCAGCACTCGCCCAAGGCTGATCAGCACCTGATTCCAGCGCTCCTCTTCCATGGGTGACGGGCTAAAGAAAGACGCAAAGCTCTTGTGTTCCAGAATGGCTTCACGCAACCGCGATTCCGGTATCTGAGCGGCCATTTGTTCCGCGGTCAATTGCGGAGCACCGTAGGTCATCGGCGCCTGCATCACTTTCAACGAAGCTCCGTTGATAAGCAACGATAATTCGAGCGCATTCCCCGACACTTCGATCTCAACGCCAGCACGCTCAGCGGCCGCCTTTAACGGTTCAGGCTGGACAAGTGTCGGAGTCCGGTACAGGAGGATCAACGCCCGAAACGGGCCGCGGCTGCGCCGTCGTATGACAACAATCGCGCCACCGATCAGTACTATCGCCGCAAGGACCCACCAAATCACGAGCCGATTCTACAACTTCGACAAAAGCCATTTGCCTGAAGAGTAGAATCGCGCACAGCATGGACGAGATTCAGACCGCGAGAGCCGATCTTCAGCAAGCCACCGAACGAGTACTGCACCTGGTGAGCCTCACCCCGGATGAGCAACTTTTCTGGAAGCCGAGCGCGTCGGCTCGATCGATCGGGGAAATCGTCGCCCACACCGCCCATGCCCTCAAAAACATCCTCGGCCAGCTACAGGGCACGCCCTTTCCGCCGGCAAATAGCACCGAAGCAAATCCCTTTTTCCTAGAGCACGACCGGCAGTTCACGGATCGGGCAACCCTGCTGGAGTATTTCGGAACGCACCGAGACAACTACGATCAGTACTTAGCGGCCCTCACTTCCGATGATCTGGATGTCATCGCGACGTTGCCTTTCGGACTCGGACAAGCCCCGGTGCGATTCTTCATGAAAGCCGGAGCGGACCACACCGCCAGCCACATCCCGCAGATTGAGTACATCCAGACCATTTACGGCGACCACGACTGGCACACCGGATTCTGAAGCTAGAACCTGCTCGACGCATTAAAAGCCAGCAAGATATCTTAGCTTCTATTGTTTTGTGCTGCACATTACGCACCGATTCCCAACTCCTTATTGTCGTTTTGGGCCGTTTTCGACAATAGCGGGATGATTTTGGGCCCAAATCGGGCGAATGAACGGATCAAACCGCGCCTGCGTCTAGGCAATGCGCAACACTGCAACCGGCAAAACCATGAACCCATTCACCCCAAATCCAGAGTTGGACCTCGTCCTGGTACGAGAATCTGCCATTCCACCCGAGCTCGTTTATCAGGCATACACCACGCCAGAGTTGCTCGAACAATGGTTTTGCCCGCGCCCATACAAAGCGATCGAATGGGAAATCGAGCTCACGCCCGGAGGTGCCTTCAACTCGGTAATCGTGTCGCCCGAAGGTCAGCGATTCCCGGGCGCCGGTTGCATTCTGCAGGCAGTGGAGAACAAAACCTTGATCTTTACGAATGCGGTAACCGCCGGCTTCCGGCCAGCAATCAACGAAGGTGAAGACGCTTTCTCCTTTACGGCAATCATCCAGCTCGAACCGAGCGGAACCGGGTCCAGATACACCGCTACCGTCATGCACGCCGATGCCGCATCAAAGCAGAAGCACGAAACGATGGGCTTCTTCGACGGCTGGAACGCCGCTTTTGACCAGCTTATTGAAGTCATGACCGTATAGATATGCGTGCCGTGAGCCGGCAAGGTAACGTCCCGAAATGAGAAGCAAAGTTGCTTACGGATTTGGAATCGCGACTGCCCTCGTCGCGGGCGTGGCGATTGGCCAGGTCGCCCAGAAGGAAAGCCCAGATTCCCACTACCACCTTGGTCCAGATTCGCTGGTCGAACCCGGCGTACCAAAGGGCGAAATCCAAGGTCCGTTTGTCATCAAAAGCGACGTCTATCCCGGCACCCAGCACACCTATTGGGTTTACGTTCCGGCGCAATACGACCCGAAGAAGGCGGCCGCTCTCATGGTCTTCCAAGACGGACAAGCCTTTAAGCAAGAAAACGGCGGCGTGCGCGCGCAGAACGTGATGGACAACCTCATCTATCGCCGCGAAATCCCGGTGATGCTCGGCGTGTTCATCAATCCTGGCCGTACTCCGGAGCAGGATGAACCGTCTCCGCAGCGTGGCTGGGGCGATGGCTTCACCAACCGAGGCGTCGAATACAACACGCCCGATGACAAGTACGCGAAAGTCATCACAGAAGAATTGATGCCCGCGCTGGATAAGTCCTACAACATCTCGAAAGATCCCGAAATGCGGGGAATTGGCGGTGCCAGCTCTGGCGCCATCGCCGCCTTCATGGTTGCTTGGGAGCGGCCGAACTCATTCCGAAAGGTCCTGAGCATCATCGGCAGCTTCACAAACATTCGCGGCGGTGACGTCTATCCCGAGCGAATAATGAAGAGCAAAAAGAAGCCAATCCGCGTCTTCCTCTGCGACGGTCGCAACGACAATCGCGGCATTCGAAACGGCGTTTACGATCCCCGCTGGGACTGGTACCTGCAGAACGTTCGACTGCAAAAAGCGCTGACCGAGAAGGGCTACGACCTGAACTACACGTGGGGAATGAACAGCCACGGTCAGAGTTTTGGCGGCCAGATCATGCCGGAAATGATGCGTTGGCTATGGCGCGACGCAACGCCGATCATCACCGACCCCAACGATATGGTCGAGCGTGGCTTCTACCAACCGGCCAATCGATAAAGTCATGAAATACCTCATCACCATCCATCGTCCAAACGACTTCGCCCATGAAGACTTGCTCGGCCCAGAGGTTCGAGAAGCCATCGACCGTGTCAATGACGAAATGGTCGTGGCTGGAGTCCGCCTGTTCGTCGGCGGCTTGTATTCACCAAGCTCTGCCACCTCAATCCGGCCTCAGTCCAACGGGGACGTGACGGTCTCCGAAGGTCGCTACCTGGAAGCCAGCGACTATGTCGACGGACTCTGGGTTCTGGAGTGCGAGACGAAGGCAGACGCAATCGGGTGGGGCCGCAAAGCGGCGCTAGCTTGCCGAGGTTCCGTCGAAGTCCGTCCATTCGCCGGCGCCACCATGAAGGAATAACTCCCTGCAAACTTACCGTTGAGCCGGGATCAACTTCACTTCAGTGAGCCCCTTGTTCAACGGTATGGAGTACGCCAGCGCGTCCTGTTTATAGTCTCCATCCGGCCGGAAAGACCGCGTCTTTGCGAGCTTCGCCGGCACTTCGATCCGCAATCTTGCGGTTGTGCAGTGCTCGCTGGCCCCAGAAAGGGTCACGACGACCGAACCCGTCTTTTCGTTGTAACTCACCGAGTCGAACGTTCCCGCTTCAAGGCACAAGTACATGCCAAGCTGAGCAAGGTAGACCCGCTTTCGGAACGAGTCCTTAGGAACTACCTTCACCACTCCCGACGAAAGCTCAAGGTCACCCCCAAACGCTTGCCAACCGAACTCCTTTGTCTTAACGATGTAAGTACCGGTGTTCCAAGCATGACCAAAGAAGTTCGGACCAAAGTCACCGGAGTAAGCATCCCACTTGAGGGTCGAAGGGAAGGAGTGAAAAGCCGCGGAGGCAAAGCCATTCTCATGAATATTGGATAGCGCCCCCATTGTTCCGCCGTACCCCACCCGTAATAGGAACAGGTCCTCCGGGTGCTCACGGTATTCGGTGAGCAGCGGAATCGCGTTCATTCCAGATCCGTAATGGTGAATCTGACGCTCGATTCGACTAAGCTTCGCCCCGTAAAGGAAGTCCCAATAGCGGCGCGCGTTCCCGTTATAGCCCCAGTGCGGAATCGCCGGATCATAAGCGAGAATCGAGTTGAGGGTGACTTGGGCTTTCTCTTCGTGTCCGAAGAATTTGCACCAACCGTACACTTCCTCCTGCCCGGTCGAGTCCCAGGCCATCTCGCTCCCAAACGGATACGGCTCATTCTTCCACCGATCGGCCCGCATCGCCATCTTAGATTCAATCAAGCGCGCTTGATCGGTCCAGCCCTCTGCCTTCAAATCGTTCAGCAGCCCGATGAAGACCGAGCCTTCCATCAAACCAAGGCGCCAATATCCAACAACATCTTCACCGTTCTTTCCAAAACTAGTGAGATACTCCGTCGTCCGAAAGGCTTGGTTTAGATACCACTTCCAATCGTGCGCCTTCGCTAGGCTCGGATAGTTTCGGGCAATCTTGTACAAAGAATAATAGGCCGCGACCACGTGGGGATAGTTGTAGCCTCGCCCAATATCGTTGCTCGCTTCCTTGCTCCAGCTCGTCCAACTTGTCCAGTTAAACTTCTTGTCATACGGGTAATCCGGCAAAGCTTTAGGATCATAGAAGAACGTGCTCTTACGAACGCCGTATTTCTTCGGCCCTTCTTTAAACTGCAAATTCCCCCAAAGCACGTTATCCACGAACGATTCAAGCTTCGCTACCTCCTCCGGATTAGGCTGCCCCATCTCCTTCATTGCGAGGGCGAGCCAGTTTCCAGACCCACCCTCGTCGCCAAGACCCGCAATCCAAACCCGCGAATCCTGAAGCACCTGCGCCTTCGCCTCATTGTCGTAGGTGATCGCCGAAGGTGCACGGCCAAACGGATCATTCGAGTCCGTAAACCACGCTTCGTTTGTCAAAAACCGCCCAAGGTCGGCAACCGCAACCGCCGCTGGCTTCGTGTTGTAGTAGTTGATCGTTTGCAGCGTGCCGTCTTGATACTTAACCGACACCCGAACTCGACCCCATGCCTTCGGCTTAACGTCAAAAGCCATCCAACCTTTTGCCCCGCGCGCCGCCTTCGAAACCTCCGCCGCATCGCGCGGAAGCACTTCAATTGCTGAAACCGGCTTTCGATATTTCAAGAACAGCTTCCCGGTCTGATCCATCGGAAGCACGTAACCCGGAAGTCCAACTGCCACCGGACGGCCAACCCCCGCAAGCGTGTTCTCAATCTCCCGAATGCTCTTCGAAGGCGTGAACTGAACCCCATAAGTCCGCGATTGCCGCGGTTTCAGCACGCCCGAGGTAGGTTCGTTCCACTGCTGCACCCCTTTCCACTCCGACTCCGCATGAGCCCGGGTGTGCACCATCCACTCCATCATTCCCTCAAAAACCTGGTTCGGCCCAAGTGGCTCGCGCACATAGTTCCAAGCCTCAAGCGGCGTCGAGCCAACCGGCGTCACCACCATCGTCGGCCCCGTTCCGTTCAGCTGGGTAACCCGCAAAAATCCCGCATCCTGCCCGATGTAAGGATCGGTGAATGAGCACTCGGCATGAGCTTCTTCCAAGCTCCGATCCATGATGATGTTGTTAAACGGCATCGGAATCCCCAGCGAGCCAATCTCGACGCTGTCCGAAGTACGATTTGTCAGCGTGAACAAAAGCTGCAATCGTCCGTTCCTAACCTCCCATCGCCGCGAGACCGTTACCGGAGACTCAATCGAAAGACACGGAGTGAGATCATGCTCGCTCAGCGACTTTGACGAGATCGCAACTGCGGGCTTCCGGTTCCGGTAGGTATTAAACGACTTGTACTCCGCCGCACCCTGCGGCCGAGCCCGAAACGAAATGTCCCCCAAATGAACAAAGCCATCCGCTTTTCGAATGCTAAGCCGGTCGGAGGCAAGAAAATCGAACCCAACCGAATTCCGAGGCACTAGCCCAACCCCGTTCCCACCATCCGCCGTCAGCTTGAGCTCATAGTCAGGCGTGCTAATCGTGCGGAGCCCTTTTTCTAACCCGATGGCATCAATAACAGGCGGCTTTTGCTGAGCCACAAGGGCCAAAGTGGTTGCGAGAACGGTGGCGTGTATCATCGAATTCCCAAAATCTACCGACGGAAATCACGTTCGAAACCGTGAACAATTAAGCATGACATTCATGGTCATCGAGAGATTCCGCCACGGCGACGCCGCCCCCGTTTATGCCCGGTTCCGAGAGCGCGGCCGCCTCGCTCCAGAAGGCGCAAAGTACAAATCGAGTTGGGTCGACGAGTCGTTCCAGGTCTGCTTCCAAGTCATGGAAGCTGACTCGCGATCATTGCTAGACGAGTGGATCGCCAACTGGGAAGACCTCGTCGACTTCGAAGTCATCCCAGTTGTCGATTCCGCCACTGCCCAGGCGCGATTCTCGCCCTAGCCTTGCAGCTCGGCCAAAACCACATCCAGCACATCCATCGTCCCGCCCCAGCCCTGGGTCATGCTCGGCCGACCAGCTTCAAACGTTTGCAACTGCACCGGGTCAGAACCGATAACCGACATCTCAAGGCGAAGCAACGTGCCGCCATCAACGTCCGAAAACTGATTCTTCGACAACATCTCAAGTGGCCAATCCGGCGCCATCGGATGCCGCGTGATTCCGCCCCCTTCATCCGAAAAGGAATGGTGATTGACGATCAACTCCTGGTCCACAATCTCGCGATAAATCCAGCGACCCCAAAAACCGCTCTGGTTCGGCGGAACGATCTCGTAGTGAAAAATGCCGCCCGGTCGAAAGTCCATAAAGTTCCGCCCCGGCGCCATCCCCTTTGGAGACATCCACTTACCGAGATGCTCGGCCTGCGAAAACGTCGCCCAAACCAGGGCGCGAGGGGCTTTGAAAGTGCGTTCCAGCACGAAAGGTTCGTTGTTCATTCTTGTTCTCCAGCTTGAAGTTCTTCTAGGTAGGCATCCAACTGGTCAAAGCTGGCTTCCCAAAATTGGCGATACTGCTCCACCCAACTGCTCGCCTCGGCAAGCGGCTGAGCGTTCAGGCTCCGCGGGCGCATCTGGCCCTTTCGGTCCGTTTCCACCAGGCCCGCCCGCTCCAGCACCTTCAGGTGCTTAATCACCGCCGGCTCCGACATGTCAAACGGCTTGGCAATCTCCCCCACCGGCATCGGCCCTAGGGCCAGCGCCGCCAAAATCGCCCGCCGCGTAGGGTCGGCGAGGGCAGAGAAGATGAGACTAAGTTTGTCGGACGCCATTGCTAACCGCTTGATTATATAACCAATTGGTTTTGATTTGTCAAGAACGCGGGTTCATGAAATGGCACCCGGCTGGAGCCCCATGTAGCTACCGCTGAAGTTCGCCGTAATAAGTGGTGACGCTGGATGCCTCGGCGGAACCGGAAAGGCTCGTAACCGGTCCAGGCGTGGCTCCAACCAGTTTGGTGTTTTCGGATTCGCTGGTCCGGAAAACATTGACGTTGCGCAGCCGGCGCGCACCCTTGATATCGAGGTCTAGCTTGGTCGAGACGGAGTTCGTATTCACCACCACGGCGGCAAATTTCCGCATGGATCGGTCGGCAAAGGTGGTGACGAAGACCCCTTTCTTGGGTTGCCCCTGGGTACTGACCACCCGCCACCCCGGCCGAACGAATCGGCTGTATTGAGCCATCGCCCACAGCAGCTTGGCGGGCCGGTTGTCTTGCATGAGCGAAGAACTCCACCAGAAGACGAACGCGTTCAGGTTTGACTGGGTGAAATCTTGGTGCATCACTTTGGCGACCACCAGCGCTCGATTCATTTCGCTGGTGCCGTTGAAAGCGGACATATTCCATTCCGTCATCCAAACCTGCTTCCGAAGCGCGGCGGAGGCTTCGAACCGGTTGGGCTGATAGTTGTCTCGATCGGTGAAGAGGTTGGCGATATTCCCGCCCATGCTCCACGGACCGTATTCGTACTGATGCCCGGCGGCGATCTGAACCAGATTCCGCGTTGCTGGATCGGCGTAGACCTCGCTCAAGTGCGAATCCTTAAAGTTGTTGTCCTCGGCGGCCATGATCTTCAGCCTCGGATTCAATTTCCAAACGCCTTTTCGCGTGAACTGCTTGTTGAGCACGAGCAGGAAATCGTGAAATTGTTTGGGCGTCCAGTCGCACGACTCGTAGTCGCAGTCGAAGCTCGGTTCGTTTTGCAGCGAGAGTGAATAGAGCGGGAAACCCATCTTGGCCTTGAACCCCAGCACGTAGTCCGCAAGTAGATCCGCGTAATCTTGATAGTGGGCGGGGTCCAGATAACCGCCGACCTCTGGCTTGGTCGCATAAGAAGCTTCGGTCAATCGGTTTTGGCTCTTCTCTTCCGGGGGAGTCGGACTCTTCCAGCGGTCGATCGGATTATTGGGCGGGGTCCAAGGGCTGCTGAAAACCTTGGAGAGTTGGTAATCCGGATTGGCGGTGACCTCGGAGAGCAGTTTTCGGGTCGCGACGAGATCCCAGTTATCCCAGTTCAGCTTAAAATTTTTGTAGGTCCCCTGCTTGTCCTTAACCGTAGTGAACACGTACGCCCCGTCTCGCTTTTCGAGAAACTGATCGTCCAGCTTTGGGTTCTCGCGAAAGGGGATGCGGTTGCGCAGGATTGAGAATCCCGCCCCTTTCGACACGCTGAAAAACGCGTCCATCGTGCCCGCTCCGACCGGGAGATTGCTCCATGCCGAGGAAAATCCAAACCCATCCACCGTCTGCAATGGCCGGCTGAAGTCGATGGTCACACGCTGGCTCTGTCCAGCCGGAACGGCGTCTGCGGTTACGGGAGCCAAAACAAAGAGGAGAGAGGTCAGAAACATGGGTGAGCCGGTTCGATTTACCTTGGCAAATCGTGATGATAATCTACATCAATCCTGGAGTTTATTGACCGGGGGGCAGCGGATGCAGCTGAACATCGCCCTTATCACGCCGGCCTTCCGATGGCTCAGGTCTCCGCTATTTGCAAAGATGGGCTGGCTTTGCCGTAGCCGATCCCTGTGCGTTGCTTGGCCCAATCGCCGAGCGAAGCCCGAATGCTGCCCTGGTGGAGGGTGGATCTAGTGGCTGGCTAATTACGAGTGCGAGCGCCCACAACAACGCCTGGGTCGTGGATGTTACATACGGCAAAATATAACGCAAGATGACCCTGCCAGAGCCCGTTGAGTTTGTCGAGTTTCTTGCGCCCTATCCCGTAGCCACCCAGACGTTAGCGCGGGCCCTACGACAACGCTTGGTCGAAATTCTGCCGCCCTGCGTCGAGACGATCTGGGACGCCACCAACACCGTCGGTCCCTCCTACGGCTTCACCGAGAAAAACGCCGACCACTTCATCCACCTGCCGGCCTACACCAAATACGTCAACATCGGCTTTACCCAAGGCGCGTCGCTCACGGACCCAGAAGGCCGCCTGCAAGGAAGCGGCGCAAAGATTCGCCACATCAAGCTCACCCGCGCCGAAGATCTAGATGACCCGTATATCCACGACCTGATCCGGCAAGCCGTCGATTCCGCCGTGCAAGTCCCCGAGCGCGTCGAGGCGAGGACGATTGTCCGCGTAATGGACGGCCCGAAACGCCGACCAAAGCCGAGCTAAACCACGCTCCAAGCCCACTCCAAACCGCCCGGAAGCACCGCGCTGCTGTACTCAATGTGCAGCACCCGCCGATGATCCACCCGCGTCGCGCGCGGCGAACCGTGGAAAACCAACGGCCGCATCCAAATCAAGTCGCCAACCTCCGCCGAAAGCGTCACCGCCGTTGCGATCTCGTCTTCGGAAGGATAGTCGCGAAGCCCAAGCCGATGACTGCCCGGAATCGCCCGAAGCGGCCCGTTATCCGCCGGACAAGGGTCGAGATGGATTCTCAACGCAACGCACGCCTCAAGAACTTCCACCGGCGGCAGCGTGTGTGCCACGCCCTCTTTCACGCTCCAAGCCGAAAACCCTGGCACCTCTGGCTTAGCCGCCCGAACCGCAATCTTCGTGTCCTGGTGCCACCCCAGATTCCAATTCCGCCCCGCAACCTTGTCAAACAAAATCCCCCGCACCGGTCGCGCTTCTCCGTTCACACGCGTGTCCGCCAATCCCTTTAACCGAGGATCAAGCGCCAAAGCCGCACACCACCCAAACTCCAAAAGCCCCCGAGACCCCGCCTGCCCCTCCAAATCCGGAAGCCGGTCCGTAATCGCCGCTACTTCTTCAAGACTGAACAATCCCGGAACCAGCCCGTACCCAACGTCCACCAACCTATGATATCCGCACTACGTTTGTTCACGGATTTTCGGGGACGAAGCCCAACTGCACGAACAGAAGTAGGCATTACCAAGCGTTATTGTTTCGTCTCGGTCGTGGCAAGTGTCGCTGCCGGCGGTCAGGGCGCCCTCTTGCTTCTCCGATCAGGGCCAAGAATGGATTAAGCGATACCTGCAGATTGAAGCCTAGCAGAACCTTGGTCTGCATCGACAAGTTCGGGCATGTTTACCCTCGCGGCTGCCCCAGCGACTGATCGAGATTCCCCGTTCGGGCCAGATCGCAGGGCGATCCAAATCGAAAAAATCCCTAAAACCAGCGCAGTGAAATTTTGCGGTGCAGGCAATCGCAGGAGCCCCACCTTCATTCAACCGCCTTCCACCGATGATTCCATGGCGAGAAATAGTCGTTCTCATCAATTTAGTCGATGGAAATTACCGCGTCAACGCCCTGGCGATCATAGGGTTCAAGTCATGCTGGGCTTTGATTCAGAATGAACATCTAAGAACTCCAGAAGAAATCGCCCTTCGTCAACCTGTTTCGGAGAACCTAGAACTCGCTTCTCGTACAACTCGTAATCGAGAGAACTCCTCAAACCAACACGTAAAGCATCCCGACTCGCGACCGATTACCGTTTCAAATCCTGAACCGTCCGCCAACAGATTCAGCGTGATTTACGAATCCCATCATCAGCTTCCCGCTTGGTCCACTGAGTTAGTCGCCCTAGCGAGAAAAAGCTTCACCTTTATGTTCGCATTCGCAGTTGACTTGGCTAGATAAACATTCCCGGCAACTTCAAAGCTAAGACCTAATTCCACCTCAACCTTGTCCACAGCGTTGACGTGCCCCCCGAAAACTGGTGCGTTTAAAAAAGTAGAGTTCTCGTAACGGGAGAACCATGAAGAAATCGAAATTCAGCGAAGAGCAGATTGTAAAGATTCTGCAGGAGGCCGCTTCGGGAGCG
>Ga0247831_1002450_pt1 | contig 30126 bp, 30 predicted proteins | sample LaCruzMarch2015__9_FD_192406 | JGI IMG/M metagenome (GOLD analysis project Ga0247831, IMG submission 192406) | Freshwater microbial communities from meromictic Lake La Cruz, Castile-La Mancha, Spain - LaCruzMarch2015_1m | ecosystem: Environmental > Aquatic > Freshwater > Lake | place: Spain...
GAACGGGGTGCTGATAGCGCTGCCGTCGGCGTCAGCCACGCCGATGGTGACCGAGAACGACGTCGTGCCGCCGAGCAGCAGGCCGAACACCACGGCCAGCACGAGCGGGCCGACGAAGGCGGTGAAGATCGCCGAGCGGTTGCGCAGACGCCGCCGGAGCTCGGTCCCGCAGATGAGCGGCGCGGCCGACATCAGGCGCCCCTGTCCCGCAGCGCCTTGCCGGTGAGGTGCAGGAACACGGCCTCGAGGTTCGGCTCGCGCACCTCGACGCCGGTCACGGTCATGGCCGTGTCGTTCGCCGTCGCCACCAGGGTGGCGACCGAGCTCGCAGCGTCGTCCACCTGCACCTCGACCTCGCCGTCGCCGACCGTGACGCGGACCACCCCACCGAGCAACCGGGCCGCCGTGGCGAACACCTCGATGTCACCACTCCCGCGCAGCACGATGCGATCGTGCTCGCCGATCTGCGTGACGAGCTGCCGCTGCGTGCCCTCGGCGATCAGTCGACCGTTGTCGATGATGCCGACCCGATCACACAAGCGCTCGGCCTCTTCCATGTAGTGCGTGGTGTAGAGCACGGCCATGCCCTGCGCGCTGAGGACCTCGATGCTCTCGAGGATCTGGTTGCGGCTCTGCGGGTCGACGCCCGCCGTCGGCTCGTCGAGAATCAGCAGGGTCGGCTCGTGCAGCAGGCCGACGGCGATCGTGGCACGACGCTGCATGCCACCCGAGAAGGTGTCGATGCGGTCGTGGGCTCGATCGGCGAGACCGACGAGCTCGAGCACCGCACCGATCCGGAGATCGAGCTCGCCCCGACCCATGCCCTGCAGGCGCCCGAAGAAGCGGAGGTTGTCGATGGCGGTGAGGTCGTCGAAGAGGGCGATGTCCTGCGGGACGAAGCCGAGCGCGCGTTTCATCGGGTGAGCGGACGCACCGATCGGCACGCCGTTCAGCGACACCGTGCCGGCGTCGGCCCGGAGGATGCCGGTGATGAGCGAGATCGTGGTCGTCTTGCCGGCGCCGTTCGGCCCCAGCAGCCCGTAGGTCTCGCCGGCGCCGATGCTGAAGCTGACGTCGTCGACGGCGGTGCGCTGACCGAAGCGACGCACCAACCCGTCGCACCGCAGCACGGGTTCAACCCGTTCAACCTGTTCAACCCGTTCGAGAGGGTGTTCCATATTCATGGAGAGTACTACTATCTATTCAGCAGAGCAACCCCCTCGTCGCCCCAGCGCGGTCGGCACACGGACGCCTCGCCTACGCTGACGTCATGACCACGACCGAGTCCGGCATTCGCAGCATCGACAGGATCGAACTGACCCCCAAGCAGGTCGGCCTCGAGCTGCCCGCCCCGTTCGCCACGGTCGAGGAGGAGCGCCTGCATCGCAAACAGAAGCTCGCCGCGGCGCTGCGGATCTTCGGGCGGGTCGGCTTCGGCGAGGGCGTGGCCGGCCACATCACCGTCCGCGACCCCGAGTTCCCCGAGCTGTTCTGGGTGAACCCCTTCGCCGTCAGCTTCCGCCACATCCGGGTCAGCGACCTGATCCTCGTCGACCACAACGGCGACGTCGTCTACGGCACCCGCCCGGTGAACCGCGCTGCGTTCGTGATTCACTCGGCCGTGCACGAGGCCCGCCCCGACGTCATCGCAGCGGCGCACAGCCACAGCGTGCACGGCAAGGCGTTCAGCTCGCTCGGCATCCCACTCGACCCGATCACCCAGGACTCGTGCATCTTCTACGAGGACCACACCGTCATCACCGCGCAGCGCGGCCGCGTGCAGTTCGGCGTCGAGGACGGCCGCGAACTCGTGTCGCAGTTCCCCACCGGCAAGGCAGCGATCCACCAGAACCACGGTCTGTTCACCGTGGGCCAGACGGTCGACGAGGCAGCGTTCTGGTTCCTCTCGATGGACCGCTCGTGCCAGGCCCAGTTGCTCGCCATGGCGGCCGGTACGCCGCAGCGCATCCCGCACGAAGACGCTGCGTACACCCGCGAGCAGACCGCGCACCCGATCGCCGGCTGGCTGAGCTTCCAGCCGCTGTGGCAGGAGATCTGCCGCACCGACCCCGACCTGTTCGAGTGACCGACCGCGCCCAGCGCGGCGCACTGAACCGGTTCTCGCCCGAGGCGCTGTTCGTCTTCTCGGGCATCTCGCAGTACACCGGCGCGGTCATCGCCGTCTCACTGTTCGACGACCTCGGCGCCGGCACGGTGGCGTGGCTCCGTGTCATCGGCGCAGCGCTGGTGCTGATGGCCTTCACCTGGCGCCGGCAGCGCGGCTGGACCCGGCACGAGGTGTACGCGGCGATGCTGTTCGGTACCGCCACGGCGCTGATGAACGTCACGTTCTACTTCGCGATCGAGCGCATCGATCTCGGCAAGAGCGTGGTCATCGAGTTCATCGGCCCCATCGCCGTGGCAGCGGCGTTCACCCGCACCCGCCGCAACACGCTCGCACTCGTGCTCGCCATGGTGGGCGTGGTGGTGCTGTCAGGCGTGGAGATCGACACCGAACCACTGGGCCTGATGTTCGTGTTCATGGCCTCGGCGATGTGGGCGGCGTACATCATCATCGGCCGCCATGTGGCCGGATTCGACCGGGGCTCGGCCGGCCTGGCGTTGGGCATGGCGTTCGGGGCGGTCGTGCTCATCCCGTTCGGGGCACCGGGCATCGGCGCCGTCGTCGGCCATCCGGCGTGGTTGTTCGCCGCGCTGTCGGTGGGCGTGCTGTCGAACGTGGTGGGCTACGGCATCGACCAGCACGTGCTGCGCCGGGTGCCGGTGCGCCGCTTCGCCCTGCTGCTGGCGCTGCTGCCGGTGACAGCGATGTTCGTGGGGTTCGTCGCCCTCGACCAGACACCCAGCTGGGTCGACCTACTGGGTGCCGCCCTCGTCATCGCCGGCGTGGTGACCCAGGAGCGCGAGGTCCTGACCCCCGCTGAGGTCGAGGTCGCCACCGCCTGAGGCAGCCGGCCCGCAGGGGTCCCCTCCGTCGAGCCCAGCGACAGGCCAGCCTGTCGCCCCGACAGGCCAGCCTGTCGCTCGAGCAAAGAACACCCGGCTGACGAGATCAGACAGAGACCGGTTGCCATGTATCAAGTGATCTGATACAAAGACGCCATGTTGTTGTCCGTGTGGCAGTTCGTGATCTACGGACTCCTGGTCGCTGCGGTGGCGGCGTGGGCGGTCGTACCACCCACGGATCGGCACCTGGCGTTGTTCGCCCACGTCTACGAGATCGAAGTCACGCCGGCGAACCGACGACTGCTCTCCAGCGCAATCCTGTGGAGTCGGTGCTGGCGCATCGGCGGCGCCGTCGTCGCCTTGGTAGCCGTCGGTGTCATCGACCTCATCGCCGACAACGACCCCGACTGGGGTCTCCTCCCGATCGCGGTCGGCTGTGCGGTCGGAGGCACGATCGGCGAGTGGATGCGGCCGAGATCCACTCCAGGCGGACGTCGCCGGGCCTCGCTGCGACCGCGAGGCATGACCGACTACGTGCGTCCGTGGGTCGTCCGCTCGGTCCTCGCGTTCCTCGGGCTCGCCGGCACATGTGCTGCGATCTACGCCGCCATCTGGCCCGTCGAGGACCGGACGTGGCCGTGGGCACCTCAACCGATGGTCATGGGGGGCATCGTCCTCGGCGGCATTGCGTTCACCGCGCTGACGGTGCTGGTCGGCACGGCCGTCGCCCGCCGACCCGAGCCCACCGGCGAGGCATCGATCGCCGCCGTGCACCATGCGGTCCGAAGCGCAGCGCTCGTGTCGCTCAGCGGCACCGCGTTGATGGCGGCTTCGGGCACCGCGTACTTCTCCGGCATTCGGGCCAACCAGTACGCCGACGGCGTTGCCTCCCAGATCGGCGGCATCACCACGTGGGCCTCTGTGCTCGGGATGTTCGTGGGGTTGATGCTCTCGATCAGATCCATCCCCCGCTTCGCCCCGTTCTGGCGGCGACTCCCACCGGTCCCGCAAGCGACATGATCATCGAACTCGACCCGGGGTCGAAGGAACCGCCTTTTGCGCAGCTGAAGGGCGCGATCGTGCGCCTCGTCGTGCAGGGCGATCTCGTCACGGGCGCACGACTGCCGACCATCCGCCAACTCGCCGGTGACCTCGACCTCGCACCCAACACGGTCGCCCGCGCCTATCGCGAGCTCGAGGCCGAGGGGATCCTGCGCTCGAGCGGACGTCGCGGCACCGTGGTGGCTGCCGCCGCGCCAGTGCAGCACGCGGTCAGCGCGATCACCGACGACCTCGACGATGTCCTCCGGCGCGCACGCCGCCTGGGCCTCGACCCGACCACCATCACCGCGATGGTGACCCGGTCGCTGTCGCGCCTTCCCTGAACTCAGCGCCGAAGCGACCGAGCCGGTGCCTCGTTGATCGTCGGAGCCGGACGACCGTAGAGATACCCCTGACCGAGGTCGCACCCGAACTCGGCAAGGATGTCGTGTTCCTGCTCGGACTCCACCGCTTCCGCGACGACGATCATCCCGATCGCGTGAACCATCGAGATGATCCCACGTGCCAAGCGTCGATCCCGGTCCGACGAGCAGAGGCGGCGCGTGAAACGCGCATCGAGCTTGACGATGTCGATGGGGAGGTCCGCGAGGTACGACAGGCTGGAGTACCCGATACCGAAGTCATCGATGGCGAGGCGCAGGCCGGCTTCACGCAGGCTTCGAAGCACCGTGGCCGAGTCGTGCACGTCGTTCATCACGGCGGTCTCGGTCAATTCGAGAACCACGTCCTGCGGCTCGAGACCGTGGCGGCCGATCGCACGCATCAAGATGTCGAGCAGCGACGGATCGAAGAGCTGGGTCGGCGAGATGTTCACGTTGACCGACGCCGACGCATGTCCGGCCTTTCGCCAGGCTCCACACGCGGCCGCTGCTTGTTCGATCACCCAGCGGCCGCCTGGGACCATCAAGCGACGCGACTCGGCGATCTTCACGAAGTCGGCCGGCGGGAGCTGTCCGAGCTGCGGGTGATGCCATCGCAGGAGCGCCTCATGGCCTGCGACGTCGCGGGTGGCGATGCCGACGATCGGCTGGAAATGCAGCGTCATCTCACCGGTGTTGAGCGCCGGCAGGAGATCGTTCGCGACACGATCGACCGTGGACGATTCGTGTGCCGTGCGCCGCCAGGCAGCGACCCCGCGACCGTCTCGCTTGGCTGCGTACATCGCGTCGTCGGCTCGCTGGAGCAACACGCCGAAGTCTCCGGATTCCGCAGTGGTGGCGATTCCGACGCTGACGCCCGCCACGATCATCTGGCCGCACGCAGTGATCGGTTCGACGAGCGCCCGGGTCAACCGATCGGCCAGCGCTTTGGCCAGCGAGGCGTCGCCTTCCATGACGACGGCGAACTCGTCGCCGCCGAGGCGCGCGAGCAACGCGTTCGGCGGCAACTCCCGAGCGAATCGGTTGGCGACAGCGACGAGCACCGCATCACCCACGGAATGACCGAACTGGTCGTTCACGCCCTTGAACCCGTCGAGATCACAGAACAGAATCGCAACGTTGCGCACTGCACTGCGCGTAGCGAGCAGCGATGCACCGACGGATGAGAAGTGTGCGCGGTTCGCCAAGCCGGTCAACGGGTCATGGTTGGCTTGGAACTCGAGGCGGTCGGAGAGCCGCCGCTCGCCCGACACGTCGGCGACGTTCACCACGATGCCTTCCACATCGGGATCGTCGAGCCGATCGCGAACGGTGGTGCGCAGAATCCTCGTCACACCGTGGATGCCGACCTCGAACTCCATGGATGACGCCCGTGATCGGTCGAGGCCCGCATCGTGAAGAAGCTCCGCGAATCGAGTGAGGTCGCCTGCACCCATGATCGAAGCTGGATTCTTCAGCAGGAACGCGGCCCCATTGCCACCGAGGAGGTCGACGGCGGCCGGACTGGAGTACAGCAGGGAACGGTCGGCGCCGAACACCATCACGCCGTCGGCGGCATGTCTCACGAGTGCTTTGAATCTGCGTTCGCTCCGGCGAGCGTGGTCGGCGCGTTGCTCCGCCCCATCACGGAGGTGTTGGAACAGCACAGACACCGAGAGGGTGCCCACCGCGCCGTTTTCGGCGACGACGCCGATGTCGTCGATCGTGCTGATCCTCGTCTGGACGACTTCTGCCGCCACCGCGCGGGCGAGCATCGACGACGCGTACATGGGTGAGCAGCTGGCGAGCGATCGATCGATTCGTCGACCGGCGAGCAACGCTCGGCCATACCCGAGGGGTCCACTGAAGTGCAGGTAGAAGTCGCTGCGGTTCAGGACGATCGAACCCGAAGCATCCGCGATCACCACGCTGCGTCGTTCCGGGTCGTTGCGGAACACCCGATCGACGTCGCTGCCGGTGGAATCCGCTGACATGGCGTCACCCCACGACGCGAGCTCCCCGATGGTCGGGACGTCCGACGTCGGCGCCTCACCGATCAGGTACCTCCTGTTGTATGGCATGCAGCGTCCACTCCTTTGGTCGGATCTGACCGTCTGGAGCATCATCCGCCAAGCCCGATACTCGAACGGGCTTCACCTCCCGTTCATCTGAACGACACCTTTCGATCAGTGGGCGAGGCCGGGGGCGCAGAGGCCCTCGAGTTCCTGGATCAGGATGCGGTCGCGGTTGGTGTAGGTGACCTCGTTGGCCGGGTCGGGCTGCAGCTTGAACGTACGGAACGTCATCTCGGTCGTGTCGACGGCAAGGATGCGGCCGATGAGCGGATCGCCGAGGCCGAGGATCACCTTGATCGTCTCGAGCGCCTGAATGCTGCCGATGATGCCGGGCAGCACGCCGAGCACGCCGGCCTCTGCGCAACTGGGGGCCAGCTCGGCCGGCGGCGGCTCGGGCACCATGTCGCGGTACGTCGGGCCTTCCTTCGGGTGGAAGACGCTGACCATGCCCTCGAAGCGGAAGATCGAGCCGTGCACCACCGGGATGCCGAGCTTCACGCTCGCGTCGTTCAGCAGGTAGCGGCTCGGGAAGTTGTCGGCGCCGTCGACCACCACGTCGTAGCCCTCGAGGATGTCCATGATGTTCGACGCATCGAGGCGGGTGTCGTACGTGACGACGTTGACGTCGGGGTTCAGCAGGGCGATCGTCTTCTTCGCCGAGTCGACCTTGCGGTCACCGATGCGGTCCATGTTGTGGAGGATCTGGCGCTGCAGGTTCGACGCATCGACCTCGTCCATGTCGACGATGCCGATCGTGCCGACACCGGCTGCGGCGAGGTAGAGCGCAGCGGGCGAGCCGAGGCCGCCGGCGCCGAGCATGAGCACCTTCGCGCCGAGGAGCTTGGCCTGGCCGGCCACGCCCACCTCGGGCAGCAGCAGGTGGCGCTGGTAGCGGTTGCGCTGGTCGGGGGTCAGGACGACCGGGGTCTTCCACGGACGGCCCTCGTCTTTCCACTTGCCGAAGCCGCCGCCCATCGACAGCACGTCGGTGTAGCCCAACTCCTGCAGGGTCTTCGCGGCAAAGGCGCTACGCACGCCACCGGCGCAGTAGACGACGACCTGTGCCGTCTTGTCGAGCAGACGGCCCTCGACCTGGGCCTCGAGGTGACCACGCGGGATGTGGACCACGTCGGGCAGGGCGCCCTGGTCGTACTCGTCGGGCTCTCGCACGTCGAGCACCACAGCGCCGGCGGCGATCCGCTCGGCTGCCGCGGCGGTGTCGACCTCGGTGATCTCGTTCTTGGCGGCGGTCAGCAGGTCACGGAAGGTTGCCATGCCGAAATGCTACCCAGATGGTCGGGATTAGCGCACGAGCGCAGGCAGGAGCTCGGAGATCGGGCCGAGCAGCACGGCATCCGCGAACCGGTCCATCTTGGTCGGCTCACCGTTCACGATGACCACCCGCGCACCGGCGGCCTTCGCCCGCGGCACGAGGTTTGCGGCCGGGAACACCGACAGCGTCGAACCCGCGGCGATCAAGACGTCGGACTGTTCACCGGTGAGCAGCGCGGCGGCGATCACCTCGGGCACGAGCGACTGGCCGAACGAGATCGTGTCGCTCTTCAGCACTCCCCCGCACACGAGGCACGCCGGGTCGGGGTCACCCTGGCGCACACGCTCGACCGCCTCGGCCATCGAGCGCCGGTCGCTGCACGTCCAGCACCGCGACCACCACATCGTGCCGTGCACCTCGATCACCTTCGCCGGGTCGTTGCCGGCCTTCTGGTGCAGCTCGTCGATGTTCTGGGTGACCACCGCCACCAGTCGCCCCTGCGCCTCGAGCTCGACGATGGCGCGATGACCGTCGTTCGGCTCGGCGGTCCACGCCGGCGAGTGCAGGCGGTTCTGCCACGCGAACTTCCGGACCTCGGGGTCCTCGAGGTAGTGCTGCAACGTCGACGTCTTCTCGGCCAGCGGGTTCTTGGTCCACAGCCCGTTCGGCCCCCGGAAGTCGGGGATGCCGGAGTCGGTCGAGATGCCGGCCCCCGTGAGCACCGTGATCCGCCCCGCCTCGGCGACCCATGCCCGTGCCTGGTCCAACGCTCGCTCGACCACCTCGTCCGTCATGCCGCCCGATCGTACGTGCCCGACCGGTGGGTGGTGTCTCCTGGGCGCAGCGACAGGCTGGCCTGTCGAGGCGACAGGCTGGCCTGTCGCTCGGCTGGAGAAGGACCGGTCACCACGGAACGACGTCGCCGTCGTCCTGTCGGCGGAACGATGCCAACGAACGCACGGCAGCGATCGCCCTGTCTGTGTCGGCCTGCCACTTGGCGTGGGCGGCGTTGCGGTCGATCGGCGTCGCCGGCCGCAGGTCCTTGAACTTCTCGCGGGTGCTCTGGCGGGTGCGACCGAGCAACCGACCGATGCGCCCCCAGTCCCAGCCCTCGCGGCGGGCGAGGGCGACGACCCGCTGCTCGAGCCACGGCAGGTGATCATCGGCGAGGGAGCGAAAGGCGATGAGGGCACGACGCGGGTCGTCACCGAGGGTGTGGTCGAGCTGCTCGTGCAGTTGCCGGCGGATGTCCATGCGGGACCGTACGACCGGGGTGCGACACGGTGGCTTCCGAACCGGCGATCGCGTTGTCCGTCATTGGGGCACGGCTTCCCCCACCAACGCCGCACACGCCACCGGAGGTCGCCATGACGCTCGCCACCACCCCCGACTTCGCACTGCACGAACCGACGCTCGTGATCATCCCCTGGCACGACGACGTGGTCGACGCGATCGGTTTCGACCCGAGGTCGCACTACGTCGAATTGTTCTGGCTCAACGTCCTCGGCCCCACCGCGACCTGGCTCCTGCGCCGCATGGTGACCGGCCTCGACGAGTACCCCGGCGGATACGAGCTCGACCTCGCCCAGACGGCCGGCGCCCTCGGCCTCACCTTCACACAGGGCGCGTCGAACCCGTTCGCCCGCTCGGTCCACCGATGCATCATGTTCGGCGGTGCGCAGCCGGTGTCGGGCGGCCTCGCCGTGCGCCGCAAGCTGCCGCCCGTGAGCGCCCGGCAGCTCGCCCGCATGCCCGAGTACCTCCAGGGGACCCACGACGCGTGGCGCCGCACGGGCGCCACCGACGCCGAGCACGAACTGCAGCGCGCCCGCCTGTTCGTCGACGCGATGCGCGCCGCCGGCGACCCGCCGGAAGCGGTCGAGCGTCAGCTGTTGGGGCTCGGCATCTCGCCCGCCGCGGCCATGGCGGCCGCGTCGTGGCTCAGCGCCGCGTGAACGTGGTGGCGAGCTCGATGAGGGTGCGCGTGCCGTAACCGGTGGCGCCCTTCGAGAGCCAGCCATCGTCACCGTCGGAGTCCATCGGGCCGGCGATGTCGAGGTGCGCCCACGGCGTGTCGCCGACGAACTCGGCCAGGAACAACGACGCCGTGATGACGCCGCCGTAGGGGCCCCCGATGTTGCGCATGTCGGCAACCTGCGAGTCGAGGAACTTGCGGTACTGGCGCGCGAGCGGCAGCTGCCACAGCTGCTCGTCGGTGCGCTCGGACGCCGCCTTCACGGCGTCGATGAGCGGCTGGTCGTTGCCGACCACGGCAGCGATCTTCGGGCCGAGCGCACCGAGTGCCGCACCGGTGAGGGTGGCGATGTCGACGATCGCGTCGGGCTTCGCCTCGACACCGAGCGACAGCCCGTCGGCCAGCACCAGGCGGCCCTCGGCATCGGTGTTGTGGATCTCTGCGGTCTTGCCGTTGCGGAACCGCAGGACATCACCCAGCTTCAGCGCACTGCCCGACGGCATGTTGTCGGTGCACATCAGGTAGCCGGTGACCTGCGCCTTGCACTTCAGCGCCTTGAGGGCCCCCATCGCGGCCAGCACCGCGGCCGCGCCGCTCATGTCCATCTTCATCTTGGCGTGCATCGGGTCACTGGGCTTGAGGCTGATGCCGCCCGAGTCGTACATGACGCCCTTGCCGACGAGCACGAGGTGGCCCGTGGGGTTCCGGGGCGTGTAGGTGAGGCGCACCATGCGCGGCGGCTCGACGCTGCCGGCGTTCACGCCGACCATGCCGCCACAGCCCATCGCTGCGAGCTGGTCGCGGTTGAAGACCTCGACGTGCAAACCGGCAGCGTGACCGACCTCGACCGCACGCGCCGCCATCTGCGTGGCGGTGAGGTGCGACGGCGGGGTGTTGGCGAGGTCGCGTGCCAGGGCAGCCGCATCGGCCGTGACCGCACCGCGCTCGGCACCGGCGCGCACCCCGGCGGTGCGCTTGTCGCCCGCCACGAGGCTGAGCGACACGAGGGCCGAGGCACCCGACGTGTCGGTCTTGAGTCCGATGTACTTGTACGACGCGAGCAGCGCACCTTCGACGACCGCCTGCCCGGCGACCCGAGCGTCGACACCGTCGAGGTCGGCGAGCGAGGTGGCGATGGTGGTGCGCTTGCCGGCCGCACGCACGAGCGCAGCGGCAGCGTCGCGCAGACCCTTGGCATCGATGGTTCCCGGCTCGCCGATGCCGATCGCGATGTGGGTGGGTCCGGTGGCGGCGGGCAGCACGAGCACCTGGCCGGCCTTACCCTCGAAACCGTTCGCGGCGAGCGCCGCACGCCCGAGGCCGAGCTGGCGCGCCACGGGGCCGGACGAGGCCACGGGGACGCCGATCGCCTCGACGGTGCGCGGCGCTGACTTGACGATCTCGACGTTAACGTTCATGGGCGGGAAGTCTGCCGGAAAACCCCGGCCATCACCCGCTATGCGTCGCGTGCCGCGAGGCTCGTCCCCTCGTTCCAGCGGGCCATCGTCCACAGCAGATCACTGAGCCGGTTGAGGTACGGCACCACCATCGACGGCGGCTCGGCGGCGCGCAGCGAGAGGCGCTCGGCACGACGGACGACTGTGCGCCCGAGGTCGAGCCACGCCGACACGAGGTCCTCACCCGGCACCACGAACTGCGTGGGGTGCGTGAAGCGCTCGTCGAGGTCGTCGATGGTGCGCTCGAGACGATCGACCATCTCGGCGCTGACCGCCGTGGTGCCCGCCTCGAGCTTGCCCCGGTTGTCGGGCAGCGTTGCCAGCTCGGCCATCAGCACCCACAGGTCGCGCATGATCGGCACCAGCAGCGCCGACACCTCGGAGTCGCGACCGGCCTGTGCCCGGGCCAGGCCGAGCACGGCCTGGGCCTCGTCGACCGTGCCGTAGGCGGTGGGCAGCTCGCTGTCTTTCGGGACGCGACCGCCGTAGAACAGACCGGTGGTGCCGTCATCGCCGGCCTTCGTGTAGATCCGTTCGCGGGGCATGCGCGGCACGGTACCGGTGTTCAGGAAGCAGTGACCACCTGGCGGGTGTCGGTCACGTCGGCGCCGTCCATCGCCTCACGCCACCACCGCGCTCGGCGGGTGAGAGCGAAGAAGCCGAGCGGCATGCCGACGGCACCGACCGCGAACGCGACACGCAGGCTCGTGAGGTCACCGATGCCGCCGATGAACAGCAGGCCCACGCCGTACGACATGCCCATGAACGCCTGCATCATCGCCAGCACGCGGCCACGGCTGGCCAGCGGGGCGTCACGCTGCACGACCGCGGATGCCGTCACGAACACCGACGATGCTCCGGCGCCGAGCACCATCGCTGCGATCGCGACCGTGGCCCGGGTGGGTGCCACGGCGTAGAAGGCCAACGCAACGCCGAGCAGCACGACCACGCCGACCATCAGGTCGGAGCGACGCCGTCGGGCGGCCACCATCGTGATCGTGATGCCACCCACGATCGCGCCGACGCCCTGCGCCGAACTGATGAGCCCGGCGAGGCCCGTACCACCGTCGAACTCGGCCTTCGCGTAGATCGGGACGAGCCCCATGAACGGGACGACGGTGACGTTGAAGAGCACGAGCGCAACCACGGCGAACCAGCACGCCGGCGTCGTGCGCAGCGCGCGCCACCCACCCACCAGTCGCTCGCCGATCGTGCCTTCGCTGCCATGCGGGGCGAACGGCCGCCGCACCGCCCACACCGCCACCGAGAGGCCGACGAACGTGACCGCGTTGAACCCGATCGTCCAGGCCGGGCCCACCGCGGCGTAGAGCACGGTGCCGATCAGCGGGCCGAACACTCGGCCGCTGTTCCACGAGTAGACGCCGAGGGAGACCATCGCCACCATCTCGTCGGGCGGCACGAGGTCGGGCAGCATGGCCGCGTAGCTCGGCTGGCCGAGCGCACCGGCGGCGCTGCCGAGCAGGATGATCGCGGTGAGGACCGCCGGCGTGCGCACGCCCATGCCGAGCGCGACGGCGAGGCAGCCGGTCATGCATGCCTGCAGCAGCAGTGCCCGGGCAAAGACGTGACGGCGGTCGAAGCGGTCGGCCAGGATGCCGCCGATCGGCGAGGCGATGCCCTGCGGCATGAAGGTGGCGAGCGCGACGAGGCCGGTCTGCACGGCCGACCCGGTATCGGCGGCGATGAGGCTGCCGACGACGATGAGCTGGACCCAGGTGCCGATGTCGGAGATGGCTGCAGCAGACCAGATGAGCCGGACCGATCGGTGGCGAAGGGGGCGGAACGGATGGTTGCTCACAGCAAGTTTCGAGCTTACCGGTGCTCCCGCTGAGAGGATGGGAGTGTGACCACCGCCCGAAAGATCGTTCTCGTCAGCGTCATCGTGCTCGTCCTCGGCATCGCAGGCGGCTACGCCTACGTGCTGTGGGCCAAGGACGACGCCCCCGCCGCCCTCGGCACCACCGACCTCGACCAGGCCCTCACCACGGCGCCGGGCACCGACGCACCGCCGGCAACAGAACCGGCCGCGACCACCGCCGTCACGACGGCGGCCACGGTGAGCACGGCCGATGCCGGCGTCGACGGCACGTGGACGATCAGCCAGGACTCGACCCTCGGCTACCGGGTGCAGGAGGTACTCGGCGGCGTCGACACCGAAGGAGCCGGGCGCACGAACCAGGTGACCGGCGAGCTCACCATCGCCGGCACGGAGGTGAACGCGGTCGAGTTCACCGTCGACATGGCCTCGGTGACGAGCGACTCCGACCGGCGCGACGGCCAGTTCCGCAGCCGAATCATGTCGACGGACGAGTTCCCCACGTCGACGTTCGTGCTCACCTCGCCCATCGACTTCGGTGCCGTTCCTGCCGAGGGCGTCACCGTCGAGGCGACCGCCACCGGTGACCTCACGTTGCGAGGCGTCACCAACAGCGTCACGTTCCCCGTGCAGGCCAAGCTCGAGAGCGGCCGCATCGGGGTGCTGGGGACGATCCCTGTCCGCTTCTCGGACTACGGCATCCCCGACCCGTCGAACGCCTTCGCCGCGGTGAAGGACAACGGCACACTCGAGTTCGTACTGGTGCTCGACCGAGCCTGAGATGCCGACGGGCCTCAGTTGGCCGTCGGCTGCGAGCGCTCCCACGCCGACGCGAGCGCTGCGTACTTCCCGCCCAGGGCGACGAGTTCGTCGTGGGTGCCGAGCTCGGCGAGCTTGGCGTGGTCGATGACGGCGATCCGGTCCGCACGCCGCACGGTCGACAGGCGGTGGGCGACCACGATGACGGTGCGGCCCTCCATCAGGCTCTCGAGCGCGTGCTCGACGACGGCCTCGGTGCCGGGGTCGAGGTTGCTCGTCGCCTCGTCGAGCACCAGCACCGCGGGGTCGACGAGCGCGGCGCGGGCGAGCGAGATGAGCTGACGCTCGCCGGCCGACAGGCGCGATCCGCGCTTGCGCACCTCGGTGTGCAGGCCCTCGGGGAACTCGAGGAAGCGGTCGAGCGCGCCGATCCGCTCGAGCGACGTGGCGACCTCGTCGTCGGTGGCCGACGGGCGGGCGACGCGGACGTTCTCCATGATCGTGCCACCGAACAGGAAACCCTCCTGCGGCACCACCACGACGCGCTCGCGCAGCGAGGCCATCGAGGCGAGGCGGAGGTCGACGTCACCGTAGGTGACACGACCGTCGGTGGGGTCGTAGAGGCGCGACAGCAGCTTGGCCACCGTGCTCTTGCCGGCGCCGGTGGGACCGACGAGGGCGAGCCGCTCGCCCGGCGCCACGCTGAGCGTGAGGTGCTGGAGCGCATGGCGTTCGGCCCCGTCGTACCGGAACGAGAGGTCGTGCGCCACCAATGCGCCGCGCTGCGGCAGCGGCACGGGGTGCGGGTGCTCGGCGACGTCGGGCTCGGCATCGATCAGCCCGTACAGCTTGTGCAGCGACGCCGCCGCCGACTGCACGGTGTTGTAGAGCTGTGAGAGCATCTGCACCGGCTCGAACAGGTTGCCGATGAGCAGCACGAACGCCGCCACGGTGCCGACGTCGATCGAGCCCTGGTGCGACAGCCAACCGCCCACGCCGACCACGATCGCGATCGCGAAGATGCCGACGAACTCGACGAGGCCGAAGTACCACACGCTGATCCGGACGGTGTGGAGGTGTGCGTCGTACAGGGCGCGGTTCGACCCGTTGAAGCGTCGCATCTGCTCGCCCTGGCGGTGGTACGCCTGGATGACACGAACGCCCGTGATGCCCTCCTGCAACGTCGACAGGTTCTGGCCCACCTTCTCGCGAACGTCGAGGTAGGCGCGGTTCGACTGACGCTGGAACCGGATCGACGCCACCACGATGATCGGCATCACGAGCAGCACGACGAGCGTCAGCTCCCAACTGAGGACGAGCAGCACGATGATCGTGAACACCAGCAGCAGCGCCGCCGACACGAACTGCAGCAGACCCCACTGGATCAGCTCGCCCATGCTCTCGATGTCGGCGGTCATGCGCGACACCAGCACCCCCGCCTTGTTGCGGTCGTAGAACGCCATCGACTGCGCCTGCAGCCGGTCGAACACGCGCACGCGCAGGTCGCGCAGGAAGCCCTCGCCCGCCGTGTTGATCGCCAGGTACTGCTGACGTCCGACGATGTAGTTGATCGCGACGACGACGCAGTAGGCGATGACGGCTGCGTTCAGGGCAGTGGCGCTGCCCTTCGACAGGCCCCGGTCGATGGCGAACTTCACCAGCAGTGGGCCCGCCACGGTGCACAGCGTCGAGAGGGTGACGAAGACGACGGCGAGCCACACCCACCGCCGGTACGGCTCGACGAACTCGACCGAGCGGCGCAGCACCTTGCCGGTCTCGGCGCGGTCGAGGCGATCCTCGTCGCTGACGGCTCCCCCACCCCACATGTCAGCTCACCACCTGATCGTCGTCCTCGGCCGAGAGCGCAGCGAGCACCTCGCGGTACCGCTCGTCAGTGTCGAGCAGGTGTTGGTGGGTCCCCGTCGCGGCGACGCGCCCGTCCGCGATCAACACGACGGTGTCGGCCAACGCGATGGTGCCGGGGCGGTGAGCGATGACGATGGTGGTGCGGCCCTGCATCACCGTGGCCATCGCGTCACGGATCTCGTGCTCCTTCGACGGGTCGACCGCGCTGGTGGCGTCATCGAGGACGAGGACCCGCGGATCGGCCAGGATGGCCCTCGCGATGGCGATGCGCTGGCGCTGGCCGCCGCTGAGCGAGAAGCCCCGCTCGCCCAGCACCGTTGCGTACCCGTCGGGCAGCCGCTCGATGAACTCGTGTGCCCCCGCCAGCTTCGCGGCGCGCTCGACGTCGTCGGCCGAAGCGTCGGGGCGGGCGAACGCGATGTTGGCGATGACCGAGTCGTTGAACAGGAACGTGTCTTCGAACACGATGCCGACGGCGTGGCGCAAGTCGTTCAAGGTGAGGTCGCGCACATCGACCCCGTCGATCTTCACCGCGCCCTCCTGCACGTCGTAGAACCGGGTGAGCAGCCGGGCGACGGTCGACTTGCCGCTGCCCGTTCCGCCCACCAACGCCACCGACGAACCCGCTGCGATCGTGAGGTCGAAGTTGCGCAGCACGGGCGTCCCGGCGTCGTAGCCGAAGGTGACGTGCTGGAGGCGCACGGCACCGGTCGGGCCGTCGGTGGCAAGCGCGACGGGCTTGCGCGGGTCGGTGATCTCCGGGCTGGTGGACAGCACCTCGTTCACCCGCAACAGCGCAGCCGCGGCGCGCTGGCCGAACGCGACGGTCATGCCGAGGTTGCGGAGCGGGAAGATGAGCAGCGCGATGTACTGCATGAACTCGAGCATCTGCCCGTAGCTCATCGTCCCGTCGAGGACGCGATGGCCCCCGATGGCGAGCACGGCGATCATGCCGAGGTTCGGCAGGAGGTCGATCGCCGGCAGGAACGTGCTGCGAATGCGGGCCGACTCGAGCGCCTCGCGGCGGATGTCGTCGGCCTCGACCCGGAGCTTCGCGGCCTGCACGCTCTCGGCGCCGAACCCCTTGACCACGCGGACGCCGCTGACCGACTCCTCGACCACGGTGGCGAGCTGCGCTTGCTCGGCCTGCACGGCCAGCACCGCCGGGTGGATGCTCCGCGAGAAGCGCTGCGCGAGCAGGTTCACGACCGGCAGCGGTGCGAGCGCAACGAGGGCGAGCAGCGGTTGCGAGGTGAACAGCACGACCACGACGGCCACCACCATCGCAAGGTTCGACGCGGTGATCGGGATCATCACGACGAACCCCTGGATCTGCATCAGGTCGCTCGACGCCCGGCTCATCAGCTGGCCTGTCTGCGTGCGGTCGTGGTACCCGACGTGCAGGTCCATGATGTGCTCGAAGATCTGCTCGCGCAGCACGGTCTCGGTGAGGCGGCTCTCGCGGAAGGCGATCCACCTGCGCCAGCCAGCGAAGACACCGGCGATGACCGCGACCGCTGCGATGATCCCCGACCAGAACCACAGCGACTCGCGTCCGACCACACCCCGGTCGACAGCGACGCGGGTGAGCCGGGGCACAGTCACCTTGGCGGCGCTCCAGAGCAGGCCCACCGCCATGCCGGCCATGAGCCCTCGCCGCTGCTGACGCAGCATCCGGCGCAGCAACGGCCACCCGGACACGGGGCGGGCCGACGGTTGATCCACGACCGCCGACTCTACGCACACGGTGCGGCCATCGGTGGAGCGAACTGCCGCCGCTGATCCCACGAGCAGGAATCGTGATCTACGCTGCGGCAATGACTGCGCTCGATGATCGTGCCCCTGCCAGCCCGTTCCTGTCCGGCCAGTACGCGCCGGTGCTTGACGAACTCGACGTCCACGATCTCACGGTCACCGGCACGATCCCGCCGCAGCTGTCGGGCGTGTACATGCGCAACGGCGCCAACCCGCAGTTCCCGCCGCTCGGCCGCTACCACTGGTTCGACGGCGACGGCATGATCCATGCGATCTACCTCGACGAGGGCCGCGCCCGGTACAAGAACCGCTGGGTCGACACGCCCGGTCTGCACCACGAGCGCGACGCGAAGCACGCGCTGTTCGGCGGGATCCTCAACTTCCAGTTCCCGCCCGAGGAGCTGATGGCCGAGTGCGGCATCTTCAAGAACGCCGCCAACACGAACATCGTCGCCCACGCCGGCGCGTACCTCGCGCTGTGGGAGGGCGGCTGGCCCACCGAGATCACCCGCGAGCTCGACACCGTGGGCCTGCGCGACTACGGCGGCAAGCTCGAGGGCGCCATGACCGCGCACCCCAAGTGGTGCCCCGAGACCGGCGAGCTGATCTTCTTCGGCTACGACCCGGTGGCGGGCCCGCCCTTCCTGCGTCATCACGTCGCCGACGCCAACGGCATCCTCACGCACTCGGCCGACATCGAGCTGCCGCGCGGCGTCATGATGCACGACTTCCTCACCACCCGGCACCATTCGATCTTCTTCGACCTCCCCGCCGTGGTGGCCGCCACCATGAGCGGCGAGTCGATGTGGCAGCCGCAGCACGGCGCCCGCATCGGCGTCATGCCCCGCCACGGCGACGGCACCGACGTGCGCTGGTTCGAGATCGACCCCTGCTTCGTCTTCCACTTCCTCAACGCATGGGAGGACGGCGACGTCATCACCGCGTACGGCTGCCGCATGCCCGGCATCGACCTCGACTTCGAGTCGCGCACCGACGACATCGGCGGCCTCGCCGCGGCCACCGGCATCGGGCTCACCAAGTGGACGATCGACCTCGCTGCGGGCACCTGCGTCGAGACACGCGTGCACGACCTGCGCAGTGACTTCCCCCGCCTGCACGACGACCGCCTCGGCCTGCCGCACCGCTGGGGGTACGCCTCGGCCACGGTCGATGGGCCGATGACGATCGGGTTCAACGGCATCGTCCGCTACGACCTCCACACCGGCGACGACCTCATCTACGCGTTCGGCGAGGGCACCTCGATCGGCGAGGCCGTGTTCGCCGCCGACCCGGATGGCAGCGACGAGCAGGACGGTTGGCTGATGGTCTACGCGACCGACCTCGCCACCGACCAGACCGACCTGTGCATCATCGACGGCCGCGACATGGCCGCCGGCCCGGTCGCCCGCATCCACCTGCCCCGCCGCGTGCCAGCCGGCTTCCACGGCAACTGGATGCCGAGCGCCTGACCGCGATCACGGTGTCTCCACGGAGCAACTGGGTCACGACGACAGCAGCGTCCTGACCCGGTCCTTCGGGCGGCCGATGATCGCCTTCGTGGCGGTCACCACCACGGGCCGCTGCAGCAGCTGCTTGTGCTTCACCAGCAGCGCCACCACCTGCTCGGGCGTCTCTGCGTCTGCATCGGTGAGGCCGAGCTTGGTCCACATGCTGTCGCGCCGCACCAGGTCGGTCACCGGGTCCTCGAGCTTGGCGATGACGCCGCGCAGGGTGTCTGCGTCGGGCGGGGTCTTGATGTAGAGGACGATCTCGGGCTCGATGCCCAGCTCATGCGCAATGCTCACGGCATTGGTCGAGCTGTTTCAATTCGGGTTGTGGTAGATCGTGACACCGGTCTGCTTGGCCATGCGCGCCATGGTACGACGGGTCAGCGGCGGTCGACGAACAGGCTCTGGCAGCTGCGGCCGAGCCATCCGGCCGCGTCACACCCCGCGCGTACGGTGGCCCTCGGCTTCCCCCGCCCCGTTCCGCTCCGAACACCACCGGAGGTCGCCATGCCGCGCCGTCACGCTCCCCGTCACGCACCACAGGCCGCACCCCAGCACGCCGCCACGTCCCGTCGCACGCCCCGTGCCCTCATCGACCCCATCGACAACGCGGCGGACGCCCTCGCCGTCATCGCCGCCGCCACCCAGAACCCGCTGCAGGCCGAGACGATCGCCTTCGCCCTCGACGACGGCGGCTACGGCTCGGTCATCACCGTGGTGGCCAACACGGACGACCCCGACTGCCTGGTGCCCATCGTCGAGGTGCTGTGCGAGGCAGCCTCGGTCGACCCGTTCCTCAGCGGCCTGGTCGTCGCCACCATCCGACCGCACGGCGCCACCGAGCCGGGCGACGTCGACCGCTGGCTCGAGGCCTCGGCAGCGGCCGACATCACCGGTATCGAACTGATCGAGTGGTTCGTCATCGGGCCGTCCGGCGTGGAGTGCCCGCGCGACCTGCTCGGCGAGCCCGAGCGGTGGTGATCAGGCCCGGGCCCGGCGCTCGGCCGGGCTCAGCCGCAGGCCCGCCTCGCGCAGGCGGCGAACCAGCTCGCGGCTCGGCGTCAGCACCGCGCCCATGGCCACCACCTCGGCGTGGTACTCCTCGGGTACGTCGTAGTGGTCGCCGTGAAACCCTCGGCGGGGGATGCCCACCGCATCGGCGAACTCGTGCAGCTCGTCCAGGCTGGCATCGCTCACCAGGTGCGCCCACCTGCGCCCGTGGAGCGGCCAGCGGGGCTCGTCGATCAACACGGTCACGTCCCGAGCCTCACACGCGGGCAACGCCGGTGTCATCTCGTTCTACGCTCGCGTTCCATGACGTCGCCCGAGGCCGAGCTCCGCCGGGTGTGGCATCGCGTGGTCGGGCCGGGCCACGACACGCCGCTCGAAGCCCTGCTCGGCCGTCACCGAGAGCCCCACCGCCGCTATCACACGGCCACCCACGTGATGTGGGTGTGCCGCCATGTCGACGAACTGGTCGCCGAGCAGCCTGTCGAGCTGCCCGTCGCCGACACGCCGGCCGTGCTGGCCGCAGCGCTCTTCCACGACGCCGTCTACGACCCGACCTCGTCCACGAACGAAGCAGCCAGCGCGGCGTTGGCGGCGCGCGTGCTCGACGACATCGGTTGGGCCCCCGAGCGTTGCGCCGAGGCGGCCCGCCTCGTCGAGCTGACGGCCACGCACCACACGACGGCCGCCGACACCGCCGGTGCCGTGCTGCTCGACGCCGACCTCGCCATCCTGGGCGCCGACGCGGGCGCGTACGCCGCCTACCTCACGGGCGTGCGGGCCGAGTACGGCCACGTCGACGATCCGGCCTGGCGCGTGGGACGGGCGGCGGTCATCGACCACTTCCTCAGCAGGGATTCCATCTACGTGACTCCCACCATGCGTCGCCAGCGAGAGCACCGAGCACGCGCCAACCTCAGCGCCGAGCTCGCTGCACTGGTGTGACAGGCCGGTGTGACAGGCCGGCGTGACGGCCGGGGATCGACTAGTGGCAGCCGCAGCTGCTGCCGCACACCCCGCCGCGGGCGGGGGCGGCCGACGCTGCCGATGCCGTCGGCGAGGCGCCGCCGACGCTGGCGAACACCGACAGCAGGCGCACCGAGTCGACATGGCCGGTGGTGCACTCGGCGGGCTCGCTCGCCTCGCTCATGGGGCGTCGACGCTCGAACGTCTCGTCACAGGTACGGCAGCGGTACTCGTAGAGCGGCATCGACCCGATTGTAGGCATGGCCGCGTGCTTGACTGGAGCGGTGACCGAGATCCAGACCCTTCCGGCGCGTACCGACCCCACCCTCGACACCGAGCACGTCCCTCAGACCGGTGAGCCCGCGGCTGCGCACATCGTGAAGACGGACAAGGGTGAGAACGCCGCGGCAAAGGTGCTCGAAGCACGCATCTACGGCACCCCGCTCGAGGCGCTGTGCGGCCACGTGTGGGTTCCCTCACGTGACCCCAAGCAGCTCCCCATCTGCGAGGACTGCAAGTCGATCTACGAGATGTACAAGGTGTTCAACGACGGCCTGAACGACCGTCCCTCCGAGTGAAAGCAGCAATCCCATGATCATCATCGCCGGCTCCATCAGCATCCCGCCCGAGAAGCGTCAGGCCTGCCTCGACGCCTCGATGCCGCTCCAGGCCGCCACCCGCGCCGACGAGCCCGGCTGCCTCGCCTACGTGTTCAGCGCCGACCCCTGCGAGCCCGGCATCATCAGCGTGTACGAGCTGTGGGAGGACGCCCCCACCCTGGCCGCCCACTTCAAGCACTCGAACTACACCGACATGCGCGGTGTCTTCGCGCAGCACGGCATCACCGGCGCAGTCACCAACAAGTACCGCACCGACGCCGTCGCCCCCGTCTACAACGCCGATCGCATCGCCACCGCCGACTTCGACTGATGGCCGACGCGCCGGACGTCAGCGGCCTGCGTATCCGCGAAGCCGTTCGGGCGCTCCTGCTCGACCCCGACGACCGGGTGCTCCTGGTCCGCTTCGTGTTCCCCGTCACCGGCACGCGCTGGGCGTTGCCCGGTGGCGGGATCGAGCGTGGCGAGACCCATGTCGACGCGCTGCGCCGAGAGCTCGTCGAGGAGGTCGGCCTGCACGATGCCGACATCGGCCCGCACATCTGGACGCGCCTGCACGTGGTCCCCTTCATCGACGGCCGGTGGGACGGCCAGCGCGAGCGCATCCACCTGGTGCGCACGCCCCGCTTCGAGCCTGCTCCGGTGCTGAGCCCGGCCGAACTGGCGGCCGAGTACGTGTTCGAGCTGCGGTGGTGGACGCTCGACGAGATCGCCGCGGCGCCCGACGTCGTCTTCGCGCCGCAGTCGCTCGCCTATCACGCAACTCATGTCACCCTGCACGGCGCGCCGGAAACCCCGGTCGACATCGGCGTCTGACGCGTAGGGTCATCAGCCGTGCCCGACCCGTCCACCATCGCCGCCTTCGGGCTCGCCTCGTTCCTGCTGCTCATCATCCCCGGCCCTGCGGTCATCTACATCCTGAACCGCAGCGTCAGCGACGGGCGGGAGGCGGGGCTCGCCGCAGTGGCAGGGCTCGAGCTCGGGAACCTGGTCCACGTCCTCGCCGCCGCGGTCGGGCTCTCGGCAGTGCTTGCCACCTCGGCCACCGCCTTCAACGCGGTGAAGTGGCTCGGCGCCGGGTACCTCGTCTTCGTGGGCGTGCGCACGCTCATGCAGCCGGCCCCCCAGATCGAGACCGACCGGGCCGCCGTCAGCGTGCACCGCGCCTTCGGGCAGGGCGTCGTGGTGAACATCCTGAACCCCAAGGTGGCGCTGTTCTTCGTGTCGTTCCTGCCGCAGTTCATCCGCCCGGCCGACGGCCACGCCGGCCTGCAGGCGCTCGTCCTCGGCCTCGTGTTCGTGCTCATCGGCTGCGTCACCGACACCTGCTACTCGCTGCTCGCCAGCAGCCTCCGGGAGGTCCTGCTGCGGGGGCGCACGTTGCCGATCGTGCGGCGCTGGGTGGCCGGTTCGGTGTTCATCGGCCTCGGCCTCATGGCCTCCACCGCCAGCGTCGGGGCGTCGTCGTCATGATCGATCCGGACCATCTCGATGCGGTGAACGCCCAGCTCGACCGGCTCGACCGGCACGGCGGCCGTGCCTGGACGCGGACCACGCTGCGGCTCATCGACAAGTACCCCGGCGTCAGCGTCGCCGCACTCGCCCGCCAGGCCAAGCGCGACCGGGGCGACATGCTGCGCGACATCCGCCGCCTCGACGAACTCGGCGTCATCGTGCGCACGGGCACCGGCCACCGACTGTCCGACCTCGGCCAGGCAGTCGTTCACCCGAACGCCGACTAGAGCTGCCGACGAGAGCTGCCAAACAGGCTGAGGGGCACGAGCCCGGGTCAGCGGAAGTCGCGGCTCGCGTTCGAGGCGGGCACGGGCAGCGGCACGAGCTGCTCGGCGACCACGTTGATCACGCCCTCGGCACGCTCGAGCCGACCCCGGATCAGCAGCGCCGCGGCGTCACGCGCCACGGCCCGGTGACGCGCCCAGCACCCCTTCGAGATGACGATGTTGATGAGCCCGGTCTCGTCTTCGAGGTTCATGAACGTGGTGCCCTGTGCAGTCATCGGGCGCTGGCGGTGCGTCACCACACCGGCCACCAGCACACGTGACCGCGGCTCGACCTCGTGCAATCCGACAGCCGTGACCACACCGCGGCGGCGCAGCTCGTCACGCACGAACCGCGTGGGATGCCCGCCCGGCGCGATGCCCGTGGCCCACAGGTCGGCGACCGCCTTCTCGACGTCGTCCATGCCGGGCAGCGTGGGCGCCACCGCACCGGTGACGATGCCCTCGAGGCGCCCGGGCCGCGACTGCACCGCCGCACCCACCTGCCACAGCGCCGTGCGGCGCTCGAGCCCGAAGCACTCGTCGAACGCCCCCGCCGTGGCCATCGCCTCGAGCTGCGCCTGCGACAGTTCGGGCACCGTGCGCACCAGATGCTCGATCGACGTGTACGGACGGCCGGCCTCGATGCGCTCGGCCACCGACGCGCCGACACCGCGCACCGACCCGATGCCCAGCCGCACCGCCACCCCGCCCACCGACACTCCGCTCGCCGACACCCCGCCCCCCGACGCCCCGCTCGCCAAAACTCCGCCCCCCGAAACTCCGCACGGTTCGAGCGTGGCGAGCGCGAGCGATGCGTTCAGGTCGGGGGTGCGCACCACCACGCCGTGGCGCTCGGCGTCCTGCACCAGCGAGTGCGGGCTCCAGAACCCCATCGGCTGCGCGTTCAGCAGCGCTGCGCAGAACGCTGCCGGCTCGTGGAACTTGATCCACGACGAGGCGTAGACGAGGTACGAGAAGCTGACGCTGTGCGACTCGGGGAAGCCGTAGTTCGCGAACGCCGCCATCTTCGTGAAGATCTCGTCGGCCACGTCGCCGGTGATGCCGCGTTCAGCCATCCCCTCGTACAGCCGGGCCTTCAGCCGCTCCATCTTCGCCCGGCTGCGCTTCGACCCCATCGCCTGGCGCAGCTGGTCTGCCTCGCTGGGGCTGAAGCCGGCCACATCGATCGCCATCTGCATGAGCTGCTCCTGGAACAGGGGCACGCCGAGCGTCTTGCCAAGGCTGTTCTCGAGCAGCGGGTGCAGGTAGGTGACGGGCTCCTGGCCGTTGCGTCGCCTGATGTACGGGTGCACCGACCCGCCCTGGATGGGGCCCGGCCGGATGAGCGCCACCTCGACCACGAGGTCGTAGAACCGTCGTGGCTTCAGCCGCGGCAGCGTGGCCATCTGGGCGCGGCTCTCGATCTGGAACACGCCCACGGTGTCGGCGCGGCAGAGCATCGCGTAGACGTCGTCCTCCTGCGGGATGGTGGCGAGGTCGACCTCATAGCCCCGGTGCTCGCGGATGAGATCGACCGCGTAGTGCAGCGCGCTGAGCATGCCGAGGCCGAGCAGGTCGAACTTCACCAGGCCCGCCGCAGCGCAGTCGTCCTTGTCCCACTGCAACACGCTCCGCTTGTCCATGCGCGCCCACTCGACCGGGCACACCTCGATGACCGGCCGGTCGCAGATGACCATGCCGCCCGAGTGGATGCCGAGGTGCCGTGGCGCGTCCTCGATCTCGAGCGCGAGCTCGATCACCGGCGCGGGGATGTCGTGGCCGCCCTGGTCGACCGTGGTCTGCACCGTGCCCCACGCATCCATCTGCTTGCTCCACGCGTCCTGCTGACCGGGAGCGAAGCCGAGGGCACGGGCCATGTCGCGCACCGACGACCGGGCCCGGTAGGTGATGACGTTCGCCACCTGCGCGGTGTGGTGGCGGCCGTAGCGCTCGAACACGTACTGGATGACCTCTTCGCGCCGGTCGCTCTCGATGTCGAGGTCGATGTCGGGCGGGCCGTCGCGCTCGGGTGAGAGAAACCGCTCGAACAGCAGCCCGAGGCCGACGGCGTCGGCCTTGGTGATGCCGAGGGCGTAGCAGGCGGCGCTGTTCGCTGCGCTGCCACGGCCCTGGCAGTAGATGTTCGCCCGGTTGCAGAACTCGACGATGTCCCACACCACGAGGAAGTAGCCGGCGAAACCGAGGCCCTCGATGACCGCGAGCTCGTGGTCGATGGTGCGCCATGCCCGAGCGCGCACCGACAGGTCTTCGTACGCGCCCGGCCGCTCGCCGTACCGGCGGCGGGCACCGGCCTCGACCAGCGCGCGCAGGTGCTCCATCTCGCCGACCGGCCTGCCGTCGGGGCCGGGCGGGCACGGGAACGGCGGCAGGCTCGGCGCCACGAGCGACAGATCGAACGCAGCCGCGCGACCGATCTCTGCGGTCAACTCGACCACACCCGGGTAGCGAGCGAACCGGCGCGCCTGCTCGGCCCCACTGCGCAGGTGCGCGCCCGCGGCGGCCGGCAGCCACGGGTCGAGCTCGTCGAGGCTGCGCCGGGCCCGCACCGCGGCCACCGCAGTCGCGAGCTTGCGCTGGGCCGGTGAGGCGTAGTGGACGTTGTTGCTGGCGACGCAGGCGACATCGAGGCGGGCGGCCACCTCGGCCAGCGCGTCGTTGCGCGCCGAGTCGAACGGGTCACCGTGGTCCCACAGTTCGACCACCACGCGCTCGCGCCCGAACAGCTCGATCAGCCGCTGCAGCTCGCGCCGCGCCGCCGATGGCCCCTCGGCCAGCAGGGCGGCAGGCACCGTGCCCTTGCGGCATCCGGTGAGCACCCACCACCGGCCGGCCCCCACCTCGGCGAGGTCGGGCAGGGTGAACTGCGGTGACCCCTTCTCGCCGGCGAGGTGCCCGAGGCTGAGCGCCCGGGCCAGGCAGGCGTAGCCCTCCGGGCCGTCCGCCAACACGAGCAGGTGATGGCCGTGCGGGTCGGGCGCGTGGCGCTCGGTATCGGTGGCGACGGGCACCTGCCGCTCGGTGGCGTCCTCGGCGCGCACTGCGCTGCCGTGCAACGACGTGACGGTGATCTCGGCGCCGAACACCGTGGGCAGCCCCACGGCACGAGCGGCCTCGGCGAAACGCACCACGCCGTAGAGGCCGTCGTGATCGGTGAGGGCGAGCGCCTCGAGCCCCAGCCGAGCGGCCTCTTCGGCGAGCTGCTCGGGGTGCGAGGCGCCGTCGAGGAACGAGAAGTTCGAGTGGCAGTGCAGCTCGGCATAGGGCGTGCTGCCGGCCGCACTGCGCGCCGGCACGGTCGGCACGGTCGGCACGGTCGGCACGGTCGCCGGTTCGAACGGCTGCCGCTTGCGGCTCCAGGCCGGGCCGTCGCCACCGGCATTCCACGACGGCGAGCCCGGGGTACGGCCGTCCTTGCCCCGGACCCCAGCCTGGGTCACAGCCGGGTCGCGGCCCGACAGCAGCGCCTCGACCTCCTTCCACGGCATGTCCGGGTTGGTGAACCCCATGCAACGAACCTATCGAACGTCTGTTCGATCCGTCAACCGCCCGTTGGTGTCATGGACCGAGCGGACGGAGATCTGCTCGACGCCGGCGTCGCGCCACCACAGGTGGTGGGTCGACGATCCGATTCAGGGGGTCCAGGCGTACCGGACGTCGGGGGCTCGCTCCTCGTTCGCTCGGCCATCGGTCTGCTCGGCGGCGACGAACCCGAGCCGCTCGTAGAACCGCTGCGCAGGCAGGTTGGCCTGGAAGCTCCACAGGTCGAGGCCGGCGGTGAAGCGCTCCTTGGCCCGGTCGACGAGGCGGACACCGAGGCCGCGGCCCATCCACGCCGGATCGAGGTAGAGCTGCTCGATCCAGCCACGACCGGAGCCGCCGGCGTCGAGGACCATCACCCCGACGACGGTGTCATCGATCTCGGCCACCGTGACGTCGAGGTGGCCGACCACCTCGTCGGCCCACCACCGCTTCACCTCACGGTCGGCGTGCACCGTGGGCACGTCGGGGATGCCGAACCGGCGCGACCGGAGGTAGACGTGTGCGCAGCCCGCAGCATCGGAGGCTCGCGCCGGCCGGAGCTGCGGCGTGCCCGGCTGCATCGCGCGCAGGATCCCCTCGAGTCCCGGGTCGGCCATCGCGATCGCGCGATACCACGGGAACCAGCGCACGTCCTGGCTCTCGCCCTCGGCGGGGGCGGGCGGCACGTGCGGTGACACGAGGTGGTAGCGGACGTCGAGGTGCCGGTGCTTGCGCGGCCCGGGGTGCACGTCGACGTGCAGCAGCACCGGCTCGCCTGCATCGCCGCCATCGCCTGCGAACGCGACCGGCAGACCGGTCTCCTCGACCGCTTCGCGCAGCGCAGCGGCCCACGGCGTCTCGCCCGCCTCGATGTGACCGCCGGGCTGCAGCCACAGCTCGAGCCGCTTGTGGAGGTGCAGTGCGACACCCCGGTCGCTGGTGACGATGGCCGACGCGGTGACGTGCACGCGATCGGCCTGCTCGTCGAACGGACGCTCGAGCCGGTCGACCTGATCGACGAACTCGGCGATCGCCTCGCGCTCGCGCGCATCGACCGGCTGGCGTGCCGACACCTGGGCGCGCAGCGCCGCTGCCATCTCCTGCATGACAGTTCACGCTACGGCCGGACGGTCGCCGACACCCAGACCGTCTCACTCCAACATCACCCTTCAGATTCGAAGGGGTAGCGCCGATGACCTTCTTGACCGCGTGTGCGACTGCACGTGGATCACGGATGATTGCGGAGACTACGGATGGAACCAGACGCACAACTCGCACCTCGGGTGTTGCTCGCGGTGAACGATGCACTCTTGCGCCGCGTTGTCGGCGTCGCGCTCCGAGAGCGCGGCTTCTCGGTCAGCGCGACGACCGAGGGCTCGGCTGCACTGATGCTGGCCGAGTCCTTCTCCCCCGACGTGCTCATGATCGACCTCGAGCTCGCCAGCCCCAGGGGCGGCGCGCTGTTCGACACCGTGCGCGGGCTCACGGATGCGTACATCGTCGGCATTGCTCCCCCCGGTGCCGACGCTGCCCGCATCCGTGCGCTCCGTGCCGGTGCTGACGACGCCGTGTCCGTGCCGATCACACCCGACGAGCTCGCCGCGAAGTGCCAGGCCCTCCTCCGCCGGCCGCGCAACGTGCACACCCGTTGGGACCCGATGGCCGCATCGCTCATCACCATCGGCCCGCTCACGGTCGACGTCGGCCGCAAGGAGATCCAGGTGCAGGGCCAGGACGTGCCCGTCACCCGCATCGAGTTCGCACTGTTCGAGCAGCTGTGCCGTCACCCCGCGGAGGTGCGGGCCCGGACCCAGCTCCTCGAGGAGGTGTGGGGCCCGAACTGGGTGGGCGACACCCATGTCGTCGATGTGCACCTGTCGAACCTGCGCCGCAAGCTGCAGAAGCTCGCCCCCGAGCTGCGCTTCATCCACACCGTGCGCGGCGTGGGCTTCCGGCTCAGCACCGACCTCCTCCGCTCCGACGCCGACGACCGCAAGCTGGTCTCGGCCTGAGTCTCGCTGTCTGCCGTGGCTGGCCCCACGGCAGACAGCGCTTTCCTCGCGGCACCCGTTCCCGGAGCGCCCTCAGCCGTATCGCGCCACGAGCCACCACTGACGCCGTTCGACGGTGGCCAGATGGGCGACGCCGTCGGCGGTGAGCAGCTGGAACCGGGCGAGCCGTCGATGGCGCGCCGTGTCCCACCACCGCTCGTCGACGACCCAGGGGCCCGCCCACGCGACGATGGGGGTCTCGATTCCATCGACGCGGAGCACGGCCGGCGCACCGGACGCCATCCCCCTGCCGCTGACCGACACCGGCTGCCCCCGGGCATCGCGCACCTCGGCAGCGACCGGCTCGGGATGGACCTCGGCCGGTGACGGCGGCGGCAACGAACCGGGCCACGGCGCACCAGACGCCGGCCCGTCACGATCACGATCACGATCACGATCACGATCACGGTCACGGTCGCGAGCGCCGGGATCGAGCTGGGGGCTGAGCGACGCCGGCACCCAGCGGTGCACGTCGGCCGGCTGACGGCCGCCTCGCCACTCGGCCACGACCACCTGCTCGTCACCGACGAGCCCGGCGAGGCGCGCCGCGGCACGCTGCGCCCACTCGTCGGCCTGCGTGCGGCCACCCCACAGCCCGAGCTGGATGCCATCGTCGGCACGCACCTCGGTCGGCTCGAGGCAGAGCTGGATCACCCCGGCCGTGGGTGGGCCGTCGGCGCCGGCACCGGCACCCGGCTCGTCGTCGGAGAGCGACGCCCACCCGTCGAGCTGCCAGCGGACGCGCTCGACCACGGCCGCAACGGAGAAGCCGGACGACAGCGACCACAGCCGATCGGTGCGCTCGCCGTGCTCGGTCTCGGCAGCGATCGCCACCTGGGTGCAGACGCGGCCCCGGTCGGCGAGCGCACCCACGAGCTGCTCGGCGAGCTGACGGGCAGCGAACACCACCGCGTCGAGGTGCGGCATCGGGGTGTCGAACTGCTGCACCACCGCGAGGCCGGGTGGTGGGTCCTCGGTGCCGGGCGGTCGTTCGTCGGTGCCGGCAGCCATCCGCTGCGCCGCCGCCCCGATCCGGCCGAAGCGCGCCATCACGTCGGAGGCCGGCAGTGCGGCGAGCTCGCCGAGGCGCGTGATGCCGAGACGGCGGAACAGGTCGACCTGCTCGGCCGGCACCTCGACCCCCGCACCCGGCGCGACGTCGGTGAGCCAGCGCAGCGCGAGCGGCGCCAGGAACTCGGGCGACCCGCCGGGTGTCACGACCTCGACGGGCACCTGGCCGCTGTTGGCGGCACGCACCGCACGTCGCGCC
>Ga0247831_1002453_pt1 | contig 30108 bp, 27 predicted proteins | sample LaCruzMarch2015__9_FD_192406 | JGI IMG/M metagenome (GOLD analysis project Ga0247831, IMG submission 192406) | Freshwater microbial communities from meromictic Lake La Cruz, Castile-La Mancha, Spain - LaCruzMarch2015_1m | ecosystem: Environmental > Aquatic > Freshwater > Lake | place: Spain...
GAACCCATGTGGCGCGAAACCGGCGATGGCCACGGCACAACGCTGGTCGCCACCGACGCAGGCCTCGCCGCCATCGGCATCGAGCCCGAAGACGCGAACACCGCGCCAGTGGGCGCGACGGACGCGCGGACAGTGGAAGCCGCGCCAGACGCCCCCGCCGAACCCGACACCGCGCCCAAGGCGCGCACGCAGCGCGAGGGCACCAAGCAGGCCAAGCTGATCGCCATGCTGCGCGCGCCGGACGGCGCGACCATCGAGGAGATCATGACCGCGACGGACTGGCAGTCGCACACGGTGCGCGGCGCGATGGCCGGAGCGCTGAAAAAGAAGCTCGGGCTCGAAGTGACCTCGGAGAAGGTCGAGGGGCGTGGGCGCGTTTACGCTTTGAAGTAGGATGGCGAACACCTCGACGCGCATCGGAAAAGGCGCTATGTTCGCACCGAATTAGATGCGCGTCGGGAGGCCAGCCATGGACATCACCAAGGACATCAGCCCGCTGACGGAGTTCAAGCGGGATTCGGCGCGGATGATTGCACGCATCAAGGAAACCGGGCGGCCGCAAATCCTAACCGTGAACGGCAAGCCCTCGGTCGTCGTGATGGACGCCGCCGCATGGCAGGAGATGCAGGACCAACTCGACCATGCGGAAACGGCTGCCGGGATCCGCAAGGGTCTGACGCAAGCCCGTGCCGGTGAGGGCACTGAGGCGGGGCAGTTCTTCGACGGCCTTGCCGAGACGAAATGACCGCGCCCTTGCCGGTGATCATCACGCCGAACGCGGCCGATGATCTTGCTGCATCATGGGTCTGGCTCCGCGACCGAAATCCGCCGGCTGCGGACGAATGGCTGACAGGTATCCGCGAAATCATCCTCGCTCTCGGCGCGAAGCCCGATGCGCATCCGATTGCCCCGGAGTCGCGTGATTTCGATCAGCCAATCCGTCGGGCGCTTTACGGCAAGGCGACGCGCTGGCGCACTTACTTTGCCATCATCGACGGGGCGGTGCAGGTTCTGCATGTCCGGCATGTCCGGCATGGCCGCCGGAGCGACTGGCAACCCTGATCCGTTTCAAGCCCCGGTGGCAGCATCGGGGTGGCTTCCGGCCATGTGGGTTCCACCGCTGTCCAGGTGGACTCCGGAATCCAGGGTATCCGCCCCGGAAGCCACGTGACAAGCTGCTGTTATTGTGCGGTTATCCGGCGAACAGGAGGTGGCTGCCCGAGGGGGTGGCTTCCCAAAAAACCAGCCCTGACGCTGGCGATATCGCGCGCCATGCCCTCCCGTATACGTAAGTGCCCGGAAAGGAACCAGAAACTCCCTAGGCGGGCTTTGGACCCCGGATGGACCCCGATCCGGATTCCGGGGTCCAGCGGGAATCCGGTCAGGCGTCGGTCGTCTCCGGCTGTCCCGGTCGCGGGCCATAGAGCCGGTCACCGAGTTGCCGGACCAGTTCCTTCTCGGGCCAGGCGAGGCGGTCATCGTCGATTGCCACAGCCAGCACGCCCTGCTCCCTCCAGCCATCCCGCTTCACGCGATCCGCATCGCGCCGCTCGCCACCGTAGCCTTTCGGCATGAATCGCATTCCGGTCATGCAAGGCCTCCCTTCTCCGCCCGCGCCATGGCCAGGCGGGCCTGCTCGGCGCGGCGACAGTCGCGGTCATTGTCGAGGTCGATCCGGCTGAGCCCGGTCTCGCGGTCGACATGGCTGCCCTTTCCGTGCCGCGCCCAAGCAATGAAGGCGTTCCCGATCTTGCCATTTATCGCGAGCATTGCGCTCTGGTTGGAGGCCGCAAGGAGCGGCGCGAGGTAGCGCGATAGGAACGGCAGCCAGTCGGCGGCGTTCGGGACGACGATCTGTTCGACGAAGGCGAGCGGCGTTTCGATGAGGACGAAGATGCCTCGCGTCTCGCTGGGCCAGAACCGGATCTCGATCGCGCCGCTCAGCAGGCCGTCTTCGGTCAGGAGCGTGTATTCGCAGTCGAGCACGCGTTCCAGGGCCCGATGCCAGTCGATCCTCTCCGTCTGGCTGAGGCGCTCGGCCTCGTGATGCCAGTCGGGCAGGTCCGTGTCGTGGAAGCGGCCGGCGTCATAGACGCGCATCCTGTCGTAACTCATGCTTGGGTCTCCTCTTGGGGTTCGGGATGATCGGGGCGCCGCAGGGCGGCGGGCTTCGCGGCCTCCAGCCGAACGGTCAGCGCACCGAAGGCGGCGCGGCGCACGGCGAGCACGGCCTGCATGCTGGCGGTCAGGCGGGTTGTGAGGGCGTCGAAGCTGTCAGCGTCGGGTGTGCCTTGCGCCGCATCGTTGCCTGGCCTGATATCGAAGCGGGCCAGCGGGCCGAGGCGGTTGGTGAGCCAGGCTTCCGGATCGGGGATGCGGGAAAGGTCAACGCGGGCGGTGCGGGCGCGATGGCCTGCACCGGTCGGGCGATAGGTCACCTCCGCAGAGGAGTGTGACATTTGGCTATTATAGAGGTCTCTATAATAGCAGTTTGTCACACTCCTCGACCGGTCCTGCCGGGCAGCGTCGGCGGTCGCCCAGAGATCGGAGAAGCAGGCCGTCCTATCGGCCGCGTTCTCGAGCACGATGCCGGTCAGCGCCATCAGGTCACGTCGGGTCGGTCTGAGGTCGGACCACTGCACCAGCGCGTTGACCGTCACTGGGAGAACGACATCGGTCAGCAGGTCGATCTCCAGCACCGTCTCGGCCGAGCGGTTGACGCCGCGCCCACGACCGATGGCCTGGATCAGTTCGCCTTCGCAGATGCTCCAGCGCACGGCCTCGGCAATCGGGTCGGAATGGGCCTCGGCAGAGAACGGGGAGGTCCGTCCGTCCGCCAGCCGGATGCGCTGGTCGGCCAGCGGATACCACCAGCTTGCGTCTTCCGGGTTCGGTACCGGAACGCGGCCTGTCAGCGCCATGGCGATCAGTTCGACCGTGCGCGGGGCGGGCAGCGTGCGGCCCATGACGATCATGCCGCCGACATCGCCCCAGCGGTCGAGCCCGCTGAGTGCGTTGAAATGCACCGCCTCGACGCGGGGCGGCAGGCCGTTTGCACGGAGCGCGTCGATGGCGGCCTTCTGGCCGACAACCAGCAGATCGACCCGGGCCGCGGGGCGGCGGCATTGGCGGGCGCGAAGCGCGATCCAGGCCGCGAGTTCGCGCAGACGGTGGGCGGCGGCCTTGTGATCGCGGTCGGGGGCATCCGGCGCGGGCGTCAGGACGCGGGCGGAGGTCGGGCTGCCCGTCACCTGCCGGATGCGGACATGCGGCTGGCGCGCGGCGACCTGATCACCGATGTCGATCTGCGGCAGGTAGGTCTGCACCAGTTCGGGCCGCAGCGTTGCGTCGAGATGGAGGATCGGGGCCTCGCCCGCCCATCCCGCCCGCAGGCGGCTGCGCCAGCGCAGCTTCAAGGCCCGGACGGAACCGTTGTTGGTGCGCTCGTGCACCAGCTCCGCCCCGGCCGCATCGTGGCCGTTCTCCAGTGCTTCGGCGAGGATCAGCCAGAGCGTGGCGCAGCGTCCCGGCGGCGCCCAGGGTTCGCCCGGGGGCGGCAGGACTTTCTCGATGCGCTTGCGCCGCTCGACTGGCGACATGCCGGGCAACAGCCCCGCATCGCGCATCCGGCGGCGTTCCAGCGTGGCGGCCTCGCGGCAGTCTTCGGGGGTGAGGCCCACGGCCTCCAGAAGCCCGTGGCGCAGGGGGCCGGGGTCGCAGACCTGCAGCGCCTTCAGCAGGCGTCTGCGGGCGGCAACCAGATCGGCGGTGGCAGCCAGGTCGATCTTGCCCTTGGCCCCGTAGCAGGCAAGCGAAGTACGCCCTGGCTCCAGCCCGTCCTGCGTCAGCGTGGCCTTGCCGTCGAGCCCGCGCAGGCCAGATTGCCAGAACGCCTCGTCGATGACGAGCAGGCCGACAGTGCCGATGGCCTCGGGCTTCCTGTGGAACAGGCTGTCATGGGCGCAGACGACGACCTGCGCCGCCTGGGCTTCCGGCTTCTGCCGCTGGTAGCCGCAAGCATGATACTGTGGGCAGAGATGGACCTCGCCACCCCGCCTGACCTTGCAGCAGCTCTGTTCGACCGGATGTTCGACCTCGAGCGCGTCGAAGGTTGCTTCTGTGTCGCGGCACATCAATTGTTCGGGGTTGTCCGGTTCCGGATCCGGGGCGGTGCGGCCCTTCCAGAGCATCGCGCGCAGGCCGAGCGCCCTGAAGTCGGCGACCTGTTCCGCACCGAGATCGTGGCGCGGGACAGCATAGACGACATTGCGGCCATCAAGGCCGCCCGAGGCGACCAGATCGGCGATTGCCGTACGTGCGCTGGAGGTCTTGCCCAGCCCGACATCGACGGGCAGACCGAGCAACGGCGGAAAGGCTGCTGTGGCCACGAAATTGAAATCCAGCGGATCGCGGTTCTCGTCCGCGTCCTGCGCCGCCTTGCGGGAAGCTTCGACGGCGGCCCAGTAAACGGGGATCGCGGCCACGAACCGCGCGATGGCGTCGACAAGGCTGGCGCGGGCTTCGTCGGGTGTGAGGACTGGTGCTGGATAGGTCGGCGGTGGCGGCGGAATTCTGGCCGCGCCCGCGATCAGCGCCACGACGGCCTCAGGACCTTCCGCGCAGAACAGGTCGTTGGCATCGCCCGGGCTGGTCGGAATGGCGATGCGGGCATCGACAGCCAGCGCCGCCTTGCGTGCGGCCTCTACGCCGGGGTTGGTGTCGCGGTCGGGCTTCGCATCGTTGTCGGCGACGAGGATCAGATCGGCGTCGGGGAAGCGCGCCCTCAGCGCCTCCGCGACCGGCAACAGGTTGCCCGCATCCATGGCGGCGATGACCGTGTGGCCGGTCGCCATCGCCAGGCTCGCGCCGGTCGCCCAACCCTCGCAGATCAGGACGGGGCCCGCGGGCTCCGCGAGCGGCGCGGGGTCGAAGCCCACCAACGCGAAGTGGCCCTTCTTGGCCCCACCGGCCAGGAAGCGCTTTGCCCCGTCCGGTGCGATGGTCTCGAGACTGTGGATCCGGCCCTCGACATCCTGCAGCGGCACGACGAGCCGGCGGCCAGCGTCCATGCGCAGGGCGAGCGGCGCGGCCTGCTTGGCAACGAGATAGGGATGGTCGGCCGGTGCGTGACAGGCGCTGTCCCAGAGCCGGGCAGCGCGCGCGGCGGCCTCGTCCGCGCGGTTCGGCGCGGGCGCGGTATCGTCATCGGGGCCCGTCTCGGCATGTGCCGTGCCCGGTGCCGATGGCGGCGCGGCCAGATCGTTCGCCGGCATGGTCTTTGGTGCCGGGCGCTGTCGCACCGGGCGGTGACGCTCGCCCATCCCGATCCGGTCGGCGATCCAGTCGGCCGCATCCTCTCGGGCCATGCCGAGGTCGCGGCCGACGAGATCCGAGAACCAGCCGCCCCGGCCTTCCTCGTGATCGAACCACATCCCCGCCCGCGCGCCGGAGATGACGACCGAAAGGCAGCCCTTGCGGCCCCAGCGCCATTCCTGGCCCGCCCGGAAGGTCGGCTTGCCCAAGAGCTCCACCGCGAGCTCCGGCACGCGGGCGCGCAGCTCCGCATCGAAGGCCCGCCAGTCCCTCCCGCTCATCACCGCCCTCGCGGGATGGGCGCATGCACGCTGGTCGGCCGGTGGGCCGAGGCGGCAGGGCGCAGGAGGTGGCGGAAACGAGCGGACACGGGGGCTGGGGAACCGGATGAGGGGCGTTGTTGCCCCCGGATCTGCCGCCCTTCAGGCGGCCCTCGCGACGTCGGAACCGGTCCGCCCGGTCACAGGCGATCGCGCCGGAAAGGGGTGACCCCTTCCGGCAAGACGTTGAAATAACGTCAGTTAGTGGGTGGACCCCAACGGGCCCAGCGACCCCTGTGGAGCGCCCTCAGCGGCCGCGGCCGATCAGAGGGGTGAACCCTGGTCCGCGCGAACGGGGTGAACGGTTCAACCCTCGATCAGGATGCCGACGCCGTGGGCTCACCCCTCGGAGTTGCCCAGTGTCAGTGTTGTTCGGGATCCTTCGGCGGACCCAAGGCCGCCAGCCTGCGCGGCAGGTCCGAGCGGCTGTGGAGCACGTCGACGACGATTACATGGTCCGGCATCTCGACAAACACGATGAAATGCTGCCCCGCCCGTGTGAAGCGCAGATCCTCCGGCAGGGCAGGATCGATCAGGCGCCGACAGTCCTGCGAGGGCGCGTCGCCCGCGGCGATGGCAGTGCAGCGCGCTATGAGGTCAGCCTCGTAGGCTTCGGCCTGGCGCGAGCCGAAGGTCTCGATCGTCCAGCGTGCGATCTCGACAAGCGAGCGTTCCGCCTGCCGCGTCAAGCGCCAGGGCTTCGGCATCAGGACGCGGTGCGCGCGGTGGCAAAGGCCCTGCGGATCGCGTCCTCACCGGTGCCCTCGGCGATCGCACCGGAACGCGCCTCCTCCAGCCCCGCGGCGAGCCGGTCGCGCAAGGCGGTCATCTCCGCTTCCTCGCGCTCCAGCAGGCGCAGCCCGGCCCGCAGCGCCTCCGATGCATTCTGGTAGCGACCATCGGCAATCAGCCGGTCGATCAGGTCGGTCTGGCTGTCGGTCAGGACGACATTGCGGGTCGGCATCGGCGTCTCCTCTGCACACATTGGCAATATATGCCAACGCCGCCCTCGTGTCGACCTAGAGCGATGCCACGCGTCACGCCGTCTGGCGCAGATCGGGCCCCAGCACCCGCTTGGCACCACCGCGCTGCGCCGAGGGCAACCGGATCAGCGTGGCCATGGCATCGGCCAGCTTGTTCGACACCGGCTCGCCCTCGATCTGCTGTTCAAGGAACCAGTCGACGAGGCAGTCCTTCTTGCCCTGGTCCTCGGGCGTGATTCCGAACTTCGCAATCGCCGCCTGCATCAGGTCGAGATAGGGCGTCGTGTAGGGCACCGTGTCCGTGCCGGTCGCGGGACGGACCGCGGGCACGTAATCCGGCCAGATCGCCTTTACGAGGAACCGCGCCACACGGATGTCGATGAATTCCCAATCCCGCGCGGTCAGTCGCCCGAACGAATACTTTCCCTCGCGCCACTGCTCCGGGCGGATGCTGGTGTGATAGCCCGAATGCAGACCGAAACCGCTACTACTGCCGCCGTTGCCCCAGCCATGCGTCCGCTCCTCGGTGTATCGCCCCTGCGCCAGAAGATCCCCGTCTCGCAGAGCGACGAGCAACTCGGTCTCCGCCTCCGCCTTCCACGCGATCGTCGGGTCCTGCGGCGGGTTCCAGGTCTGGTATGCCGGCACCGGTTTGGGCGGCAGCTTCGCCGCTTCCACCGCGCGCCGCGCGACCGTCACATTCTGCACATGGGCCAGCGCCTCTGCATAACTCCATTGGGTACGGTCGAGCGTCTGCAGCGACATGGGCGGCCTCGTGAATCGATTGGGTACAGGTCGAACATAATGGGAACGCCCTGACCCCTCAACCCACCACGGTGTTGCAACACCTAAGGGGTTCACCCTTTCCGGCCGGGCACGGGGTGACCCGTTCCGAGGTCGCGGTCATCGGCGCAATCCTGCACCGATGGACCATGATGTTCGATCCCGGTCCCATTCGTCGCCCCAACCCGCTCGCCCCTTCGGCGATGACGCCCGCAGAACGCCGCACCGAGCTGTGCGGCCTGCTGGCGCTCGGGCTGGTTCGGCTGCGGATGCGGGAGGCGGGCGAAGTATCTGACGAGACTGGAGAACGTTGCCTACACTCTCCGCCCGACCAATGCCGTCATGCAACTCCAACTCACCGGAGAAATGCATGAACAAGCCCGATCCCATCCCTGCACGCCTAGCCGCGCTGAAGACGACGCCCACGCCCGACCTGAAGAAGCAGTGGCGCGACCTGTTCGATAGCGAGCCGCCGCCCTTCAACCGGCGCTACCTGGAAAGCCGCCTAGCCTACCGCATCCAGGAACTCGCCTATGGCGGGCTGAAGCCCGAAACGATCAAGCGGCTGGAAGCCTTGGGCGAACAGCTTGATGGCGGCAATATCACGACGCGCCGCATCCGCGCTGATCGCGACCGTCCCATCACCGGCACCCGGTTGCTGCGCGAGTGGCAGGGCGTCGAACAGATCGTCACCGTCACCGTCGATGGTTTCGAATGGCAGGGGCGGCCCTACCAGTCGCTGTCGGCCATCGCCCGCGCCATCACTGGCACCCGTTGGAACGGTTGGGTCTTCTTCGGGCTGAAAAACCATCGGAGAACGGCATGAACAAACCTGTCGTCCGCAAGCTGCGCTGCGCGGTCTACACGCGCAAATCCTCCGAGGAAGGGCTGGAGCAGGAGTTCAACAGCCTGCACGCCCAGCGCGAGGCCTGCGAGTCCTACATCGCCAGTCAGCGATCCGAGGGCTGGGTGCTGGTGCGCGATCAGTATGATGATGGTGGCATCTCAGGCGGCACACTGGAACGCCCCGGCCTGAAACGGCTGCTGGCCGACATCGATGATGGGCTGGTTGACGTAGTCGTGGTCTACAAGATAGACCGCCTGTCTCGCTCGCTGATGGATTTTTCCAAGCTGGTCGAGGTTTTCGACCGCAACGACGTGACCTTCGTTTCTGTGACGCAATCCTTCAACACCACCACGTCGATGGGGCGGTTGACGCTGAACATACTGCTGTCCTTCGCCCAGTTCGAACGCGAGGTGACGGCAGAACGCATCCGCGACAAGGTCCGCGCCAGCCGGATGAAGGGCATGTGGATGGGTGGCTGCCCGCCGCTGGGGTACGAGGTCAAGAACCGGAAGCTGGTCGAGACCGCCGATGCCGACCATGTACGCTGGGTGTTCGCCCGGTTCATCGAGATTGGATCGGGCACGGAATTGGCGCGCGAACTGGCCGAACGGGGCGTCACCACCAGCCGCGGCCATCGGATCGACAAGAAGTTCATCTACCGAATGCTGAACAACCGGGTCTACATCGGCGAGGCTGTTCACAAGGGAACCAGCTACCCCGGCGAGCATGCAGCGATCATCGACCGTGAACTTTGGGACGGGGCCCATGCCATCCTGACCGAGAGTCCCCGTAAGCGCGCGGCCCGAACCCGTGCCGACACGCCAGCGCTGCTGAGGGGTTTGCTCTACGGGCCGGATGGCGCCGCGTTCTCACCGACCCACACTCGAAAGGGTGGGCGGTTGTACCGCTACTATGTCAGCCAGAGTGTCCTGAAGCATGGCGCCGGGTCTTGTCCGGTGGGCCGCGTGCCCGCTGGCGAGATAGAGGCTGCCGTCATTAACCAGATTCGCATCGTGTTCCGCCAACCTGAAATCTTCGCGGGCACGTGGAAGGCGGCCAGAGATAAAGATGCGAGGATCAACGAGGCCGAGACCTACGCAGCCTTGACCCGGCTTGACCCGCTTTGGGACGAACTCTTCCCCGCCGAACAAGCGCGCATCGTGGCGCTTCTCGTCGAGCGGGTCGACATCGGCACAGGTGGGATGAATGTGCGATTGCGTACGGACGGGCTGGCAGCGTTGGCGCGAGAGATGACCGCAGTTGTAGAGCCTGCGGCATGACCCGCGCACGGGCGATCCCCGATACCATCACCATGCATGTCCCGTTCCGCCTTGTGAAGCGCGGCGGGCGGAAGGAGATGGTCTTGCCGGCCGACAGGCCAACCCCACGCACTACCGACGACACGCTTGTCAAGGCGCTGGCGAGGGCCTTTCGTTGGAAGCGCATGCTCGAAAGTGGTGAGTTTGGCACGATCTCCGACCTGGCTCGGCACGAAGGAATCGCCGCGCCATACCTTACCCGTGTGTTTCGGCTCGCGTTTCTTGCGCCCGAGGTTGTCGAAGCGATACTAGACGGGCGGCAGCCCGCAGACCTCACGCTAGAGACGTTGCGAGAACCTGCCCCAGCTCAGTGGCAAGATCAGATGAGTTGGTTGCGTCGAAATCCAAAAGCTTCGGAGCGCGGTAACCATCCGTTGCCCGCAGCCACCGCCTACGGCTATAGCCCTAAGAATGATGAGTCAAAGTGATGCACTTTGTTGCAATCTACGTGCGAATCGATATTGTGAACATTAGTAGAACACTAGGAGGGCGCTATGAATCGTCGACCTAAGAAACTCGGCCCCCGGGTCACCGTCAGCGTCACGTCCGGAGACTTCGACGCCCTGAACATGTTGGCTAGCAAGGATGATGTGTCTGTCTCCTGGGTGGTAAGGCGCGCAATAGATGAGTATCTGCATCGGCATCGGCAGCCGGTGCGGGCAGCACAGAGCCCTGCGTCCGAAAAACATCCGACCGCGTCGCAACTGACGTAAAATAAAGAAGAATTTCTGGGGGAGAGTTACCACATGCTTCACATTCAGCCCGAGCCATCCAAATCGGCCCATTCGATGTCGGAGGCTTCTCTGGACGCACTGTACAGGCGGCCCTTAGCTGCAAAGAGGACTGGCGCCCTCTACGGCGCCTTTCCATATCCAACAAAGATATCGCCGGAAGCAATCGCTCTGTATATCGCCGCCCACACCAAACCCGGTGACACTGTGTTTGACGGGTTCGGGGGCAGCGGGACGACCGGCCTTGCCGCATTGCTGTGCGAGCGGCCGACCGTGGAACTGCGCGCTGAAGCGGTCCGGCTCGGTCTTAACGTGCAATGGGGTGCCCGGAACGCCGTTCTCTATGAGCTGGGAGCGCTCGGCTCGTTTGTCGGCCGGACACTGACCAATCCGCCCGATCCCGCCGCGTTCAGGAAGGCGGCCGAAGACGTATTGGCCGCAGGCGAGAGGGAAGACGGCTGGATGTATGAGGCGCGCGACCCCTCTGGCGCGCAAGGCTACCTTCGTCATCTGATCTGGAGCGACAAGCTACACTGCCCTGCTTGCCGGGGCGTCGTCACCCTGTGGGATGCGTGCGTCGCGCTCGATCCGGCGGAGATTTCCTCCACTTTCTCCTGCCAGAAATGCCGCCATAAAGCACCGCTTGACGATGCGCAGCGGGTGACCGTGCGGGAACGCGACGACGTATTGGGCGAACAACGCGTCCTGCGCGGGCGGGCGATGGCCCGAGTCTATGGGTCGACCGGGAAAAAACGCTGGTCGCGTCCGGCCACGGCCGCCGACCAGACGCTTATAGAGAAGATCGAGGCCGAGCCTATCCCGTCGTGCGTGCCGCAGGCGCTGATCCCCTGGGGCGACCTCTACCGGAAGGGCTACCATCAGGGAATTACGCATGTTCATCATTTTTACACGCGGCGTAATCTCATCGTTTTCGGCCGCATGTGGGAACGCGTGGAATCCTATCGCGGCGCGCTCCGCGAGGGGCTGCGCTTCTGGCTGCTGAGCTACAACGCGGCGCACGGCACGATCATGACGCGTGTCGTGGCGAAGTCCGGCCAGAAAGACCTGGTCGTCACCAGCGCCCAGCCCGGCGTGCTCTATGTCAGCGGCCTTCCGGTCGAAAAGAACTTTTTCGCAGGATTGCGGCGCAAGCTGACAACGATTGCCCAGGCGTTTGAGACAATCCACGGCGGCAGCGGCAGGGTCGAAGTCATCCACGGCTCCAGCTGCGCTGTTGCGCTGCCGTCCGGCAGTATCGACTACGTCTTCACGGACCCGCCCTTCGGAGGCAACATACCCTATGCGGAACTCAGTTTTATAAACGAGGCTTGGCTCAAGACCTTCACCGACCGCACGGATGAAGCCATCGTTAGCCCTGACCAAGGCAAAGCCATTGACGAGTACCGGAACCTTCTGACCCGGTCGTTCAGCGAGGCCCGCCGGATACTGAAGCCGTCTGGCAAAGCCACAATGGTGTTTCACTCCGCATCCGCCGAAGTCTGGAACGCTTTGCAGCGCGCTTACCAGGATGCCGGTTTTGACGTGGAGTATGCGGGGGTTCTCGACAAAAAACAGGGCAGCTTCAAACAAGTTACAACTGATGGTGCCGTGCGCGGCGATCCAGTGCTTATGTTGGGGCCCCGTCGCAAGGCCGAGGCCCGGATCGAAAGCAAGACCGGAGCGGACGAATGTGTATGGACGGTCGCAACGGCCCTTCACCGCGCAGCCACCGCTGCGCATGATCCTTCCGAAGCGACGGCGCAGAGGCTTTACTCCCGCCTCGTGACGCATTTCCTCAGCCATCATCAGCAAGTCCCGCTCGACGCGGATGTCTTCTATCGCTGGTTTGCGGAACAGCCGCAGCCCGGAGTTCTATGCAGTGCCGGTGACTGACGCAGTCGGCGCGATCAGGTCCTCGGCGCGATCTTTTGAGGAAAGCCTGCCGCCAGCTCAGCGCAAACGGCAGGGGCAGTTCTTTACCGGGTTGCCGCTGGGGGTGCTTCTCGCGCACCTAGCGCTCGACGCCGGCGCGCGCACGGTGATCGATCCGATGGCTGGGCACGGCGACCTGCTTGATGCGGCAGCATTGACGGCGCAGGCGCGGGGAGTTCGGCTCAGCCGACTGGACGGCATAGAGCTTGATTCCGAAATAGCCGCCTTCTGCGGTCGCAGGATGGCGGCTTTGCGGGCCGACGAAGCTGCTGAGAGCAGCCAGATACTCACGGGAACTGCTTTTGACCCCGCCGCCATCGCGACGCTGGATACGTCCGGCTACGATCTCGTCATCACCAACCCCCCCTATGTGAGATACCAATCGCAAAACGGGAACGGTGCCGGCGTCAGTCACGTGCGCCGGGGCCTATCGGCGATTGTTGATGCGCGCATGATTGGCGGCGAGCGCGCGCTCTGGCAGGTGCTTGTTGATGGCTATTCAGGCCTTGCCGATCTTTCCGTACCGGCTTGGCTCCTGTCCGCCTTGTTGACACGGCCGGGCGGCCGCCTGGCCCTTGTCGTTCCCGCCACATGGCGTTCGCGCGACTATGCCGATGTCGTGCGCTACCTGCTCCTGCGTGCGTTTCGCCTTGAGTACGTTGTCGCGGATACCCAGCCCGGCTGGTTTTCCGATGCGCTGGTGCGCACGCATCTTGTGATCGCGCGGAAGCTTTCATGGGACGAGGCGCAAGCGCCCGTATCAGCCCGGTCTCCCCTGCCGACCGCAACTTGGCTGCAAGTTGCACCGGCGGCTGGGGGCGGAGAGTCGCTTGTGGGCGGTGCCTTTCCAGGTTCGGAACCGGAGTGGGACTTTGCGGTATGGGCCGGCGCAGCGAACGGGGACGTGCCGGGCATTGAGCGCCGCCACTTTGCGCTGGATGAGGAATGGCGGACGCTCGAGCAGCGCCTTGAACGCAAGCGCTGGTTTCAGAAGGCCGAAAACAGGGGCGATGCGCTGCCGCTATGTTCCGCCGGTGACATCAGGCCGGCGGTAATGCCGGAAAGACTGCGCGACATGCTGCCGCCCGGCACGGCACCGGCGCGCCTCCAGACTCTTGAACAGGCGGGTATCCGGGTAAGCCAAGGCCTCCGTTCGGGCTGTAACCGCTTCTTCTATGTGACCATGGCCGGTGACGAAGAGGGCGAAACCGTCACCGTCGAAGCGTCGGACAGCTTTCAGAACATGCAAGTTCGCGTTCCTGTGACGGCGCTGCGTCCCGTTCTTCATCGTCAGGCGGATATGCAAGCCTTTGCGGAGGGGTGCGTTCCGGCCACGCGCGCGCTTGATTTATCTGATTGGGTTCTGCCTGAAGATCAGTGGCTCGTCGCAGAAACGGCTGAGGCTTATAGTAAGCGGCGCGTGTCTGTGCCCCGCGTCATGCCGCTCGAGCTCGCTTCGTTCGTACGTTTGGCAGCCAAGACTGCGCTGGACCCGAAAGAGCCGGCACGGCTCATTCCCGATCTCACGGCCGTGCGCACCAATGTTCGCGGGCGCGCCAACGGCCGCGATGTGCCGCGCTTCTGGTACATGCTGCCGGACTTCACTGCGCGCCATCTGCCCGCGATTTTTACGCCGCGCATCAATCACGGCACTCCGGTCGTTGGGTTGAATACGCAGCCGCCGGTCCTGATTGATGCCAACTTCTCAACGTTGTGGTCGGAGCAAAGGCAGTGGACAGCACACGCGCTCTATGCCCTGTTCCACAGCAGCTGGTGCAGGGCGGGAATGGAAGCCGCCGGCACGCCGCTTGGCGGCGGCGCGCTCAAGCTCGAAGCGACGCACATCCGTCAGGTACCGATTCCCGCTTTATCGCACCGCGACTGTGAGAGACTTACCGCGCTCGGTCAGCAGCTGGCTGCGGGCGTGCCGTCAGCCCGGCACCTGATCGATATGTTCATCCTAGCCGCGTCGTTGCCCGCTATGAATGAAAACGACCTCAAGAAAGTAGCGCGCCATATCGACTCTCGCCTTGATGCTGCGTGCGCCGCCCGTCAAAGGACAATCCATGACAGCTGATATTGCCCCAATTCGTGAAACCATCGCGCGCTGCCGCATGCTGCGGGATGCCGGTCATGTCGAGGCGGTGCTGCGCAGCGAGTTCCAGGGGCGATTGCGGCTTATGTTCCCTGACACCGCGCACGAGACTTGGATCAACAACTACACCGAAGGAACGGAAGCCCATACCAAGGTGGGCACGGGATCAGGCAAGGCTGCATCCAGATTCATCGACAATCTGGTGGGTTCGACTACTATTGAGTACGAATCCGACCTGCGCAACACCGCCAAGCGCAATACCGGCTACGCGCAGGTGCGAGAGCAGGCGGCGGGACTTGTCCGTGCGGGCATGCCGGTTTCAACGGTCCGGGGCGTATTGTCAGACACGGTCGAATGGTACGCCTATGATGCGGTACTTACAGCGGGGGTCGAGCCAACCTCCTGCACCGCTGCCGACATCGCGCTCGTTGTTATCGACGAACTCAAGCTGCCCGATGACAGCGTCCTGTCTGCCCAGCAGCTCAGCGGTTTTATCAAAAAGCATCTTGCCCGCGAACAGTCGCGGCCGTTGCGGTCCGAATTCCTCGCCTCCGACCTTGGCATGGACTCTGCCGCATATAAGAGCAGCGCGGGGCCTTTATCGCTGTTGGTGGACGAGGGGCGCAATGCCGACCCATCGGCGGGCCTTGCCACCGATCTCTGGTCGCAGTTCGTCGATCATCTGGAGGGGCCGGCAGGAACTTTCCGCACCGCCACGTATGTCGATGAAGCTTACGTGACCCTTCTCGCGCGGCTTCTGAGCGCGAACGTGCTGACAGGCAAGGCGGTGCTGAGCACGGACGACAAGCTGAAGACAATATTGAACGGCGAATTCTTCCGCAACAATTTCCAGTTGGAGAACGTGGTTGAGCTGGACTATTTCGGCTGGCTACTAAGCCCGTCATACATTGACCGGCTTGTAGCGGTTGCCCGCGACCTCCAGCGCGATCTCTATGCTTACGATTTCAGCTGGTATCCCGAAGAGGATTTGTTCGGCCGATTTATGGCGCAGCTCGCGCGCCGCAGCCAGCGCAAGCTGCTCGGCCAGGAATGGACCCCGCACTGGCTCGCCCGTCTGCTTGCGGACCGGTGCATCGACGGCCTCTCGAACGGGGAAAGCCCCCGGATCGTCGATATGTGCTGCGGGTCCGGCACGATGCTCGCGGAAATCATAAAGGCCACACGGCTCCGATTTGGCTTTTCCACCATCGAACAGCTTGAAGATGTAGCAACCGGCTTCGACATCGACCCGCTGGCCGTCAGTCTCGCCAAGACAACTTGGGTCGTCACCCTCTCGGCTGAGATCAAGGCGGCGACAAAGCCCATCGTCATCCCGGTCTATCATGCGGACTCGCTGTTCGCCGTCACACCGGTTTCCGCGTCAGTTCCGCTGGTCGGCGAAAGCGATACCATTCCGGTATCGCTTGACGGCACGACTGTGCATTTACCGACAGCTTTGGTGCAACCAACGTACAGGGAGTTTTTCGACCTGATCGTGGACTGGGCCTATGATGAGGCGCGTGATGCGCAGCGGCGCGGAACCGTTGCGGGTTTCACAAAGGCGGACGCAGACAGTTTTCTCGACGGCACGATCGCGGCGTTCGGGATCACGTTGTCGCCGGAGCTTTACAAACAGCTTTCCGATGCGTTGTTCCCGCTGGCGCATCGCATGGCTGAACTGGCTGTTGCCGGACGCAACGGCATCTGGGCGTTCATTCTGCGCAATACCTACAGGCCGGGCCTTCTTACCGGCCACTTCAACGGGCTTGTGTCCAATCCTCCATGGCTCGCCATGAGCGGGCTGGCCGACAATCCGTACCGGGACTTGCTGAAAGGCCGGGCGAAACTCTACGGCATCCAGCCCGCAGGACAATCCTTTCTCCATCTTGAGCTGGGCACGATGCACCTGCTTCATGCCATCGACCGTTATTTGGGACCGGATGCCTGCGTCGCCTGCCTTGTACCCGGCACGGTGCTGAACGGCACCCACCACGAAAGGCTCAGGCGGCATGATTTCCTGACAAGCGACCGTCCGGTGCCGTTCGACATCGCCGAAATCTGGCAGGTCGCGCCCGGAACCTTCAAATATCCTGGCGCGGCGCTGGTCGGTCACAAAAGAGCGAATACGACCGGTCTTCCACAAAGCGAGTTTAGCGGCTTTATGGCGACCGACACAGGATTGAATGCCGCAGGCTTTTCGGTTCGCACGATCGGTTCGACGCGCAGCGCCTGGGTGCTCGAAACTGGCGGCGGTTCAGCCTTGGCCAGCGGTGGCGGCGACCTGCCGCAGCAGGGGGCCGACCTTATGCCGCGCACGGCCGTCTGCGTAGACATCGTCCAGAATGCGGGCGCAGAGTTTCGCGTCGACACGCCGACCCGCGCTTCCGCATGGGGGTTTACGATCAAGTCAGCCAAGGAAATGGCGACCGACCGCTTCCCCGGCCATGTCGCACCGCGTTTTATTTTCCGCATGGCCCAGTCGGAAAACCTGCTGCCTTTCGTGCTCGGTGTTCATCGCGCGCCACTGGCTCTGCCAGCGCAACGCGCTGCGGTCGGACCCTGGAGCATTCTCGACGAGGCCGAAATCCGCCGGCAGGGGTTCACCCAGACCGCGCGGCGCTTCGCCGCGATCAACCAGAAGCTCAAAACGGTGGGGAAAGGCAAATCGCTCCAGCAGCGCATCGATGAACGGGGCAAGCTCTCCAAGCAAGTCTTCGGGACGACGGGGTACCTCATTCTGGCCGGTGCCGGCGGCAAGATCATATGCGCGGCCTGCGTTCCGGTTGCGCAGGCTCAGGACCTTGTCGTTGATCAAACCCTCTACTGGAAGGTCGTGGCGGACGCAGACGAGTCTTGGTACCAAGTCGGCATGCTCAACAGCGTGGCCCTTACCAAAGCCACCCTTGCGTTCAACCCGAAGGGAGATTTCGGCGAACGGCATCTCCACACGCTGCCGTACAGAATGATGCCCGCATACGATGCCAGAAACGGCGATCATCAGAAGATCGCGATCCTTGCCAAGGATATTGCCATATTAGCAGATGGCCACTGCACGACGGACCCTTATCTGGCCGATGCCGTCAAGGCACTGACGGCGCGCCGCCGCAAATTGCGCACGCTGCTAGAAGCATCGCCGCTTCTAGCGCAGCTTGAAACACTTGCGCAGTCGGCGCTGGCCGGTGCATCCACCGCGTCATCCGGCGGGGGCGGCAGCGCGACGCAGGCCCCGCTATGCTGATCGTCCAGAACGCCGCAGAACCGGCGCGCCTGCGCAATGCTCTCGTTGATATGGTTGCGGCGGGAGCCACCGATATCCGCGCAGCGTCCGCTTATGTCACGCTCGGCGGCGCGAGTATATTGCTGGCTGCCGTCGCAAATGCCGTAGGGCCAGCCGCGTTCGCGGCGATGCCCAAAACCCTTGTGACGTCTTTTGATTTCGGCCTAACCGAACCTCGAGCCTTGCAGCATTGGCGCGGGCTGGCGAACGCCACCGTTCTGGTGTCGGGCCCGCAGAGGCTGGCACAGGGCTCGCTCATGCCGCAGCGCGCCTTTCATCCCAAACTCTACGTCTTTGGCACCGATCCCGAGACATGCAGCACGCTGGTCGGCTCGGCGAACCTGACCAGCCGCGGGTTTAGCGTCAACACAGAGGCGGCATGGGCACAGCAGGGAGTTACGCGCGCCGATGCCGATGAAGCCTTTGACAAGGCCTGCTTTGAAACGACTGCTCTCACCGACGACTTGCTGGCGGCCTATACAGCCCTGCGCCAAGCCCAGCCGCCGCCACCCGAAATCGAGCAGGAAGCGCAGCCTGTCGCAGCACCGGCACCGGTGGAGGGTGCCGCGCTGCCCTTGTTCCGCGTCGCAATTGAAATCGGCGCGATCAATCCCGCCGACTATGCCGCCATGTGGGTCCATGGCGAGGCCCTACAGGGCGGATCCAGCAACCAGCTGGAGCTTCCGCGCGGTGGACACCGGTTCTTCGGCTTCGTATTCGACCAATACGACTATCCGCACAATCTGACAATCGGGGAGCCCGTCCTTCGCAGCGGGGCGCGCGTGTGGAACGACCGGCGACTGACCTGGCATGGCAATAACAAGATGGAGCGGATGAACCTGCCGACTGCTGCACAGGGCGGGTTCGATTATGCCGACACAGCGGTCATGTTCCGGCGCCTGACCAACGGTTCCTTCGAGCTGATCGTGACCCCCTGGGAATCCGACCTCGCCCGTTCATGGCGGCAGGCCTCGGCGCAGCGTCAGACGCTGTTCCGTCTGGGCACCGTCGCAACTAACCGGATCGTGGGGCTAATTTGACCATTGATCGACAATCATAGGTCAAGTGGGCATTAATCCTGCACGAGTTCGATGCCAGACCCGACCGAGAGGGGAAGGAACTGAGAACCTGCCTTGCGCAGCATTCAGATATTACATATTTTTTCAATGGGATAAGGCTGTTCACCGGAAAGCCATCGGTTAACAGGTCTGGAGAATATCGGCCCGGAGAGACCACTTCGGGGCACGCTGGCGCGGGCAACGGTTAACAGCCCCACCCACATAACCCCCGAAAGCAACGGAAAAATCCGGTCGCAGCAGGAACGAGAGAATGCTTTCGCGGGGGCAAGTGGCGGAGAGACAGGGATTCGAACCCTGGGTCGGCGCAAACCGACAACGGTTTTCGAGACCGCCGCATTCGACCACTCTGCCACCTCTCCGCAGCAGTCGTGGGGGGCGATGTACCCGGGTCGCTTCGGATGCGCAAGCGATAATCTGGCTGCGCTGCGACCGAGGCCTGGCAGCAAAAGGTCGTGTCCGGCCGGGAAGGTGGCGGATCGTCGGCGTGTCACGCGGACTTGCGCGGGGGGTTCTTGGCAAGCGGGGGGGATCGCACTAGGCTTGTCTTCGCGTGGGTTTGCGGCGCGGCTGCTTCAGGGAGAGACAGGTTGGGTCCGCAGCGGCGTCTTTCGATGTTTGTAGGTGTGGCCTTTGCGATGGCCAGCTTCGCTTTGGGTCCGCAGGCGGGGTCGGCCCGGGCTGAAATGGCAGCTGAAACGCCAGCTGACATCGGGGCCGGCGAGGCATTGGCCGACATTGCCGTGGCGCTGCAGCTTGATGCGCTCTTTGGCGTGCTTCGTGAGGAAGGCCTGGCCTATGGCACCACGCTTGAGGCCGACATGTTCCCTGGCGGCGGCGGTCTGTTCTGGAGCGAGGCGGTCTCGGCCATCTACGACATCAAGACGATGCGGGCGCGGTTTGATGCCGCGTTTGCCGCCGAGCTGAACGATCAGCTGCAGGGGGACGGCCCGCTTGTGGCCGATGCGGTGGCGTTTTTCGGCTCTGAGCTTGGCCAGCGGATCGTCAGCCTGGAAATCGAGGCCCGTCGCGCCTTTCTGGATACGGCGCTTGAGGAAGCAGCACGGGTTGCCGCCGATGACCGTGCAGGCGCGCGCGATCCATTGGTCCGCCAGTTGCGCCGCGTCATCGCTGCCGGCGATCTGCTGGAGATGAACGTCGCCGCAGCCCTGTCGTCCAATCTGGCCTTCATGACCGGCATGTCCGACAGCGGCCTCTACGGCGAGGGTTTGCCGCAGGACCAGATCCTGGACGATGTCTGGGCCGACGAGGCGGCCCTGCGCGACAGCAGCAGCCTGTGGCTGGATGCGTTTCTTGGGCTGGCCTATTCCCCCCTGACCGAAGCCGAATTGGACGCCTATGTGCTGTTTGTAGAAAGCCCGGCGGGACAACGGTTGAATGCGGCGCTTTTTGCCGCCTATGGGGCGGTTTACCGGCAACTGAGCTATGACCTTGGTCGGGCGGTCGGCGTGGCCATGCTGTCACGCGACATCTGACCCGCCTGCCGCTCACTTCGGCTTGACAGCTTCGCACAGAGGCAGCATAAGCGCGCATCTTGGCGAGGGGCGACTCTCGCCAGGTTTTATTTTAATGACGCCCTGACAGGGGCGCGCTGTCCAAGGCAGAGGCAACTCTCCCGAACGCCCAAGGGTCGAAAGGCCGGCGGGGGCCGAAGGACGCGGAGCAAAAGAAGGGACGACCCATGTTTGCGGTCCTCAAGACCGGCGGCAAGCAATACAAGGTGCAGGCGGGTGACGTGCTGCGCGTGGAAAAGCTTGACGCTGTTGCTGGTGAAAAGATCCAGTTCAACGACATCCTGATGGTTGGCACCACGATCGGCGCGCCGATGGTCGCCGGGGCTGCTGTGCAGGCCGAGGTGATCGATCAGATCAAGGGCGAAAAGACCATCCATTTCGTGAAGCGCCGCCGGAAACACTCCAGCCAGCGCACCAAGGGCCACCGCCAGCACTTGACGCTGGTCCGCGTGACCGATGTGCTTGACAAGGGGGCCGACAAGTCGGGCGTAAAGGCCGCCATCGGCACCGCCGCCGCCCGCGTCGTCGCGCATGAGGCTCCGGGCCAGGCCAAGGTGGCGCCGCCGGTCGAAAAGCCCGCCAAGCCCGCGAAGGCTGCGAAGCCCGCGAAAGCCGCTGATACCGGCGAGAAGGCCGAGGTCAAAGCCAAAGAAGCCAAAGCCCCCAAGGCCGACGCCGCCGAGAAACCAAAGCGTGCCGCCAAGGCCGCGGTAGCGAAGGAGTAATCCCCGATGGCACACAAGAAAGCAGGCGGTTCTTCGCGCAACGGTCGCGACAGCGCCGGTCGCAGGCTTGGCGTCAAGCTGTTCGGTGGCCAGGCGGCCATTCCCGGCAACATCATCTGCCGCCAGCGCGGCACCAAATGGTTCCCGGGTGAAGGCGTCGGCATGGGCACAGATCACACGATCTTTGCCAAGGTCGAGGGCAAGGTCACCTTCAAGAAGGGGCTCAAGGGCCGCACCTTCATTTCGGTCCTGCCGATCAGCGAGGCAGCCGAGTAAGCCTAACCTTTACAATTCGCTTGTAAACGGGGACCGGCTGAAAGGCCGGTCCCCGTTGCATTTCCGGGCATCCCGGCCTGGACGTCCGCCGGGGCCTTGCACGCCACCCTCCCGCTCCGCCTTTGGAACGCCGTTTCCGGGGCGGGGCCATTGCGCCGTATTCGGCTGGAAAGAAAGTCGCCATGATCCTGGAAAAGGTCTCACAGCCGCCCGCAGATCAGGTTGAAATCAGCACCGACCGTTTTGCGTTGCGTCCGGTGCGCATCTCGGACACCGGGCTGTTTGCGCTTTACGCGGGTGACCGTCGTGTGGCCGAGGCGACTCAAGGCATTCCCCACCCCTTGCCGCCCGGTGCTGCCGAAGCGTTTTGCGCCCGGGCCATGGCGCGCCTGGTCGACGAGGACATCTGGGTGATGGACGGCACCCGCGCCGGTCTGCCCGAAGTGCTGGGCGTCATCAGCCTCAAGAAGATGGACCGCGCGCAGTCCGAAGTGGCCTTCTGGGTCGCGCCGGCGTTCTGGAACCACGGCATCGCCTCCGAGGCGGTAGGGGCCCTGGTCGCGGCCAATCCGCAAGGCTCCACCACATTGTTCGCCGAGGCGTTTCAGGACAATCCCGGGTCGGCACGGGTGCTGACCAACGCGGGCTTTCAATATCTGGGTGATGCAGAAAGCTTTTCGGTGGCGCGGGGCGTGACAGTGCCGACCTGGACCTATATCCGCAAGATCGACGCCAAGGCCTGACTTCCCGGCGCAAGACCAAGAATTTTCGTGGAAAATTCTTGGTCTCCATCGGCGGTCCAGTGTCAGTCAAGGCCTGCAAGCAGGGCCTTCAGCGCCTGTGCGGGGTCATCCGCCGTCCAAATTTCTTCGCCAATGGCAAAGAAATCGGTGACCGGGCCAAGCCGTTGCACCAGCTCGGCGGTCAAGGCGCCTTCGGCGATCACCGGCACCTCGATCACCTCGGACCACCATTCGAACAGGCTGCGCGGCGCGCTGGTGCCGTCGCCCAGTTGCGTGACCTCCACTGGGCCGAAGGCGACATAATCAGCCCCTGCCTCGCCCGCGGTCATCCCGTCATGCTGGCTGATGCCGCAGAACGCGCCGATGATGGCATCGGGGCCAAGGTCCTTGCGCGCCTTGCGGACCGTGCGCGCGCCATCGGTGAGGTGGACGCCGTCAAGGCCCAGCCGTTCGGCCAGGATCAGGTGGTTGTCGATCACCACCGCCACGTCGCGGGCATGGGCCACCTCACGCGCGGCGTCGGCGGCGCGCATGAGGGTGTCTTCGTCGCGGGTTGCCAGCGACAGACGTAGACAGGCGATCTCGGCGCTGTCGAGGACCCGCGCGATCCGGTCGGCAAACCCCTCCGGCTCAAAGACCGGGGGCGAGATGAGGGTGATCTGCGGGCGATCGTCTGCGGCCATTCCGGGCTCCATCGTCGGGTCTGGCGGTGGCCTTAGCAGTGTTTTGCGGGCTTGGCTACCGATTGGCGGCGGGCTTGCGGTGGCGGGGCGGCTGGCCTATCTGGCGCAGGACCCCCTATGGCAAAGGCCGCGCATGATCCCGCCCGTTTTTGTTCTGGTGCGCCCGCAGATGGGCGAGAATATCGGTGCTGCGGCGCGGGCGATGCTGAACTTTGGCCTTGACCGGATGCGGGTCACCGGCCCGCGCGATGGCTGGCCAAACCCCAAGGCGGTCGCGATGGCCAGCGGGGCGGGGCGTGTGCTGGACCACGCCGGGCTTTTCCCCGACGTGGCCGGCGCGATTGCCGATTGCGATTTCGTCTTTGCCACCACCGCGCGCGGGCGGGAACTTGTAAAGGAGGTTGTGACCCCCGAACATGCCATGGCTATGGCCCGCACGATGGGCGCGGCGGGTAGGCGGGTTGGCGTCCTGTTCGGCCCCGAACGCGCGGGGCTGGAGAACGACGACATCATTCAGGCCAATGCCATCGTTTCTGTGCCGGTGAACCCCGATTTTCCGTCCCTGAACCTGGCGCAATGCGTGCTCCTTCTGGGCTATGAATGGCAGCGGCAGGGCTCTGCGGTCCCGGCTTCGGTCATGGAACTGGCCCGGACCGACTTTGCCAGCCGCGAGGATGTGGGCCGTCTGGCCGATCACTTTGAGGAACGGCTGGAGGCGGCGAGTTTCTTCTTTCCCAAAACCAAGGCCGAAGGGATGAAGGCCAATCTGCGCAACATGTGGGGGCGGCTGGGCCTGACCCGGGCCGAGGTGCAGACCTTTCACGGCATGCTGCGCCAGATCGCCTGGAAGCTGAAGGCCAAGGGCGACTGAAAGCCGCGCAACCGCGCCGGGCGGGCTTGGCGGCGGGTCAGGGCTGGGGCATGATGCACCAAAAGCAGCAGCAAGAGGCACCAAACCCATGCAGGCATCCCCCTTTACCCGCCGCAGCGCGCTGGCCTTCGGCTCGGCGGCACTTTTGTCGGCTTGCGTCCCTTCATCGGGCAGCCAGGGCGCGGGCGGCGGCTACCGGCCGCCAGACCCAGCCCCCAAGGCGGTGCCGAACGCAGGCTGGGACGATTGGGTGGCAAGTTTCAAGGGCCGCGCCGCCGGGCGGGGGGTGTCGCAAGCCACCCTTGATGCCGCCTTTCGGGGCGCAGGGTTCCTGCCCGAGGTGGTCGAGAAAGACCGCAACCAGACCGAATTCAAGCGCAGCCTTGAAGATTATCTGAACATCGCCGCCTCGGACGAAAGGGTGACCCTGGGCCGCCAGAAATACGCACAGCACCAGGGCACCTTGACCGCGATCGCGGGGCGCTACGGTGTCGAAGCCCATGTCGTGGCTGCCGTCTGGGGATTGGAAAGCTTTTTCGGGACCCGGCGGGGGAATGTGCCGGTGGTTTCGGCGCTCTCCACCCTTGCCTATGACGGTCGCCGGGGCGAGTTTTTCGAGGGCCAACTGATAGCTGCCCTGCGCATCCTGCAGGCGGGGGACATCAGCCCTGCCGGGATGGTCGGCAGCTGGGCGGGGGCGATGGGGCATACCCAGTTCATCCCGACATCATACCTCGCCTTCGCGGTCGATTTCACCGGCGACGGCCGGCGCGACATCTGGGGCGAGGACCCCTCGGACGCGCTGGCCTCGACCGCCGCGTACCTCGCGCGGTCGGGCTGGACCAAGGGCCTGCCCTGGGGGATGGAGGTAACGCTGCCCGCAGGGTTCAACACCGGGCTTTTGGGGCGCGGCAACGGAAAATCGGCGGCGGAATGGCAGGGCCTTGGCGTGCGCGCGGCCTCGGGTGGCGCGCTGGCCGCAGGCTCGATCATCGCGGGGGGGGGGCCGTTCTTTCTGCTGACGCAGAACTTTGCCACCATCCTGGCTTACAACAACGCGCAGAACTATGCGATCGGCGTCGGGCATCTGTCGGACCGCATCCTGGGGCGGGGTCCGGTGCAGGCCGCCTTTGGTCCCGATGCCAGCGGCATGACCCAAGCCGACCGGCAGGACTTGCAGCGCCGCCTCACCGCCAAGGGGTTCGATACCGAAGGCAGCGACGGCTTGATCGGGGCCAAGACCCGCGCCGCGATCAGCGCCTATGAGGCGAGCGTAAGGTTGCCCGTGACGGGCGAGCCGACGCTCGACCTTTTGCGGCGGCTGCGCTAGGGCGATTTTGGCGGGAGATGACGGCGAAATTCATCTGACAATCCCGCACAGCGGCGCTAGGGTCCGACCAGATTTTCAACCGGAGTAGCTTTCGATGACCCTGTCCCGCCGCAGCGCCCTAACCCTGACCCTGGCCGCCCCCGCCCTCTTGCTGGCTGCCCCTGCCTTGATCCGCCCGGCGCGGGCCGGGGCTTGCGTGGTACCCGACCTTGACCGTGGCGTGACCTTCAAGCGCAAGGACGGCAGCATCGGGAACGCGCAGCGCGCAAACGACGGTCTGGTGCGGATCGATTATGTGACGAACCGGGGTGCCTGGACCGACATCCGCTACGTCCGCAATGGCGTTTTCGAGGTCAGCCGCGTGGTGCAGGAAAGCGAATATGAAATGGTCGGTGCCTCGGCCCCGAGCTTTTCCTGGACCCACAGCCCCAAGCCGGTGACGCTGACCGACGGCATCACCTGGACGGGCAAGGTCAAGGAAACCGTCGAAGTCACGATCAGCGACGAAGCCGCAACCGTCGAAAGCACCAAACGTCGCTGGCAGGCCACCTACACCTGCTTTGAGCCGCGCGAGGTCACGCTGTCCGGCTGCGTGCTGGCCGCGCTGACGGTCGAGGCGGTGTTCAAGGATGGGGCAGACACCCGCCGCCAACGCTGGGTCTACTTTCCCGCCATCGATTTGGGCCTTGAAACCCGGCGCGGCGATGTGACCAACGGCCTGGTGGCTTTGGGTGCCCCAGAGGCCTGAGCCAAGGTCTTTCCTGCCCCTGCCTTTCGGCGCGGCTTGAGTTTGCTGCTTCCAGACCCTAGAGGTTAGGAAACGACAAAGGGCCGCGCCTCCATGCGTATTCACAGCAATCTGGCAGACACCATCGGCAACACGCCGCTGATGAAGCTGCACAAGGCGTCGGAACTGACCGGCTGCACCATCCTTGGCAAAGCCGAGTTCATGAACCCCGGCCAGTCGGTCAAGGACCGGGCGGCGCTGTACATCATCCGCGATGCCATCGCGAAGGGGCGTCTGAAACCCGGCGGCACCATTGTCGAAGGCACCGCTGGCAACACCGGCATCGGGCTGGCGCTGGTGGGCGCATGCATGGGGTTCCGCACCGTCATCGTGATCCCCGAAACCCAAAGCCAGGAAAAGAAGGACATGCTGCGGCTTGCGGGTGCCGAACTGGTGCAGGTCCCCGCCGCCCCCTACCGCAACCCCAACAACTATGTCCGCTACTCTGGCCGTCTGGCAGAGGCTTTGGCCAAGACCGAACCCAATGGTGCGATCTGGGCCAACCAGTTTGACAACGTGGCCAACCGCCAGGCCCATGTCGAAACAACCGGTCCTGAAATCTGGGACCAGACCGGGGGCCGCGTGGACGGCTTCATCTGCGCGGTGGGCTCTGGCGGCACGCTGGCCGGGGTGGCGATGGCCTTGCACGGCAAGGGTGTCAAGATCGGCCTGGCGGACCCCGAGGGCGCTGCCCTGCATGCTTTTTACACCACCGGCAAGCTGGAAAGTCCCGGCTCTTCGATCACCGAAGGCATCGGCCAGGGCCGGATCACCGCCAACCTCGAAGGCTTTACCCCCGATTTCAGCTACCGCATCCCCGACGCCGAGGCGCTGCCGATCGTCTTTGACCTTCTGCAGGAGGAGGGGCTTTGCATGGGGGGGTCCACCGGCATCAACATCGCGGGTGCCATGCGGATGGCGCGCGACATGGGGCCGGGCAAGACCATCGTGACCATCCTGTGCGACTACGGCAGCCGCTATCAGTCCAAGGTCTACAATCCAACCTTCCTGCGCGAAAAGGGTCTGCCGGTCCCCGACTGGCTGGACCGCGCCGCCCGGCCGATCCCCGCGGTGTTCGAAGACGCATGAGGCGGGCTATCCGCTGGTACATTCTGGCGCTCCTGCTGGCGGGCCAACCGCTTGCCGCGCAGGACGGGCTTGGCGCAATTCCGATCACCGGCGTTGATACCGGCACTGGCAGCACCGAAATCAGCTATGCCGACTGGCAGGACCTTGCCGCCAAGGCCGAGGCTGAAATCGCCGACCGCCGCACCCCCGACGACCGGCTGGAGGAGATCCGCAGTCAGTTCGCCGGCTGGCGTGCGGCGCTTTTGACCGCGCAGACCGCCAACTCGGCCAGGATCGCCACCTTGCGCGAACAGATCGCCGCCCTTGGCCCCGCCCCGGTCGAAGGCGCGGCCGAGGCCGATGAAATCTCGGTCCGGCGGGCAGAGTTGGCTGGGCAACTGGTGCGGCTCCAGGCCCCCGGAATTGCCGCCGATGAGGCCTATCGCCGCGCCGATGGTCTGATCCGTGAGATTGACCGCACCTTGCGCGAACGCCAGGCGGATGAGCTGTTGCAGCTTTGGCCCTCGCCCCTCAACCCCGGCAATTGGCCCGAGGCGGCGATTGGCCTTTCCGATACGGTGCTGCGCCTTTGGGATGAGGCGGCAAGCGCCTGGGCCGACCGCAGCATCCGCACCGCGTTTTTCGACAACCTGCCCCTCATTGCGGTGCTTCTGGTCGTGGCGCTGGCGCTTCTGGGCTACATGCGCCGCGGGATCGAGCGGTTCGCCGAACAATTGCTGGACGGCGCGTCGCAGCGCAGCTTGCGGATATGGTCGCTTTTGGCCTCGACCGGGGGGGTGATCCTGCCGACCTTCGGCATGGTGGCGCTGACCACAGCGCTGTCGGCCACGGGCCTTTTGGGCGCGGTGGGGGCGCGGGTCTCTGCCGTGCTTCCCGGGGCGGCTTTCGTGGTCTTTGCCGCTGTCTGGCTGGGCGCGCGGGCCTTTCCGGTGACGCAAGGCTCCGATGCCGTCCTGCCCCTGCCGCCCGAGCGTCGGGCCGAGGGCCGCCTGCTGGCCCTGGGCATGGGTCTGGTCCTGTCGGCCAATGCGCTGCGATCTGCGGCGATGGATGCGCAGGGCTATTCGGATGCCACCAGCGCTGTCATGTCCTTTCCGATCCTTCTGGCGGGCGGTCTGGTTCTGCTGCGTCTGGCCAGCGTGCTGCGCAAACCGGGCGAACTTGGCGACCGCAGCTATGCCTTGCGCCTGCTTGCCCTGTTGTCCCGGGGGCTGCTGGTGATCGGCATCGCTGCCCCGGCCCTGTCGGGGATGGGCTATGTGCAGGCGGCCTCGGCGCTGATCTATCCGGCGATCCTGTCGCTTGGGCTGATCACCTTCCTGTTCATCCTGCAGCGGCTGATCAGCAATATCTGGTCGCTCGTGATCGGGCGCGACAGCAGCGAGGCGGACGCGGGGCGCGAAGGGCTGGTGCCGGTACTCGCGGGCTTTGCGATGACGCTGGCCTCGCTGCCGGTCTTTGCCCTGATCTGGGGCGCGCGCGCGTCGGACATCACCGAGCTTTGGGCCCGTTTCAGCGAGGGGGTCGAGTTGGGGGCCACCCGCATTTCGCCGACCAACTTCATGGTCTTCGCCGTGGTCTTTGTGATCGGCTTCATGCTGACGCGGCTTTTTCAGGGGGCCTTGCGCACGACGATCCTGCCAAAGACCCGCATGGACCAGGGCGGGCAGACCGCCCTCGTGGCCGGGATCGGCTATCTGGGCATCTTTCTTGCCGCCCTGGTCGCGATCAACGCCGCCGGGATCGACCTGTCGGGGCTCGCCATCGTTGCGGGGGCCCTGTCGGTCGGCATCGGCTTTGGCCTGCAAACCATCGTGTCAAACTTCGTCTCGGGCATCATCCTTCTGGTCGAACGCCCGGTCAGCGAGGGCGACTGGATCGAGGTTGGCGGCGTGCAGGGCCGGGTGCGGGCGATTTCGGTCCGCTCCACCCGGATCGAGACCTTTGACCGCACCGATGTCATTGTGCCGAACGCTGATCTTATCACCGGGCAGGTCACCAACTGGACCCGCTTCAATCTTTCGGGCCGGCTGATCCTGCCGGTTTCGGTGGCCCAAGGCTCCGACACCCGCCGCGTCGAAGCGATCCTGCGGGAATTGACCGAGGCGCAGCCCTTGGCGATCCTGAATCCGCCGCCCTTGATCCTGTTCATGGGCTATACCGCGACGCAGCTGAATTTTGAAATCCGGGTGATCCTGCGCGATGTGAACTTCAGCCTGTCGGTGCGCAGCGAGCTTTACCACAAGATCATGGCCCGGCTAGAGGCGGAAGGGATCGCCATCGTGCCGCCACCGCTGCCCTTGCCCGTTCCCGACCCGGTGAGAACCGCTGAAACCCTGCTGGCCCTGACCGATCTGGTCGCCGGGCGGCAAGCCGTGGCACGACCCCGGGCGTCGCAAGCCAAGAAAGGCCCCGCATGACCGAACTTTTGTTCCGCGACGACGCCTATCTTGCGGCAACCGACTGCCGGATCATCGCCCATACGCCTGAAGGTGGTCTGGTGGTGGACCGGTCGGTGTTCTACCCAACGGGCGGCGGCCAGCCTGGCGACAGCGGCATCCTGGACTGGGGCGGCGGCCAGGTTCCGATCGCCACCGCGCTGAAACATGGCGACCAGCAGGTCGCGCTGATCCCGGCCGAGCCCTTGGCGATGCCGCCGGTCGGGGCCGGCGCGCGCCAGATTCTCGACTGGCCGCGCCGCCACCGGCTGATGCGCATGCACACTGCCCTGCATCTTCTGTCGGTCGTCATTCCCTTGCCGGTCACCGGCGGCCAGATCGGGGCTGAGCGAGGGCGTCTGGACTTTGACATGGAAGAGGCACCATCCGATGTAGCCAGCCTTGCGGCAGCGCTGAACCGCCTGATCGCGCGTGATCTGCCCGTGACAGCCGACTGGATTTCGGACGCCGAGCTGGTCGCGAACCCTTCGCTTGTGAAAACCCTGTCCGTGCGCCCCCCAAGCGGTCAGGGCCGGGTGCGGCTGGTCCGCATCGGCACCCTGGCCGACCAGATCGACCTGCAACCCTGTGGCGGCACCCATGTCGCGCGCACCGGCGAAATTGGCCGGGTCGAGATCGGCAAGATCGAGAAAAAAGGCCGCCAGAACCGCCGCGTGCATCTGGTCCTGGGCCGCTGACAGGAAAGGCTTGAACGCCGGGTTCAGCCAAGCTAAGGACGCCGGACGGACAGTTGGCCGAGTGGTCGAAGGCGCACGCCTGGAAAGTGTGTAGGCGGGGAACCGTCTCGAGGGTTCGAATCCCTCACTGTCCGCCACTTGCACATCGCAAACCCGAGATGAGGTCCCTTATGGGGCCTTTTTTCTTTTTGTTTCAAAGGGGTTTAGCGAGGCCATCCGACTTTAGGAGACTGGCGATTTCGTCGAAATCGGTCTCT
>Ga0247831_1002454_pt1 | contig 30103 bp, 21 predicted proteins | sample LaCruzMarch2015__9_FD_192406 | JGI IMG/M metagenome (GOLD analysis project Ga0247831, IMG submission 192406) | Freshwater microbial communities from meromictic Lake La Cruz, Castile-La Mancha, Spain - LaCruzMarch2015_1m | ecosystem: Environmental > Aquatic > Freshwater > Lake | place: Spain...
CAAAATCAAAATCGTATTAACCCCTCACCCCCCTCCAAATGTCATCAATGTGGATAAATATATCGATATCTACGAACAAATTATAAGTAAAAAAGCCGAGATAAAAAACCTCAAATTGAAAAAGAAAAATTACTATTTAGAAAACGCAAAATGTATTTTCCATTATTTCGAACAAAAAAAGAATATTTCCACCGGCGGGGGAAATCAAAACACGGATATATTAAACAGTTTTTTCAAAATCAAAACCGTAAATAACGAAGACGAAAATATCGAGAATAATGAAAAATACCGTGTTTCAAAATACATATATCAAAATTATTGGAAAAATGTAAACGGGGAATTATTAAATATCAAAAATTACGCAGTGGCAATGGATTTATGTCACTATTGCAACGAGGGCGAATTTATTCACCAAGAAGAAGAAGGAGTATTAATATGTAATAATAAAAAATGCGGTAAATTTGTTACCCATATTGTAGACGGGTCCAAACCGTTTAACAAAGAACCCCCGAATGAAATATCCTATACTGCCTATATAAGACTAAACCATTTCAAAGAAATACTTTCGCAATTTCAAGCAAAAGAAACTACTCAAATTCCGACCGAAGTGATTGATTTGATCCGGGCAAGAATCAAAAAAGAACGAATCACCGACCTTTCTAAATTGAACTATGAAATAATGCGTGATATATTACGAAAACTAGGATTGAATAAATATTTTGAACATATTCAATATATTAATTCTATTTTCGGAGTAAAACCACCCGTGATGAGCGAGGCGTTGATTGAAACCCTCTGTGTTCTTTTTATTGAAATACAACCTAAATTTTCCATTTATTGCCCGGCAAATAGAACAAACCTATTATCCTATAGTTATATTTTACATCAATTATGTGTATTACTAGACCAACGGCAATATTTACCATATATCACCACCCTCAAAGATATTGATAAGCAAAGACAGAATGATGTGATTTGGTATTCTATCTGTAAATCGTTGGACTGGCAGTATTTTCCGACGATTTAGACCAACTCATCCAAAGGTATTTTGTATGCAGTATTTTTATTTTCGAAAGGCGAATTTTGTAATAAAATCCTATATTTTCTATAATATAGAATTATGAAAATACCAATAAGATACGCCCCATCCCAACTATCCCGAAAAGATAAAAAGAAGCAAATCGGTTTTTTAAAACGCTCCCGTAAGTTGTATACTAAACACCGTTATTTCAACCGGCCTCTAGTAAAATCATTCAAACAAAAACCGTCCAAACACGTCGATTTTGCAAAGAAAATGTATAAACTAAATAAAATAGCCCCGAATAAAGAATTGGCAAAGGCAACAAAATGTTCCATCCAATCTTTAGAGGCGATTGTAAGAAAAGGGGAAGGTGCGTATTACTCCTCCGGTTCCCGTCCAAATCAAACGCCCCAGTCGTGGGGACTAGCAAGACTTGCCAGTGCGGTATCGGGGGGGAAGGCGTCGGCGGTGGATTATACTATATTAGAAAATGGATGTGCGTCCAATAGTCGAGCCCTTACCTTGGCGAAAAAGATGAAAGAAAAAGGAATTAGAAAAACACGTAAAATAACGGTGTAAAAACGGCGGTATAAAAACGTCATCAGTGTCCGCCCCCCCCCACCCCCGCCCCGTCCCACACCCTTTAAAGAAGGGCACTGGACGGGGGCGTAGGTTTTATATTATATAAAGAGTATCCAATAAATATAAAAAATGAAAACCGTCCACAATTTCAAGAAAACAATACCAATCACAAATAAAATACTCGATAGTTTCACGTTAAGAAATTATCAATATTTAGTAGACTCTACCTATTATAGTGATAAATCGGGGATCCAAGAATATCGTCTATATTCCTATTTGACCACCTTTTTCAATGAAATTACTATATTGGATATTGGTACACTTAATGGTAGAAGTGCCGTAGCCCTTTCACATAATGAAAACAATCGTGTTATTAGTTATAATTTGGTGGATAATATCCAATTTCCAAACCATCCCATTTATTCAAAATCCAATATAGAATTTAGAATTAAAGATGTGATGGAGGACATAACAAGCGAATTTATACAATCCAATAATGTCCAAATCGTGATGATTGATATTGACCATTATGGCGATGCGGAAAAACGAATGATTGAACGATTACGTGATATTGGATATAGTGGAATTATTATTCTAGATGATACACATCACCCGGACAAAGAAATGAAGGTGTGTATGGAAAAACTATGGACGGAATTAGATAGTATCGAAAACTTGGTCAAATACGATTTTACTACGTATGGCCACTGTTCCGGTACGGGGGTATTATTAATGAATACAAACCATATTCATTTTCGGTTTTTGGATAGCGAAGGCGAAGGAGAAGGAGAAGGAGAAGGAGAAGGAGAAGTACAAGAAGAAGGACAACAAGCTGTTGTAGTAAAGGAGGAGAAGACACAGCTAATTTTCCTCATTATTTCCTCTGGCAATGATTCTTGTTATAGCAAAATGAAAGAAATCAATCAATCGAACTATGAACGTTTCAAAGACAAGATCAAGTATTTCTTTGTCGAGTATAATGAAACGATTAAAAAGGATGTGGTGGAATCAGGCCACGACCTTTTTATAAAAGGAAAAGAGACTTTTATTCCTGGGATATACGATAAAACAATCAAGGCAATAGAATATATAACCAACACTTATAATTACAAGTATTTGGTAAGGACAAATTTGTCTTCGTTTTGGAATATTCAAAATGCACTTCAATTGACGACGGATTTACCCGCCACCCGGTTTGCAGGTGGATTTACCCGCCTAGGGTTTTTAAGTGGAACGTGTATGATTTTTTCGAAAGATGTGAGTAAAATTGTGTATAGTAGATATATTCCAAACACTACTGTAATTGACGATGTCACGATTTCCCACGTAATTCAATCGAATGGAATCCCGTTGTATGATATTACTCAATATAAATGGGGGTTTTTAACACCGCCACCAATCGAGTCTTTGCCAAACTGGAGGGTTTTATCCGTGGAGGACGAGAATATTAGTGATGTACTATTTTTTCGTTCCAAGAGTAGTGGGGATAGATGGACGGATGTGGAAAACTTTCATTTTTTATATGATCGATTAGGACCAGTTTCTTGTATTTGAAAGAAATAATAATATATAACATTCAAAACACATTTAAACACACATTAAAAACACTTTCAAATATTTTATACAACATAAAATATTTGGTTCTTTGACCCTGTCCCCTTTAAAAATACAAAACTACTATAATAAGATTGTAAGAAAATTAAAAAACACTGACGAGCGTATCGATGTAGTATTGTAGGGGAACCGTAGGTTCCCTACAGATTGTAAGAAAATTGAATAACAAATATTGAATAAATATACCTCCAGATTCAAACAACACTTTCAAAGAAAACTCGCAAAATGTTTTGTATGCAATATCTATTTTATATAATTATATTGCAAAAAATGAATAGGGGATGTATGGGATTTTATTTACAAGGTCGATTTGCATTAAATAGTAAGATTTTACCCCGCCACACTCATCGCCCCCACAACACCCATACGCATTTTTCACATCCATCAAATCACCCGTCTATTGATGAACTACAACCAGATACATATACAAACGAATTATTGAAAGAACAATACGCCCTACATAAAGCATATGTAACCGGGCGAATATATACAACCAAAAAAATAGGTGTAAAAGTAAGACTGCCTTCCATTCCCGAAGACATTAGTGAGAATATCGTCAAAGAAATTATTCATAACAAATTGAACGACAAAACCGCTCGTTGGGATTGTAAAATGGGGGATTTACAGTCGCAAAAAGAAGGAAAACTGGAATGTAAATGTTTCACCAGTAACGGACCACCTTCTTTCACTCCGTCTTCTAACTGGGATGTGATTTATTTCCTCGATGCTAGGAACTGGCTTACCGACCATTTTATATTATATAGAATTTCTTTGAAAAGGACATCAACCGAATGGAAAAATATACGTGTAAATAAAAACCAAACATTTGAAGAACAAGCAAAACAAGGACGACGGCCTCGTATCACGTGGGACGCACTATACCCTCAAATAAACCCTTTTTGTGATAAGGTATTTGAAGGAGCTTTTAATGATATATTTATCCCCCTGTAAAACATATACAAATATTTCCTTTATTACATTATTTTATTGAACCTTTTCTTGAGCCATCAGCTTTCCCTCCCAGCCACCACCTTTTTCCTGTATTTTTATAATTTTAATTATTTAATTATGTATTTTTTTATGGCAACCTTCACATAAAGACCGCAAATTTGCAATATGATTTTTATGGAATGTTTTCCCTTCCCCCGTCCGTATGATTCCCAACATATCCGCATTTCGTTGCGGTTCTATATGATGTATTTCCGTGGAAAACTCTTTTTTACAGTCTTCACAAATACCGACCAATTTCTTTGAATTATATTTCGATTGTGCCAAAGAAAGGATTCCATTATTTTCCGGATAATGCCGATTTCGTATTTCAAACGCGTGTTCTAAAAACTCCAACGGTAAATTCATCGAACGGCATACAGTCAATCCATACGATACGATTCCTATCCCGTCTTTCAATTTACGATTATATACCAATTTTCCCGTCGATGGGTCGAATGACACTTCCAAATGTTTAATTTTAATATTAGTCAATTCCCGCATTTCTTCCCAACGGACGATTTCGTGGAAATGAGTGGCAAAAATACAAGATGATTGCCGTTTATGGAATTCAATCAAAGAAGCCATAATAATCGAAAGCCCCGATTCTAGCTCGGTTGAACTACATATTTCATCCCCTAATATAAGACTATTGCAATCCGCCTGTTTTAATATTACCGACAATTCACTTATTTCCACTTGAAACGTAGAAAGGTTTTTAAATAGGTTGTCATTTCCAATAATCCTGGAAAAAAGGGCAGTATAGGGTTGATATACAAATGATTCACAAGGAACATACAACCCCGCTTGTGCCAATATAACACATATACCAATCGAACGTATCAAGCTCGTTTTTCCTATTGCATTTGTTCCATACAAAAGAATTCCGTCCTGTTCGTCTGTACCAAGAGTAACATCATTTGGAACATATATTTCATTCGTTTGTAAATGTTCGATTAAACAATGCCGCATTTTCGTGGCTTTCAAAAAGGATTTTTGTGCTGTTTTTTGTGCTGTTTTTTGTGCCGTGTTTTGTTCCGTTTCTTCTACCGCCCCGTTATTTACCAGGGTGGGTCGACAATAATTGTATTCTTTCGCCAAAAACGCTTTTGTAATTAAGACATCTATATTTCCAATATATTCCACACATTTAATAATGGTTGTTGTCCAATCCTTTTCAATCGTTTTTACGAGGGTGTTATATGCCTTTGCAATTTCAATATTTAACCTTTCCCCCGTTTTCAAAATGTTTTGAGAAAGAGTAGAAAGAAACGGGATTTGTATTTCATTAATAGTCCCGGTGGTAGTAACGACCCGTATTTCTTTGAAAGGAATGGATAGGGTAGGAGTTATAACGGCGGTATCTTCTGCTTTGGTGGTTAAAATCTTTTTCAGGACACCACCCCTTGTGGCGGTAATTTGCAAAGAAACCCCGCTTTTTTCCGTTTCGTGAATTTTGACATATTCCGTCGGGGTTCCTTTTTCTTTGCCGGTTGCCGAGGAACGCATTAGTTGGTTGAAATATTCATAGATGGCTTTTAACTGGCCTTCATATTCCTCCTTTTTCAAAAGAAGTTTATCTATTTCATTACTAATGGATGGTTTTATAATATTGGTTTCAAAGACTTGTATTGTATTTGTGATTCGACAAATATCCATATAGAGTTGTTGTTCCAAAAATTCGGTGAATTGCATTATGTCGGCGTCGGTATCAGTGTTGATGGCGGATGTTGCCGGTGTGACACCTGTGGCCGGTGTGCAGGGTGTGGGGGGTGTTGCCGGTGTGGTGGATGTAGATGGCGTGGCGGCGTGTTCTGTTACTTCATTTTCACCCCCGCTCGGTCCAAAGAAAGAATGTGTTAGCCCGGATTCTTCAAAAGAACATAAAATCGAACATAATATATTAATACTATTATATAATTGATATATTGCAGATGGGTATATTTTGTATGAAACTACTTGTCGAAATATTTTTTCTATATCTCTTATACCGGTGATTTGTTTACGAATTTCACGAATATTTTCCATCGAGTAACGTGTTAGTATAGTATCAATTTTGGTATATTCCCGTTCTAACCATTCCGCATCAAATGTTGGATTTAACAACTTTCTTTGAAATACCCGTCTTCCAATGGCCGTTCCACACCGATTTGTGAAAGAAAGAACAGACCCGAGTTGTCCCGCACTTCCTTCTGTGGAATGATCATTGATAATATTGAGTTGTCGAAGGGTATGATTGGCCAATACCAATCGGTTGGAAGTATTGGTAAAAGTAGGGACGGCTATTTTTCGTATAAGATTCATATTATGTTCTTTGATAAAATCCAATAAATAACAAAAGGATTGAGTAGCAATTGTATTTCTTTGAAACTCGTCGTGTTGAAAATATATATTTGGATTATCATAATAAGTGGAAAGAATGGTTTGTATATAAGTCTGTTTTTCACAGTTTCTTACTTTGGTGGTTGTACGGGAAGGAAGGTTGGACGGGGTCGATGCAATACACTCCATTGTTTCTTTGGTAATTAAATGAATGGTATTGCATTGAACCCCGGCAAATCGCAATATAGTATTTATGATTGGTTTTTCAATGGTATTTGAAATAATAATCATTTCACTAGGGGAAAAGGTGGATATAAAACGCTCCATTTCGTCAAAGGTGGTAGGGTTCATTAAAAAAGGGGTCTCATATTCGAAAATGGCGGAATGTCCCGTAAAAATATTCACCGCTGAAATACCATAGATTATTTTATGGGACATTAAAGAAACGGAGGAGGAGGAGGAGGGAGAGGAGGTGTCTTTGGTGGCGGCCGTTGACGTCTTTGATGTATTGGTTTTTGTTTTTGATATGGTTGATGTAGTAGATGTCGTTGTCGTTTTTGCCGTAACAGGAATAAGTTCCATCCAAATACAAATCATATATTGCATTTGTGAATTCGACGAGATACTACCATCATTGTCCTCCGTCTCATCAAATCGTATAAATGTTCCCCTGGAATAGACGGCGTCCAAAGAACGTTTCACTTCTTTGCCTATTTTCTCTTGAACAAATACTACGACCGTATAATCCACCTCCACCAATTTTTGTATATATTTGTCAATCATATAATTACGAAACCCCGCCATCATTATTTGTTGGTCATTTGTTTTATAGGTTGCCTTTTTTTCTACTAGACTTAAATTGCAAATACGGGTGATATCTACCGTTTGAGGATGTTGTATAGTATTGGTAGAAACCGTTTTATAGGTGTATATTTCAAAGAAACTACCGACTTCTAATAAAACACAGGTTTTGCTTCCATATTGGGTTTTGTAGGTGGTATCGTATTCAAAATATTCATCGTATATGGAACGGGTTTGACAAGGTATTACGGATGTTCGGATTGATTTGGTTGCTTTCATTTCTTTGCTTTTGTTGATTGCTTTTGTTGATTGCTTTTGTTGGTTGCTTTTGTTGGTTGCTTTTGTTGATTGCTTTTGTTGGTTGCTTTTGTTGATTCTTCTTTCAACACATTCAAAGTAATAATATATAAGGAAATATCTTTATATCTTTGAAAGCTTTATAGAAAATTGAATAAACTACTATAATAATAGTAATAGGTAAATATAACACTTATTATACCATCCTTCTTCTCATTATTTACTTACACGCTCCCTTCGGTCGCTTTTACAGTAAAATGTCAAATACAATTGTCATTGATAATATTGAAGAGTTTACTCAAGAAGTAGTAAATGGGGGGCTTGTTCTTACAAGAATCATACCATTCATCGATGAGGCTACCCTATTTCAAAGAAATTTACGTGGAAGTACTATTATAGGGTGTAAATTTAACGGTGTTCAAATAAATATGAAAAAATATATGAAATTACTTCTCTTTATCTATTCGACAATAGATAAAGAAACTATTTTACAGCATTCAGTATTGAATGTTACACAAGCAGAAATACGTGTAAAAGGTTTTAGATATTATAATCAGTGGGGTATTTCAGTCCAAAACGTAGAATCAAGAAGAACATTGAAAGAAATAATCAATATTGTAAAAATAAAAAGTTATCAACTAGAGTTAAAAATCAAATTGAAAACAGGCGAAGTGGTAGGATTTAATATATAAAATTTGTCTGTGGCGGGTGGGTAAATATCTATGTGTAAATAGTTGTATGTGAATATGTCTGTAAATAGTTGTATGTGAATATGTCTGTAAATAGTTGTTTGTGATATCTTTGTAAATAAGTAGTATTTATTTATTCTACAAAAAGCAACATAAAAACACCTTATGCAGCAACATTCAATATTGCCGTTTGGTCATCAATATATTTAATATACGTTTCCAAGTCATAAATGGTCTTTTTCGGTAAATAAGACATATTAATATATACGCCATTTTTATTTTCGTTGATTTTTATATTTTTATTCTTCTTGATAATTTTCAAAATTTCTATATGTTGAAAGTTTGTCATATTTTCTATCTTATTTTTGATTTTTTCTAAAACAACCTCATTATAAATACTGGCGGGGGGATTCTCCGGGGGGTCATTTATTTCCATTATTTGTAAGTAAATAAAAAATATCCATTTATGCTGTTTTTTATTTACCTACATTACTACTGGGGGGTTACGCCACTTTACCCGCCAATTCTCCAATCACACTTATATACGGGTCATTCAATTCAAACGTAACTCCAATCACTTTTACATTAATATCTTCCTCTTCTTTGACGGAATTAAATACTTCATTAATCACACTATGTTCCCGAATAATAAACACGATAATCGGCATATTGCCCGTTTCATCTGTTACTTCACATCTAAACCCCGCTTTGGTGATATTTTTTACTTTTGCTTCAATTACCATACCCTCCACTGGAAAACATACCATACATTCATAAATAACTATATAGGATATATACGGCGACATAGGAACAACCCCGGCCGAGTAACTTTGGATTTTCACGGACTGGGGTTTTACAAATCCTTCCGGAATACATTTATTGGAAATCTTTTGTATGAGTTTCTTTTCAAGCGTCTGTTTAATGTTTTTACCGATTTCAGTAATATGAAGTACGATTTTGGTGGTTAGTAAAGAAGGTATATAAACCCCGAATAACTTGGGCGTGTTTGGCTGAACACTATTTGAGTATTGTGCCGTCTTCTTTGAATTTTGAATACTTTTACTCATTCTTATTATTTTATGTAAATATATATTTATGCTGAAGTTATTATATATAAATCAATTTTCCTACAAGCTGTAGGTGAACCGTAGGTTCTCTACACTACAAACTAATGTGGTCGTTTTCCGGTAAATACATCCCTTTACGAAACCACTTTACAGACCGCATAAGTAAACAGCGATAGTTCAATTACGTCTTCGTGAACACTATAAAAAACAGTAATATATTTACAAAGTAATTTTACAATTTCGTATTTTTCTTCCTCTTTCAAAAATGCGGTTTCTTTGACAAATACGAAAAACAGTTCTAAAATATCTATTACACTAAACCCGTAATCGTGAATATTATGCATAATATCAATTGCCTCGACTATTCTTTTTTCTTTCAAATATTCCACGTATTTTTCAAAGATATGTATTTTAATATCTGCACAAAGGTTCATACAGGTTTCAATAGTCATCGTTTGTGTTGATGAAAGGGGATATATAACACCGCTGCCGCCGCCCTCGCCCCGCCCCCCGTTTTCAATACCCCCCTCTTCGATGGTTTTGTCTTTGTCGACCCCGTCCATCGTATAAATATATATTTTTTCCAAATAACTAATCATTGTCCGTATGGAACGATTGGAGTATTTTAGTATAAACTCTTGACATTCAGCTGTTAAATAAAGACGTTCTTCCCTTATAATCTTGTCCATTAAAGACCGTACTTGTTCTTTGGTAGTTGGTTCAATACGAATTATATGAACACGGGACTGTAAACTTTCAATTACTTTTTGTATATTTGTGCAAACGGAAAGAAAATGAACATTATGTTTGTATTTATCTATATAGTTGCGAAATACGTGTTGACTTTGTTCATTAATTGTATCTATATCATCGATAATAATCATTTTTTTCTTTCCATAAATAGTACTATGGGACTGACTAAACGTTTTCATTTCATTGCGATAAAATCCGATTCCTTGTTCTTTCAAACTGTTTATATAAAGAATATTATTGTTGTTTTCTAAATTATCATTTGTGTGGACGGAGGCGGAGGCTGGTTGATGGAAAGGCGATGACCGAGGTACCACCGCACCGGCAAGGGGGTCAGTATTCATTTGATAATATTCACGAATGATTGCATTTAATATGGTTGTTTTTCCACAACAAGTTTCCCCGATAAGGAGTATATTTAAATCTTCTATTGCAAGTAATGTTTTTAAAACGAGTTTTAGTTTATTATCCGCACAAAAATCGTCAATTGTATGAGGACGATATTTATTAATAAATAAAGGTTTGGATAGTTCAATATTCATTTTTTGAATGAATGCTTTTTGTCTTTCTTTGATAATTACAAATTACATAGTTGTAATATTTAACCCTTAACCGTTTGTAGAGAAAATTTCGATGGTTGATTTCGATATTGACTTTTTCTTGTTGTATAATGTCAAAGAAATGTTTATTTACATATTTATAAATAATGGCGTGTAAATTGTAAAAAGGTGTAAAAAAATCTTTTATATGAATACAATAAAAGGTAAGAATATAATGAAAAATACAAATAAAGTATGTATTTCAATGAAAACGGGTTCTTTGACCCCTCCCTCTGTATTTAATGAAACCAATGATAAAAAGGGATATATTGGAATAGGTAACTTACCCCTTAATACATACAAACTATTAAATAATATATTACAGGGGTTTATCCCCCTTATTCCAGATACAACAAAAACCACGTTTCATATGTACTATAGTAATTTACAGGGTTCTTTGAAAGAAAGTTTTGAAAAAATACAAACTCATTCTATGTGGGGAGGTATTTGTAGAAACGACAACAACAACGACAACCACAACAACAACGACAACAACTGTATTTTACAACCCGTACCCGAAATGAATGAAATATATTACTCCAATCCAAAACCAAATTTTGATATAAAAATGCGTTTATATGGTGCCGCCGCAAATCTTCTACCTCATCGAGATTGTATTCTTTACAATTTTATAGGTATTCGTTTTTATAGGGTTATTATTGGGCTAACAAGCAATAATACGGATACGATGACATATTTTATTGATTATAATATCGGGCATTTTATTAATAAAGGGCAATATATAATATTTGACTTTGATAGAACGCTTCATAAAGTAATAAAAACGGGAATCACAGAAACCCCCCGAGTGTTATTGAAACTACATTTTATCGTTTGTAGAAATTGTATATTTAATCAAAGATATGTGAATTTCGTTTCCTATTTTTATAAATATTACTATTTAATTGCAAGATATACGGAACAAATAGGAACCGACCCAACTACGTGGTGGGGTGTTGTTATCGGGACGATGTGGGAATGGCCTTTTTACCCCAGCTTTGCTTATACTATGTGGGGATTGTTATTTATTGCATTTTTATTTTATTGTAGGGCATCCGCGACCCTACGTCCCCTTCCATTTATTTATGGAACTATGGAAAAACAAAAAGGAATCTTGTAAAACCTTTATAAAATTCAAAGAAACAAAATGAAGGAGTAAATTCCTTCACCGTTAAAAATCAATTAGAAAGATTGTAGGAAAATTGAATTGATTTTTAATACAAAAGAACAACATTATTATAACCAGTATTTATACAAGCATTCGTAAATTGATATATATATAATCATCCAAAGAAGCATCAACCGTAGAGACTTTAAATATATCTATTTCACTACCCCGAAAATGTCTTCCATCAAAGTAGAACGAACCCTGATATTTGACGTAGAAACAACCAACCTCCCCCAAGTTACCAATGATATCACGAAACAACCATATATTACTCAACTGTCTTTTGAAGTAATTAATGTTTACAAAGAAGTTGGAAAACCAACCAGATATGAAAGTGTTCGTGAATTCGATCATTATATAGCAATCCCCGAGCACGTGATAATACCACAAAAAATAGTAAACTTGACTGGAATTACCAATGAAATATGCAAAAATCAAGGGATACCTATTGAATCCGCCTTGTTTGAGTTTTATAATGAGTATGTAAATTCAAACTGTATTGTTTCCCATAATATTGCTTTTGATTCAAAGATGATTTTCATCGAAATGGAAAGAAATAACGATAAACTTGTACAAATGGGATGTTTGACCCCCTACGCTATATTCAATCCGTTATTCAATCGTGTAAATAATATACAAATATATTGCACTATGAAAAACGGAATTAATGTTACCAATATTTTAGTACCTATAAAAAATAAAGTTACTGCCCCCGCCGCCACTAGCGAAGTGTTGTCCGGGTTGCCTCCTCCCCCGCCTCTTCCGGTTGTGACAAAATATAAGAAAAAAGTTCCAAAACTAATTGAATTATATACATTTCTATTTCCTGAAAGAAGCCTTCCGGTTGGACTACATAATTCGATGGTAGATACCAGGGTTTGTAAAGATTGTTATATAAAAATGATTGATTGGGTAAAATAATAATGATATATGTCTTGTTGGTGAGGGGGGGTTAAATATGTTTGTATATTTGTGTATATATTTGTAAAAACCAATAATTAAAATCAATTTTGAAAGATTTTAATTATTTTTTTATTTATCGTAAAACCAGTTTATCCGGGGGGAGGTGTTTGTTTTTATTGTTTGTATGGTTGTGTTTCTTTGATTGTTTTTGTGTTTCTTTGATTGTTTTTGTTTGTTTGTTTGTATGTTTTTGTTTGTGTTTTTTTTGTTTGTTTGTATGTTTTTGTTTGTTTGTTTCTTTGTTTGTTCTATTTTTTCACGCCGAACACATTTCACACGTATCCGCCTCTTCCGCCCCGCCATTGCTACTATTTGTCTTTGTCGGCTCTATCGTAAACTGTTGAGCATTATGTTTTGCCCTTCTTCTCAAATAATAAATACCCGTTTTCAATCCTTTACTCCAAGAATAAAAATGCATCGCCGTAAGGGAATTATAATTCGGGTCTTCCAGCCATAAATTCAAACTCTGGCTTTGACAAATATACACCCCTCGGTCGGCACTCATATCAATCAATACCTTCATTGGTATTTCCCACACAGTCTTGTATTTTTCTTTAATAATCTCCGGAATGGACTGGATCCCCTGAATACTTCCATTGTTTGCAATAATATGATTCTTCACCTTGTCATTCCACATCCCTAACCCAATCAAGTCATTCATTAAATACTTGTTTGTAATAATAAACTCCCCCGCCAATGTTCGACGAGTATATATATTACTCGTAATCGGTTCAAAACATTCATTAAATCCTAATATTTGCGAGGTAGAAGCCGTCGGCATCGGTGCCAATAAAAGCGAATTACGTAACCCGTGTATTTTAATCTGTTCTTTCAAAAACGTCCAGTCATACCGGTCATTGGAATGGTTTTCCACCCCCCATAAATCAAACTGGAGTAGCCCTTGACTTGCCGGGGAACCATCGAACGTCTCATATTTACCATCCGTCTTGGCCATTTCCAGCGATTGTTCCAATGCCCCGTGATAAATCGTTTCGAAAATAAGTTTATTTAACTCACGTGCTTCCGTGGAACCAAATGGAAACCCCATCATTAAAAAGACGTCGGCAAGTCCTTGTATTCCTATCCCGATCGGCCGGTGACGATTGTTTGAAACCCGTGTTTTATTAGTAGGATAAAAATTAATATCAATAATACGGTTCAAATTATAAGTCACTATTCTTGCCACCTCGTGTAATTTTACAAAATCAAAGACGGGCGGGGTTGTTTGTGTATTTACAAAGGTTGGTAGGCCGATTGAAGACAGATTACATACGGCACTTTCGTGCTCGGTGGAAACCTCCATTATTTCTTGGCACAGATTGGACGACTTGATAATACCAATATTTTTCTGGTTGCTTTTTCGATTAACACTGTCTTTGAAAGAAATATACGGGGTTCCCGTCTCCATTTGGGCGTCTAAAATTTTATACCATAAATCACGGGCGGAGACTGTTTTACGTGCCTTGCCTTCCATTTCATATTTTGTATATAAGGTTTCAAATTCTTCGGCATAAACATCCGACAACCCTTTACATTCATTTGGACACATAAGACTCCATTGTTCATTGTTTTTGACCCTTTTCATAAAAAGGTCGCACATCCAAAGAGCGTAAAACAGGTCACGGGCTTTCGTTTCTTCGTCCCCGTGGTTTTTCCGCATTTCTAAAAAGAGTTCTATATCTGCGTGCCATAATTCCAAATAAATGGCAAAACTGCCGTTGCGTTTTCCACCCCCTTGGTCGACATATTTCGCAGTGTTATTAAATACACGTAACATAGGAACGATGCCGTTTGAAGTGCCATTTGTTCCACATATTTGACTCCCGGATGCACGAACATTATGTATATGTAATCCTATCCCCCCTGCGTGTTTGGAAATGAGGGCACAATCCTTGAGTGTATTATATATACCTTCTATACTATCATCTTCCATTGCTAAAAGAAAACACGAAGAACATTGTGGGTGGGGGGTACCTGCGTTGAAAAGGGTCGGGGTTGCGTGAATGAAATATTTTTGCGACATATGATGATATGTTTCCAAGACCCTTTCGAAATTGTTGCCGTGGATTCCTACCGCTACACGCAACCAAAGATGTTGAGGTCTTTCCATAATCCGCCCGTTGGAACGCATCAAATAGGATTTTTCCAGGGTTTTAAACCCGAAAAAGTCGATTAAATAGTCCCGTGAAAAATCGCATATAGAATCCATAAATTCGGCGTTGGAAGAAATGGTTTTCCACGTTTCGGTGGAAATTAGCGGGGAATGTTTTCCGTTCTTATCGATGTGATTATACAACTTTTTTATTACTTTTACGAAAGAAGATTCGGTATTTTTATGATGGTTGGAAATGAGAATTCGGCCAGCAAGAATATTGTAGTCGGGGTGGATGGAACTCATTGAAGCACATTGTTCCGCCGTCAATTCGTCGATTTTTGTGGTGGAAATTCCGTCAAAGAGTTGTTCGATGATTTTTATAGAAATGTTGGCGTAGTTTATTTTTATTCCCGCCTCTGTTCCCGCTTTTTTAATTCGTTTCATAATCTTGTCGAAGGATACGATTTCCTTTTTTCCGGTGCGTTTGGTTACAAACATATCTTGACCGCCGCCGCCGCCACCGCCGCCACCACCCCCCGTATTAGTGGTGGAAGGAATAGTGGCCGATGGGATCGATCCAGCCGGAACATCTGCCACCCCTCCTACACTATTACTACGTGACTTGTTTTTACGAGTGGGTTTTGTATTAGCGGTGGCGGCAGGAGGGGGGATAATATCCACCTTGTCGGATATTATTACACTTGGGGTGGGGGTGGTTTCTACTTCTTTCTCGTTTAATTTACCTACCACCTCACGATAGTCGTTGTTTGATAAATCGTTTATTTGTGTTTCGGTATTCGGTTCATTCATATTTTCCATAATTGTATTATTGTCGTTGGTGGTTGGTTGTTCCATTTTAAAATAGTAATACACGATATGAATATATGTAATTTTCTTTTTATACTTTTTGGAAAAACACGGACGAGCGTAGCGAGGTAGTGTTGTAGGGAATCTACACACCATAGGAAGCTTGTAGGAAAATTGAAAGAAATTTATAAATAAATACAACGGTATTATCAAACTTTCATTCAATGGCAAAACGACAAATTAATCCTAAATTATCTATGGCGGAAATCAACGCAAGGATAAAACACGAAATCCGGTTGATAGAATTGGAATGTTCGAGAGATAAAACCACAAGTTGCCTATATAACACGGCAAACCCGTTGGATAATAAATTGAAAAAACTAGGAGCCACATTAAATAGTTTGATTGACAAAGAAACAAAGGAAAAGATTATACAAAATTATTTGATACGCTACATTATAAAAGGTAACCAAGTCGACTTTAATAATATTATTAAATCAAATATTATTACCGTAGGTGAGTCAGATACAAACATTTATGAATATTGGTTTGAAAAAGAAATCGTAACCCATTTTACCGGAAAAATACCATATGGTTATATTTTGGAAAAATACATTGTCCAACTTATGGTTGATATGGGTGTATTGGATTTGTGGGGAGGAGTGTGTTGCGAAATGACAAAATATGTAAATATATAAAATTTTCCACAAAGAAAATCGTAAAAAAGAAAAGTGTAACGGTGTAAGGAAAATGTAGCGGTATGGGGAAAGTAGATAGGGTAGCAGGAGGAAAGTAGATAGGGTAGTTATAGTATTTTTTTATTAATCGGAAAAACGGGTCTTCTAATGAGTTTTATAGAATTTATTAAAACAATCTAAAGGTTGTACTTTCCACATTATCTTTGTAAAAAGTAAATCCAACTCCCATAGAATTGGTTAGCGAAGCAAACGGGTTCGTTCCACTACTACTCAAATAGTTGCTCCAAACTTGTTGAGGGGTAAGTGGATTTGCCCAATGTTGAAGGTCTTTGATATAAATATCACTTGTATTGGTAGACCCGACATAAACAGCATCTTTACTAGGGTTAGGTGTTGTAGGGGTCTTATCCAAATGTACCGATTTTACCAGTTTTCCATCTATGTAACAGTCGACATATTGATTATTTAAACTAAAAACAACATAACACCATTTTTGAATTGGAAAGTTAGTAGTAATTACTATAGGATTTGCGGCAGTATTAGTATATTTTGCAATATCTAAATATAATGTTGGTGAAACCGGGTCTAAATACATCAATACTGTATAGTTGCCAACGGCGGTTCTGTCTATTTTTTCTCCGGTTAATGAACGACTAAATATAACTTTTTTAGGTCCATCAGCACCTGGAGATGCCGCCCATGAATTTACATATACCCATACTCCATAGGCATATTGGATAGAACTATCACTTACTTTTATTGAGGTGCTTTGGACTGTATTTAAATTCGTACTTTTTGCCAAATTTGTTCCAACATTACTAAAATACTTCCATAAAATGTAAAGTAATACAATAATTATTGCAATCGTTACTACTAAAAAAATACTCATTATTATTATATAGTATATACATTGTAGGGAACCGATGGTTCCCCTACGACCCCTCCCTTCCAGGATAGCACGGACGAACACAGTAAGGTATTTTCCCCTACGACCCCTCCCTTTTGTAAAGCAGTTTGAAAAAAGGGAGGGGTCGTAGGTTCCCTACAGCGGGTTACAAAAGGGAGGGGTCGTAGGGGAACCGTAGGTTCCCTACACCGGAGGTTCCCTACACCGGAGGTTCCCTACATTAGTTGGAATAATTACCCGGATATGGTTTGGTAGTTACACCTAAATTATATAAACTAACCACTTTACTGGCGGTAATGGATTTATAAAAATACAAAACACTACATATAGCCCCGTTCGTTCCAGAGGCTTTCGAACTTCCAATTGCAACCAGGTCGGTGGATTGGTATTCCGGCAACGGTATATTACTAGTATTATTTTCATTTTCACCAAAGATAAATACCCGTTCCATTTTGCCATTTATCCATACTTCTACCTTTCGCCCTTCAATATAATTCAATACGAAATGGTTCCATTTTTGATTGGGAAGATATATTTCATAGTAATTATTTTTACTACCCGTTTGATCACCCGTAAAATAAATACGGTAGACGTTTTGTATGGAAGGATTACCGGGGGTTGAATTTGTTTTATACACTATTTTTGGTTTAAGACTTTTATCTAATAATCCATAGGTAAATATTTGTATTTCTTTGTCACTCGAAATGGTTTGTGGATTCATATTTATCCACATAGAAAAGGCGTAATCCTTGTTAAATACAGGTTCGTCGAGGTTGTTAAGTAGGTCTTTTGAGTTGACCGGTTTTTGTTGTAAATCGTTCGCATTGGCAATCTTACGTTCTTTGCCTTTGTTTATATAAAATGGTTCACCTTGTAATATTTTTACATTGGACCCGGACCCCAAAATGGTTCTATTTAAAATAACTGGCAAAAAGAAATAGATTAATATCAATAATATTTCAATGAGAAGAATTACATAGGTAAAATAATGTGTCATTTGGATTTGATTCAGTCCCCATCGTAAAATGTCATTGAAAAGACACGGGATGAAAAATATGAATTCTATGACAAACTTGAAACGGGATGTTTGAATGGTTCTTTCAAAGGTATCGTAAAACTGATGAAATACAATGGCTAAACCAACAATGATGATTAATATTACTATTACGATGGAAACGTAGTTTAATAATAAAATAATACCCGCTATAATTAATCCAATAATAATCAACTTTCCAATAAAACTATTAAACGGGTTTGTAACTGTATTAATATATTGAATTCCTCCCGCAGCGATTAAAAAAAACACGGGAATAATACTAGCTAAAAATGCATATACATATGTTTGTTGGGTAACACCGGTTGTACTTTTTCTAATTCTATCGAACCCTACCCCCACCAATAATAAAATATAAAAATACAGAAAAAATAGGATTAATGATTTTTGAATATCGGGTATTTCCCCCCCTACGAGTATTCCGCCTAGTCCGCCTTTTATTTTTTTATTTCCACCTATAACCATTCGTTTGGGAATGTTTGACGACATTATTTATATATTACTCTTACTAAAAGTAGGGAACCTACGTTGTAGGGAACCTACGGTTCCCCTACGTTCCCTCCCTTTTTCAACGATTTCTTCTACAACGTAGGGAACCTACGTTCCCTCCCTTTTTCAACGGTTTCTTCTACGTTGTAGGAAAATTGAATCAAGATGTTACATAAAAATAATAATATAACATAATCATATAGGATTTTTTAATAATAGAATGCAAAACGTAAGCACTTCTATTCCCACCGGGAAAACACCCGGAAAAGGTTATTTCAAACCGCCCCCGCCATCCACCTCCACCAACGATGCATCAAAAGAACAGTTTGAAACAATGATTACCAGTTATATCCAATCCAATCCAATAATAAAAAAAAATAATCAACTAGCAGAGTTGGAAGTCCGGTTTAATGCAACCAGTAAATATAGCAACTATATTACCAAAATCGACTATGATAATGTAGTAAAACAGTTATACTATTTAGGCTTTGAGTGTCCTAACAAATCCGGTCAACATTTATTGCGTATTAGCAATGAATATACAGATGCAAAAACAGGCTATACTAAAATTTCCAATGTTCGTGCCGAATTCGCCGGACTGGATCTTATTCAGGAATACTGTAAAACAAATAGTATACAAAAAGTACTCGACCATCCAACCACCCTTTCCACCAACCGGGATAAAATCAAATTCACAAGAAAAACCCCGGCGGTGAATAAAACCACGGAGGAACGTATCCACCCGGTCGACTTTAAAAACTTTGGATTTCGTGTAAGTTATCAAATGGAAGAGGATTTTACCCCCAACTACGGACTAACAAAGGATATTATTAGTAAATGGACCGACAGTAAAAAACTATATAGATATTTGAACCGGGTGAGGTTTCAACACCCGTCCATTCCCATCTTTGCCGACCTGTCCATTGTGAAATCCTCCAAAAAGACCAAACGCATCCCTATACCCACCTTTACCGTGGATGAAAGTGGAGTATTTAATAACGAAGAAACATATGAAATCGAGCTGGAAATAGACAATAGTAGAGTCGGGTTAGGAACCGAGTACGACACCCCCGCAAAGTTGCTGGCCATTCTACGTAAAATGATTCGGTATATGTTAAGTGCGTTCCAAAAAACCAACTACCCCATTTCTTTCAGTGAAAAGGAGGACGTTCAACAGATGTATTTGAACCTAATCCACGGAAACAATGGCGGTGTTTCTGTAGCCCCCCGGCGAATCTTTCCAAAAGACTTTATTGGTCCGTCTTCCTATACCCTCCAAGTATCCAATATAATAAATAATTCCAACAAGGAGGATTTGAAAACGCCGAATATACGTAAAAATATGACAGTGACGGACAAGGCCGACGGGGAAAGAAGAATGTTATTTATTGCCCCGAATGGAAAGGTATATATGATTGATACAAATATGAATATTATATTTACTGGATACGTTGTAAATACGAATAAACCGCCCCCGATTCCAAATAGCGGAAGAGGGCCACCGAAAATGACGAATTCTTTGATTGACGGGGAATTTATTAAATATAATAAACACGGGGAAGTAATCAATTTATTCGCAGGATTTGATATATATTTTATTGATGGGAAAAGTGTCCGTGAGTATGCGTTTATACGACAAGAAACGGAAGTGGAAAAAATGGCCGTCGAACCGGCGACCGAACCGGCGACCGAAATAGAAGAGGGGGAAGTCAAAGAAACTCCTCTCAACGAGGACGCAAACGGGGAAAAGGAATTCAAACGTGGAAAAACAGTAAATCCTTCCTTCTTGAATAAAAACCGGCTTCAACTATTAAATACATTTATTTCAAACATTTCTTTGATACCGGTAGAAAAAGCGGAAACCTCCATTACGGTTCCATCCACCCTTCAAAGAGTAATGGGGGTATCGAATGTGATGAATGCTGCCACGACCACGACCACCGGCTCCAACGCCTGCCACTTCCGCCTCCAGTGTAAAACATTCTATATGACAACGGAGGAAACCACTATATTTCAAGCCTGTAATGAAATCATCACAAAAGTCAAAGACGGATTATTTGAGTATAACACAGACGGGCTCATTTTCACCCCTTCAAACACGGGGGTAGGAAGTTCGTCCATCGGGGTTGCCGCCCCCCTTCACAAAATCACGTGGGAAAATTCGTTCAAATGGAAACCACCAGAGTTCAATACCATCGATTTTCTCGTCACGGTAAAGAAAGACGCCAAAGGAAATGATGAAATACATAATATTTTACAAGAAGGGACACAAATACAGCAATATAAAACCCTCGTTCTAATGTGCGGGTTCGATATCAACAAACATTCCTATATTAATCCTTATATGGAAGTCATCAATGATAGAATGCCCAACGCCACCGACCTAGATGATATAGAAACCTATATTCCCGTTCCGTTTCAACCCACCGACCCGTTCGATTCCACCGCCTATATGTGCAATATTATACTACAAAATGTGGCGGGGAATGAAGTGACCAGTACGGGAGGAATAGAAAGCAATAGTAAAACATTGGTGATGAAAACGGTGGAAGGGGAGTATTTTGAACAGGACACGATTGTGGAATTTAGTTATGATTTGTCAAAGAAAAAACAATGGAGGTGGGTGCCTTTGCGTGTGCGTTACGATAAAACGAGCGAACTACGTGCAGGAATTAAAAACTATGGAAATGCGTACCACGTGGCCAATAGTAATTGGATGTCTATCCATAATCCAGTGACGGAGAATATGATTGTAACGGGGGAAGGGGTCACGGAAATTGCGGCGTCTTTGACAGAAGATGATATATATTATAATAATGCGGATACGGGGGAATTTTCGAATAAAACGAATTCCAACTTGTCACTCACCCGTGCATTACGTGATTTCCATAATTTGTATATAAAAACAAAACTGATCGTCTCCGTTTCCAATCGTGACAATATTCTTATGGATTATGCGTGTGGAAAAGGCGGCGATTTGCCCAAATGGATACAGGCCAAATTAGGGTTTGTTTACGGGGTGGATGTGAGCCGGGATAATATTCATAACCGGTTAGACGGGGTTTGTTCGAGATATATTAATTATCGAAAGAAATACAAAAAATGCCCGTCGTGTCTATTTTCCCACGGAAATAGCGGATTGAATATACGAACCAATCAACAGGCGTTTTTGAGTGAAAAGGACAAGGAAATCGCACGGGCAATCTTTGGAAAGGGGGCGAAAGACCCCATAGTTCTTGGAAAAGGGGTATATAAAAACTACGGTATTGCCAAAGACGGGTTTCATATATCCTCCGTCCAGTTCGCCATCCATTATTTCTTTGAAAATAAAGTCACCCTTAACCAGTTTTTACGGAACTTGAGTGAATGTACACGTTTGGGGGGATATTTTATAGGTACTTGTTATGATGGCGAGACCGTGTTTCAAACCTTGAGGACAGTTGAAAAGGGGGGATATTTCAAAGTATGTAAGAATGATACGGATATTTTAAAGATTAATAAACAGTATTTACAAACGGGATTTTCGCCGAATGAGAATTCGTTGGGGTATGCAATCGACGTATTTCAGGAATCGATTAATAAAACCATTCGTGAATATTTGGTGAATTACAAGTATTTAACAAGAATGTTGGAAAATTACGGGTTTGTGGAACTTACCACGGAAGAGGCACGTAGTTTAGAGTTACCCAATAGTAGCGGACTCTTTGGAGAACTGTTTCAACAAATGGAAAATGAAATACGTCAAAATCCACAAAAGAAGTATGACTATAAAAATTCGTTCGAAATGTCGAATGAGGAGAAAACCATTTCGTTTATGAACCGTTATTTTGTTTTCAAAAAAGTTAGAAATGTGGATGCGGAAAATATAGCCAAAACATTGTCGAAAAGTAGCCATTTTGACGAGGATGCGAATAATGCCGTGGAGGAAGGGGTCGAGGAAGGAGTGGAGAAGACGATTGTATTGAAACATAAAATGTCAAGAAAACTTAAAGTCCCCAAAATTACTATAGATAAATATGAACCTCTCTCGGAAGAGGTTGCCGTGGTGCCGGTGGAAGCCACCCCGGTATTGGTAAATTCCCCCGTCCAAATGATGAAAGAGGTTGCCCCCGAGCCCGGGCCCGAGCCTGTCCCCGAACCAACAAAGTTAAATACAGAAATCAAAGAAACAAAAGAAAAGGAAGAAACAAAAGAAAAGGAAGAAACAAAAGAAAAGGAAGAAACAAAAGAAAAGGAAAAAACAGAAACAAAAGAAATCAAAGAAAAGGTAATAACAATAAAAAGAAAAAAGACCAAAAAGGTTGAAATACCAACTACCATCGGTGAAAATAATGAACTAGTCCCCGCCCCCACGAAGACAAAATCAAAACGTAAATTAGTTATTGTACCATAAGATACTATATATAACTTTACACAACCACACAAACAACCACAAAAACAACCACCAAAAAATAATGTGTATATATTAAAACCACCAAACGATGAATGTAATAACGGATATTATGACTTCTTTTTTTTGGAATGAAAAAATAAACACCTTTATTATATTACTATTAGGAACTATTATAAGCGTCATAGAAACATATGGTATCTCCAAAACGGTCGCTTTAATTATATCCCACGCCCAAACCGGCAATTTAAATGAAATGAAAAGGCTGATCCAAATATTTTCAGGCTTTGCATTAATGTTCATAGTATTCAACTATTTATACGAATTTTACAAAAACAAAGTAATATTGAAGCTTCGCTATTGGATACGTGGGGAACTTTTACGTATATTAATGAAAAGCAATAATGAAAACTTTACGGATAAAAATTTTATTAAATTAAACTCACCTATAAACCGTATTTCAAACACCTCTTATTTTTTAATGAATAATTTATTCACCTATTTAGTGCCAAGTATTATATTTATTTTAGTAGTCTTCGCTATTTTTACCTACAATGACCCCGTAATGGGGGGGCTGTTTATAATAGCGAATTTTATATTAGCCACTTATATGTTTTTTGTTACTCCCACTATCGTTGAAAAGAACATAACATATGAGATGGATGTCAATGAAAACGAGTCACACGTATTAGAAATGTTGAATAATATAGATAAAATAGTCTATCGTGGCCAAACCTTACAAGAAAACATAAACCTGGAAAAAATCACCGAGGTTACCATTGAAAAATCGAAGGACTTTTTCTCATATGTAAACACCCAAGAATCCATACTAGGTATTATAATGTATTGTATTATTATTGGATTTTTGATATATAATATTCAAAGAGTGAAAAACAATAAAATAACCAAAGTGGTATTTATTACCTTTGTCACCATAATATTACTGTACAAGGATAAAATAAGTGTGGTGATATGGCAAACCACCGAATTTGCAGAATTTAATGGTCGGATAAAAGGAATGTTGAAATATTACAATGAAGCCATTTTATTGAATGACCACCCGCCAGATAATATTATTGAATATAAAAGACAGGTCGAACATCACGGCTACTTATTTGGAAAACTGTTTTATAAACCGGTTACCCTACCCTTCAATAAAATAACATTTAAAAACGTGTCTTTCAAATATCGGTCAAAGGACGTCTATGTTTTCAAAAATTTCAGTATGGAAATCCATTTAAATAATAAGATTATAGGATTTACTGGAATATCCGGCCGTGGTAAAACCACTTTAATGAAACTGGTGCTTAAAATGTACAAAGATTATGAAGGCGAAATTTACATCGACGATGTCAATATTCGTGAAATCGACCCGGACTATTTACGTAAAAACATTGTATATATTAATCAGCATTCCAAACTCTTTGACCGAACCATTATAGAAAATATAATGTATGGATGTGCACATACCAATACTTGCGATGCTAATTTAAAACAGATTATACAAAAGTATCCCAAAATACGGGAGCTTTTCAAAGATAATAATATTTATACGACACGGGTAGGGCCTCTGGGGGAGAAAATGTCGGGGGGGCAACGTATGATAATATCCATATTGACAGGGTTGATTTCCCCCTCCCATTGTGGATTAGTATTGGATGAACCAACCGGAGGATTAGATATGGAACTGAAAAAGGAAGTCATTGATTTGATTCGTGATAATCGCAAAAATAAAAAATTTATTCTCATTGTTTCCCACGATAAAGATATATATAGAATTTTTGATGAAAGAAAAGAAATATAAGAGGTTGTCAAGAAAATGCCCCCCCCCCGGCCTACATATCCATTTTCCTACAAGCTCTAGGGAACCTAAAGATTGTCCGTGTTTTTCCATATTTTTTAAATTCTATTTATAAATATTCGTGTATAAAATTCAAATCCGGGTGATATATTCCTTTTTTGGTTTTATTCGAAACCCAATACAAAGACCCGAGTATTCCATAATGAAATAGTCGTTGTTTGAGTTTTCGCAATTCGAACGTCCTCCATAAATGGTTCGGTTGGTCAATATGCGTCAAAATAATCATAATCGGGACATTCCACGAAACAAGGAGTAAAATAAAACAGTTGTATATTTTTTGGATAGAAGAACGATCGACCACGGAAGCCATTAATACAATTTTGGTGGGGGTATTAATCCCACTGAATCGTTTTTTCAAAAGGTTGGTAAACAGTCCATCGCTTAATTCCATTATTTTCACACGTGAATTTATTGTATAACAACATCCACACAAGCGCGACAAGTCACATAAATGACACACATCGGTCTTCGTATATCCACAATTTTTTATAAATTCAGTTTTTCCTACACTATTTTCACCCACCAATAAAATACGCTCATTTGGGAGTGTAAGGTAGGTGAAAACTTGTATTTGAAGGGAGGATGGGAGTTTTTCAAAAATCGCAGTCATTGTTGCAAAATACCGTCTGTAATAAGGGGGGGGGGGAAAGGTTGGTGCGGTGATGAAGATAGTATTATTGACCCTTGTTACAATGGATTATTTTTTATACAAAAAAATCAATTTTCCGGAAAGCGACCGTAGAGGGGTTTCTAGGGAAATAAAAGAAATAATATAACCTCTATTTACCGACGCTATTGTTGTAGGGAACCTACGGTTCCCTACAGACCGTAGGAAGCTTGTAGGAAAATTAACCTTTACTCGTTTTCGGTATTTTTACAAAACAATTAAATATTTTACTTTTCATAAAATATTTAAAATCACGGACGTGCGTAGCGAGTGCGTATTTTTCAATTTTACAAAACAATCAAACGGTGACCAATTGAACCGATTAAATGCATCAAAAGATGATATTTTTTGGATATTTCAATATCTTCATCAAATACATATTTATTATTTACATAACCATATATATAGACAAACACAACAAATAAAAATGTGAATAAAATAAATATAATAAATATTAATTTATTTTTTTTCGTTAAAAATAATATCAATCCATTTAAAAATATCAATCCTATTACTATTTTATCAAACATATTAGTTATTATATTATCATTGTAATGAACTAATATAGAAGAACAAGTTAATGAAAAAAATAATATACAGTGTATTATTTTTTCATAAATAATACAAGTTACACAATTTGTAATAAAAATTAATGAACTAAATATTAATATATTTAACATAATTAAAATATTAATTTTTACAAAACAATTAAAAGGTGACCATTTGAATGTATTAAATTCATTATAATAAATAATCGATTGATTTTAGTGATAAATTAAAAGAGGATGAAACTCATTATATAATGAAAATTAATTGTATAACCGGTTAAGGGTTAAAAAAAACACAACTTTAAATAACCCCAAGAAAGATACAAGGAAGGGAGGGGTCGTAGGTTCCCTACAATATTTATTTAGGTTTTTCTAATAACTTTGCAATATCCTCTGTAGTAAATCCTTCTAAACGAAGACGTGCACCTAGTTTCCATACAAGTTTATAGGTTAATCCAAAAAGCAACGCAAAGACAACTGAGTGAACACCGGCAACGGTAAATTTATCTCCGTTGGTTGGAATACGAAGAAGAATACCAGGGGATAAAATAAAAAACAACACCGCACTGTATAAAATTACCAACAAACTCATTTATATACACTTTATAGATTTTATTATTCCCGTCCCACCCCCTAAATAGTGTTTTAACGGTTATAATAGGGTGGTATGTTTTGTTGAGTGTATGTTTTTATAGGGGTATGTTTTTTATTAGGCGGGGGGTGTTATGATGGCGAGTATGTAAAAGTGGTTACACGAACGGGAACACCATTTGTATGTAAATAAATAAGTTCAGGTAATTCAGGTATGTACTCTGCAATTTCGCTTATTTGAGGTGGATATAAATAATTCCAACATTTATGAATTCCAAACGATTTTTCTGAAAAAACTGTTTCAATGGAAAATAGCTTGGCTTCTTCAAACGTTGGTTTATTTGTAATATATTTCGCATAATAACTATCTTCATATCCATTATGTTCATAAGGGTTATATTTATCAAGTACATCTAAAATGACCGACTTCTTTCTTAATGAAAGTCCACCGTTTCCCACCTTATGGTCAGATGACCAAGGAGCACCTACATAATCATATTTAATAAAATCATAAATAAAATCCTTATATTTATTGGAGATTAATGTATCTAATTGAAATATTAAAAAGGTTTCCGTAGGAATGATATTATAGGACTCTTTACACAACATATATTGACTATATTGTTCTATAGTAAAATTTTCAATATTTATTAATTCAAGTCGAATTCTATGTTTATGATTTTGAAAATGGGTATCAATCAACTCGATTAAATATTCCTTATTTAATAACCCGCATACAATCATAATATCCCACCTTTCATCCAAGTTATTCAAAAAATTATTCACTACAAATTGCCAAGCATTATGAATTCTAGGTTCGATAATTACTGCTGTGTATTTTTCCATTTTCTTTATTGAAAGAAAAATATATATACATACATACAACCTTTTTTATATTATATTTTGTAGGGAATCTACGACCCCTCCCTTTTTCAACTAGCTTTACAAAAGGAAGGGGAACCTACAAAACGTCTCTATTTTTCAATGTCCATTTTCAAAGAACTCAATAATTTTTTGAGGATAGTCCAATGTCTTTAATACATTAATCGCCCCTTCCACATTGGAAATACCTTTTACCATTTTATAGGTATATTCCAACTCCTTCCCCCCACCCACCTGGACATTTTCTTTGACATCCATCTTATAGTTTTTAATATTGGTCAAGCGTTTTTTAATAATCTTTTTACATACACAATTGTAATGAGTGGTTAACATAAAATGCACATTTTTGAATTCCGTCAAATAATTTAAAAAGGCGTAGGACGCTTTGGACGCTTCTACCGGGTTTGTACCCGAGTACAGTTCATCAAACATACAAAAATGATTATCCCCCTCTTTACTGGAATGAATGGAATCGATAATTTCTTTGCATCTTCTCGCTTCTGCTTGGAATAAACTGTCTCTTCCAGACGTATCCGGAATATTCAAATAAGAATGGATATATTTGTACGGTTTCATATGGCATACGGAATAATACCCCATTCCTATTTGCTGCGAAAAGATAATATTCAAGGCGGTGGTTTTCAAAAGGGTCGTTTTTCCGGAAGCATTCGGTCCCGTAATAATAATACCTTTTGGTAAAGAATATGTGGCTTCCCCACCGCCAAGTTTAACGGTATTTTTCACCGCCGTTTTCGTATCATACGACGGATAATATTGGTTCGTCAAGGTCAACCCGGGTGATTTGCCGGCAAAGGTGGCCGTTGATATATTCCCTTTTTTCCAGTTGGTATGTACCCCTTTCATATTATCTATATAACCTTCAAACCCGAAAGAAAACTGGATCGCATCCATATATTCTTTGGTGGAATACAGTAAATAGTAACATTTCAACATATACCCCACCCCCGACAGTTTGGAGAAAGATACCGTAAAAGGGGTTATCGGGGACAATTCACAATGGACGAATTTCAATATATTACTATATTTCATCAAGTCTTTACAAAAAACGGCATAGGTTGGTTTGGATGCGTGTAAGTTTGCAAAGACCTCCATATTTTCGTGACTTCTTTGAATAAATTCACGGAGGTATATGAGGTCTTCGTTGATTTTCAATATATTCCGGTAAAAGTGACAACAGGTAACCACATTATTATATATTTGGATTAAATACATAAAAAAGGAACCGATGATATAGGCCATTTTATTCACGTCTATTTTCTGCATATTTGTTATGGTTTTTCCAATAAAATGGTTCTTTGCTAAATCCTTCAAAACATCCATATAGCTGGAAAGGTTGACCTCATTATTAGTGAAATTCAATATTAAAAAGGGTAGGATTAAGACAATGACGGGGAATAAAATACTGGCGAGGGGGGAGAGGATATTTGCGTAGGTAACAAATTGTAAAAACGAAGAGGAATGGTTCAAATAGTTTAAAAAATCGAATTCGATATAGGAATATTTTTCGAGGAAATACGGGTCGTTTGTCAAGTCGTTCCAAATATTGGTGAGACGTTTCGTGTCTATTGGTGAAATACTTGCTTCTTTGTTGAGGTCGGTCGTGGATGCATCATTTGAGAGGGTGTTGTTAGGGTCGCTGGAGGGGGCGACGGCGACGGCGTCACTCTCAAATACCCCCATATTTTCCACCACCGTTTGTGTTTCTTTCAAAAACAAGGGGTCGAGTGAAATGGTTGTTTTCCATTCTTGGATCATTTTTTTGGAAAAATCGTGGGAGGGTTGAAAAAGGAATTCATACAAGGGTGTTTGCGAGGTGGAAGTTGCCAGTTCTAAATCATCCACAACCAAAGAACTTAATGGATATATAGAATCGACGGGTTGATATTGAATAGGCAATTTGAAAGAAGGAAAAGCCGTTACGGGCTTATTTTCGGGAGTGGGTGTGACGAGTTCTTTCTCTTCCCCTAAAAAGATGCTTACCCCCATTTTTACACTAATGTCGTCCAGCTGTGTTTTTATAAAATCCATATTTATGTGTGAAAAATAAAATACGTATAAATGTATATTATTTTTCAATTATAATTAAATAACGCATTGTAAGGTAGGGAACCTACGGTGTAGGGAACCTACGGTTCCCATTTACCTACAAACTCCCTCCGGTCGTTTTCCGGTAAATAATAAAATACTACAAGCTCCATTTACCTACAAACTCCCTCCGGTCGTTTTCCGGTAA
>Ga0247831_1002466_pt1 | contig 29978 bp, 26 predicted proteins | sample LaCruzMarch2015__9_FD_192406 | JGI IMG/M metagenome (GOLD analysis project Ga0247831, IMG submission 192406) | Freshwater microbial communities from meromictic Lake La Cruz, Castile-La Mancha, Spain - LaCruzMarch2015_1m | ecosystem: Environmental > Aquatic > Freshwater > Lake | place: Spain...
AAGGCTACAAGGAGGGTGTTTGGTTTTTTAGCCATCGTGGGAGCCGTCTTCGCGGGGTTTGGGTAAGAGGGTGGAAAAAATGACCTTATCCACAAAAAACCATACACATGGAAGAAGTATTTTTGACAGGTAGCGGAAAAAATGATCTGATCTATATTATGGCTGGAGCGAAGATTAAAACCCCAAAAACCGCCCTGATCACCGGCATTACCGGCCAAGACGGTTCCTATCTGGCTGAACTTCTTCTGTCAAAGGGATATGAGATCCACGGAATCATTCGGCGCTCCTCCAGCTTTAATACAGAAAGAATCGATCCCATCTATAAGGACCGTCATGAGAAGGGTGCCAAGATTACTCTCCATCTCGGGGATCTGAGTGATCCGAGTTCACTGATCAAAATTCTGGGGGAAGCCCAACCGGATGAGATTTATAACCTAGCCGCACAGAGCCATGTACGGGTGAGCTTTGATATTCCCGAATTTACGGGCGACGTCACGGGGATCGGTACGGTGCGTTTGCTGGATGCGATGCGACAGGTCACCCCAAAGGCGCGGTTTTATCAGGCCTCCAGTTCTGAGATGTATGGCTTGGTACAAGAGGTGCCCCAGAAGGAGACAACCCCGTTTTATCCCCGCAGTCCCTACGCCGCGGCCAAACTGTACAGTCACTGGATCACGGTGAACTATCGGGAGAGCTATGGTTTGCACGCCAGCAGCGGAATCCTTTTCAATCACGAAAGCCCGAGGCGAGGGGAGACCTTTGTCACTCGCAAGATCACCCGAGCGGTGGCTAGGATCAAGGCTGGCCTCCAGGAGAAACTGTTTTTGGGGAATCTGGAGTCGAAACGGGACTGGCGATCCGCTCCAGAGAATTTGAAGGAGATGCGGCGGATATTGCTGCAGGGCAACATCCGATGACTGCGCGGTATACATAGGTGAAATAAAGAAGAGGCAGGGAGTTTATGGGTGTAGCCTTTGCCTTGGACTGGTTTGGAGCACAAGAAGTGATTGGCGTTTAAAGGAAGGTAACTATGCACGGCCAAAGTGGGCCTACAAATTGAGATGCCAGTAAGGACGAAAATATGCTAGGATTAGATAATGTTAAAGTTAAACAATTAGTCGAGGTCATGGTGGATGCGGATATAAAAGTACTTGAGGGAGAGTTGGCTGGGACAAGCATACGTTTATGAGGCCAAAAATTTGGATTACAGGTCACAGAGGGATGTTGGGCTCGGCCATGCTTCACTGCTTAACTAACACCAAGGCTGATTTGTTGCTCACCACGAGGAAAGAAATTGATTTGTATAATCAGGCGCAAGTTTTGGATTGGATGGAGAAAAACCGGCCGGATTACGTTTTCCATATTGGCGCCAAAGTCGGCGGCATCATGGCAAACAAAAAATTACCTGCCGATTTTATTGTGGATAACCTCATGATTCAGACAAACGTAATTCAAGGAGCTCATTTGGCAAAAGTTAAAAGGCTGGTGTTTGTCGCGTCTAATTGCACCTATCCTGCTTTGGCTCCACAGCCGCTCAAGGAGACCGCACTGCTATCTGGGCCCCCAGATGAGAATGTTCGCGCCTACGCGGTCAGCAAGATTGCGGGTATCGAGACCTGTCTAGCCTTTCGCCGTCAATACGGATGTGATTTTAGGGTCGTCATACCGCCGAACCTTTATGGCCCCGGGGATAATTACCACCAAGAATATAGTCATGTGGTAGCGGGCTTAATTCAGCGCGCCCATCAGGCAAAGACCATGGGCCAAGCAGAATTCTTAGTTTGGGGCGACGGCACGGCTAGGAGAGAAATTCTTCATGTTGATGACCTGGCGGAAGCCCTAAAGATGGTAATGTTTTGTGAGGAATCTCCCAGCGTCTTAAACGCCGGCAGTGGACGAGATCTTACCATTGCGGAACTTGCCGAAATGGTTTTGAAAGTTGTCGGCTTCAAGGGGGGGATGGAATTTGACGCCACTAAGCCGAATGGCGCGATGCAGAAATTATTAGATTCCAGCAAACTTTTAGGGTTAGGATGGAGTCCTAAAATTAGTACGGCAGAGGGACTCAAGTCTGCGTATGATGACTTTCTGAAAAGGATGAAAGATGGGACTTTGATTACAGGATGAAAAAAATTGAAAATACATCCCCGCCAGCAGCTCGATCGAATCCCGAGATTAAAAATCGATTTGCTATAGTCAAGTTATGGAAGGAATTAGGAATTAAAAATGCGGAGGATGAGTGTGTCGCACGGATTAAACACTCTGCGTCCCGGCTGGGGATCGATGTCTTTGAGATTCTGCCTGACGGACGATATTTGGAAGATCCGAATCGTGTAATTTGCCCTGATGATGTAGATTTTGTCCTGCATCTCCACTATCAGACTCCCAAAAACTATGATGCCTTCTCCATCGTGGCCCTATGGAATCCCGTGCGGTTTTACATGGAATGGGATTATCAAAGAACCTCGCGAAACCTGCTAACGCACAACGATTTTCTGAGTTGCGGATCTGCTCCTGCTGATGGCATGGTCAGACGAAAGATCCAAGACTCACCTTGTCATATCGACGAGTTCTTCACTTTATACCATTCTGTGCACGAGAATGTTCATCCGCCCTCTTTGGGGGAGGCAAAACTATTTTATGCAGGAATCAACTGGGATGTTTTGCAGGGGAAAGGGTCGCGGCACGGGTCTGTTCTCCGTATTCTTGAGGGAACTGGGCATATAAAAATATTTGGCCCCAAACTTTTCATGGGGATCGATGTGTGGAACGGCTTCAATTCCTATCAAGGGGAAATTCCTTTCGATGGGTTCTCCATGATCCATGAAATTTCCAAAGCGGGAGTTAGCCTTGTCCTCTCATCGGAAGCGCATAAGGAATCGGAACTGATGAGCTCGAGGCTTTTCGAAAGCATTGCTGCTGGAGCGCTTGTTATCGCGGACGAAAATCCGTTTACCCACAAGCACTTTGGGGATTCCGTTCTGTATGTTGACGCATCCCAAAGCCCGGACTCGGTCGCACAACAAATATTGGCTCATTTAGAGTGGGCAAAAATCAATAAAGAGGCAGCTTTGCTGAAAATAGGAAAAGCACAAAAGATTTTTTCCGAACGATTCAGTCATAAATCAAATCTGACAAGAATCTATAAACACATGCAGGACAGAAAAGAAAAGATAAGGAATAAAATCTTAAAAACACCTGCAACGAATCATGCCACTCTCTTTATGCTTCTGCCCGACGCTTCGGAAGATGGGTTGCACAGGCATATCAAGAGTTTTGAATGCCAAGAGGACAAGGGGGTCCGAGGGAAGCTGTGCATCGACTCGAACGTGACTCTTGAGCGAAAAAAGCAAATCGCCGCATCGTTGAGCCAAAGCCGAATTGAAGTTATTGAAGCAAGTTTTTATGGTCCTTTTGGCGCCCGTGAAAAGATTGGCCAAGTAATCCTTTCGTTGATCGAAAAGCGATTGGAGGACGAGTTCTTTGTCTTTGTTGCGCCTAACGAAGTCTTGATGAGTGACCATATTTCTAATTTGAAGAAAACGATAATGGCAGATCCTGATTTGGTTGGTAGTGCCAGCACCGTAATTCATGATCTGAAGGGTCACGAAGTTGTCCGAGTCCATGACCTAATTGATTTCGGTCACGTGGATTGCAAAGCTCCAAATGGGCTGGGGCGCTTTATGTTTCGACGCAGCATGTTGCCCAAAAACTATGAGACTTGTCTGCCCTTTCTTGACGGCAGGGCGTTAGCTTGTTTTTATCAAAAAGATCGGGTTCGTATTCATCCGCTTGCCTCCATTAAAGTCAATTTAGAAACAGAATATCCACCTAGAACGTGGAATGAGGCATATGAAAATGAGGTTCTGCGTGAATTCGATCCTCAGATTTTCAAGATCCATACGGGATTTATATCGAGAACTAGTTATGGGCCTCCCATTTGCCAGGGCACTGTTTTTCCGGAACTGCAACGGCCAAAGCTTAAGTTTCATCAAAAAATAGGAAGAGAGATAAGGCGAATCTTCTCGCAGGGACGAAGATTCCTGGCTTTAAAGAAAGATGAGTGCTCAGCGAAGGCACAATAGGCTTCGACGATGCAGACTTCCCAAAATCAGCAAAAAGATCGGCTTTTATTTTCCCTTGCAAGGTTCATCGGTAAAAAACGCGCAGGCCTTGGCAAGGCATTGAACGCCTACGTCGTTCGAGCTCCATGTTTTGGCCCACTGGCTTTTTCCCTTCTAGCGACGTTTTTGTTCTATTATCCGTCAATCCGGAACGGAAGCCAGGATGCCGGCTTTCTCTACGGCGGCGACGTGATCGGTTTCTATTGGCCGTACCTGGCGAAATTGCAGTATCTGCTCTCGCGGCACCACTTCGTCGCGCTCGACTTCGGCCAGTTCAACGCCAGTGCCGACTTTTTCCTGGCCGCGAATTTCTTCCCCTGCCATCCGTTGTTCGTCGTCTGGGCACTCTTCAGTTCTCCTGAGACGACGACATTTCAGGATGCTGGCCGGATTCTTGTCCTGGCGCTTGCGATCCACAGCTTCGTTGCCTGCTACTTCGCCCAGCGGCTGCTGACAAGGTTTTTCCAGCTGGATTTCTGGGTGGCCGCATTTGCCGCAGCGGCGTTCGCCTTCAGCGTCTATGCCGTCAACGCCCACGGCGAACCGATGTATGTGTTTTGTGCGTCGATCGTGCCGTGGGCGGCCTACGCCGCCCTCGACTACGCAGAGCATCGAGGCTTCCGTCGGCTCGTGCTCGCGGCATTCCCCGTGCTCGTCGGATTTTTTGCCGGCTATGTGCCGCTCGGGATCGCCTGCCTGGCGATCGCCGCCCTGATCGTCGGCATCCGGCTGTTTCTCCTCGATGAAACCGGATCCACCATAGCCGGCAGGTCATCGAGGTTCTTCGCAGCGATGCTGCCCTTCATCGTCGGCGGCATCGTGGCATCCCCGTATCTGCTGCAGGTCTTTTTCTTTCTGAAGGCCTCGCCAAGCGCATCGAGGCCGTCGCTCTTCTACAGCGCCCATCAGTTGGCGGACATGCCCCAGAGCATCCTGCGGGCACTCTCCTATCGATTCCCGATCCCGGGGCCATTCACCGAGTTTTCCATCACCTGGGGTTTCATCGCCCTGGCCGTAGCCACGATCTTCGTGCTCTCGTCTCGGGCAATCGACTCGCTCAGCCGCCGGGAATGGATGCTGCTGAAGGCCGCAGGACTGATCTATTTCGCGATTGCCCTCAGCGTGTTCGGTCAGCACAGCGTCGTCAGCGATCTCGTCTTTTATTTCATTCCCCAGGTTGGCGGAATGCACATCTACCAGCGGTTTCTCCTGCCCGGGCAGTTGTTGTTTGGCGTCATGATCGCGCTCATGCTGAAGGCGGTCATCGATTCCAGGCCGGTCTTGGGTCTGCGGATCGCGTTCGCGTTGTTCATCAGTGCGGCTTTTGCCGTGGCCTTGTATGTGATCCACCAGCCCGAGCCGTCCCGCATCGCGGGGCTCAACAATTATCTGGTGTTCGAGCTGTTGGTCGCGGCTCTGGCCATGGTGGCGATGCTCGTGCCCGACAGGGTTTTTGCCTATGTCGCGACGCTGGCCCTGTTCGCGCTCCCGGCGCTGGACGTGATGTATGACCGCTCCCAAGGAAACAGCGGGTATGACGTCCAGGTGACTCGGCAGGGTGTCATGCTCGACGAGTCCCTGCGTCGGGGCGTGCTTGCCTATCTGGAGCGGTTCCGGGCCCAGGGCAAGGAGATGATCAAGTATGTCGACATCACGCCGCGCTGGAGCAGTGAAGGGCCCGAGACCTTTCCCAAGGCGTTTCCACATTTTGTGCTCAAGGAGATCTCGATCTGTCCGTACTCCGGATGGAACTTCTACCTCTCGTCGCGGGCCGACTACATGCGCACGATTCCCTACGAGGGGGATGGGCGATTCCATCCGCAGTGGGAGAGACTGCGGATGTCGGGTGCGGATTTTGTGGTCGCGCTCGAATCGGATCTTCCGTCGCTGGAGCCGCTGACGGGAACCCTCACAGCCGGCGACATCCACAGGCTTCCCGGCGGCGTCGTGCTCGCCCCACTGACGTCCTCCGGGATCAACAGTCGGCCGACCGAGGATGCGCTGTTCGACAACGGCTATGTCCGCGTCGTTCGAGGCGCGGTCGGGGACTCGGCCGCAGAACCGGTCGAGCGACGCAGAAATCTCGCCCTGCGTGCCAAGGCCATTCAGAGCAGCAACGGCGGAGGGGAGGCGGGCCGGGCCGTCGATGGCAACCAGAGCGGGGTGTTTTCCGAGGGATCGGTCACCCACACCGGCACTGAGCCGGGTGCATGGTTCGAGATTGATCTCGGAGAATCGAAGCCCGTCGGCTCGGTACGGCTCTGGAATCGCGACGAGGTGCCCCATCGGCTCGGCGATTATTGGCTATCGATCAGCAACACTTCCGCCTCTGCGATCGAGACGGCGGCGATTCCCCGCGAAGAGGCGGTGGCGGGGCTGTGGCAGAAGCGGATCCGGATCATGCCAGCGCCGTCGCTGACGATCGACACGCCCGGCGCAGCCGGCCGCTACGTGAGGGTGCAGCTGGCCCGTGAGACGGCGGATCCGCAGAACATCCTCAGTCTGGCGGAGGTCGAGGTCTATCCGCCGCCCGGTGAAACCACAGACAGTGCCGCTGAAAAGCCGGCCGATGCTCTCGTGGTGCATGGCTTCAGTTGCAACAACGCCAACACGCTCCAGATCGACGTCGAGTCATCCGAGCCGGTCACGATGAAATACCTGCTCTGGAACAACCCGCGGCTCAGTTACGCAGTCAACGGGAAGACGATCACCCCGGGCAAGAGCGACGGGCTGGCTGCAATCAGCCTTCAGCCGGGCCGAAACATCATCGACATCGTCTATCACAACCGGATGTTCGCCATGTTCTGGGTCGTGTACGCGATCTATGCGGCAATCGCTGGGTGGGCTGGATTGACGATGATCGTGGAGGCGACCCGGGCACGAACGGACCACTCCCGGATCTACGGATCCGACCATAAGTTCCTTTCCTCGGAGCAATAGAAGGTTTCGTCATGGCGATCAAAGACGTCCTCGCGGCGCCCTGGGTCTATGACCTCGCTCAGTACCTGATCCGCGGAACCGCCTACGCGCCGGAATTCGTCTCGCGCTACATCAAGGCCAAGCCGGGCGACCGGGTGCTCGACATCGGATGCGGCACGGGTGTGATGCTCAATCATCTTCCCGGCGTCGAGTACGTCGGGTTCGACATGAGCGAGGCCTACATTGAAGCCTGCCGAAAGCGGTTCGGCGACCGGGGCACCTTCCACCAGTGCGAGGTGACGCCCGACACCGTCGCCGATTACGGCCAGTTCGACATCGTCCTCGCCGTCGGTGTCGTCCACCACCTCGACGATGCCCAGGCCAGAAACATGTTCACGATGGCCTCGCGGGCACTCTCTTCGGGGGGCAGGCTGATCACGCTCGACGGCTGCTACACGACGCCACAGTCGGCACTCGTCCGCCGCCTTCTCGACAATGATCGCGGTGAGTTCGTCCGCACGGAGCCGGCCTACAGGGCGATCGCCGAATCGGTCTTTCCGAAGGTCACGACCTCGATCCGCCACGACATGTTCCGCATCCCCTACACCGTCATCGTGATGGAGTGTGTCTCGTGATCACGGCAGTATCCACCACCGAATCTTTGACCCGGACGGCACCCATGACGCATGCCAACGATCAGCTGCTCTCGGTGGTGACTCCCGTCTACAACGAGGAGGAGGTCGTCGACCGGCTGGCATCGGAGATCATCTCGGCGCTCTCCGCCCGACGCGGGCCCTGGGAGGTGATCGCCGTCAACGACGGCAGCCGCGACGCCACGCTCGCAAAGCTCGTCGAGTGGCACCGCCGCGAACCGCGATTCAAGGTGATCGACCTGTCGCGAAACTTCGGCCATCAGCGGGCCCTGCTCGCCGGGCTGGCCCATGCCTCCGGCGACGTGATCGCCTGCATCGACGGCGACCTGCAGGATCCGCCCACGCTGATCCCGACGATGCTCGACCAGCTCGACGAGCAGGACGCCGACGTCGTCTATGCGGTTCGCCGCCGCCGCAAGGAAAATGCCGCCAAGACGACGGCCTATTGGATGGCCTACCGGCTGATGCGCTGGATCATGGACATCGACCTGCCGCTCGATTCGGGCGACTTCGCCGTCATGCGCCGGCCCGTGCTGGAGGCGATGCTGCGTATGCCCGAGCAGAGCCTGTTTCTGCGCGGCCTTCGGGCCTGGGTCGGATTCCGCCAGGTGCCATTCGAGTATGAACGAGCCGCCCGGGCCGCCGGCGAGGCGAAGTATCGCTGGAGCGACCTGTTTCGTCTGGCCTACAACGGCATCTTCAGTTTCACGAAGGTTCCGATACGGCTGCTCGGCATCGTCGGAACGGCGGCGATCCTCGTCAGCGTCTGCTACGCGCTCTGGCTGTTCGGGGCCTGGCTGTTCGGGGCGGAGATTCCCGCCGGTTTCAGCACGCTGATCCTGGCCATCATCTTTTTCAGCGGCGTGCAGCTGGTGGCGATCCGCATCCTCGGCGCCTACATCCATCGCATCTACGACGAGGTTCGGGCGCGGCCCGTCTACCTGGTGCGGAGGTTCTGGAATGGCGACGGCCGCGAGGACTCGGCCTGAGCCATGGAACCGGCCTATTACGACGAGTACTACCGGAACGAGCGGGAGCACTGGTGGTTCCGGGCCCGGGAATCGATTCTCCGCCGGCAGGTGGAGCGGATGATCTCCACCGGCAGAATCCCTTCCCGGCCGCGGATCCTCAACATCGGTGCCGCCACTGGCAGGAGTTCCCAATGGCTTGGGGAACTCGGCGATGTTGTGTCGCTCGAATACGACGGTGACTGCTGTCGACTGACCAGGGAGCGGACAGGTCTCGAGATCGTCGAGGGCACGATCCTCGATCTGCCCTGGGAGAGCGATTCGTTCGACGTGGTCTGTGCGTTCGACGTGATCGAGCATGTCGAGGATGACACCGGAGCGGTCGCCGAAATGAAGCGGGTCTGCCGCAAGAACGGGATTCTGTTCGTGACGGTCCCGGCTTCACCGCTGCTCTGGAGCGAACACGACGAGATCAACCACCACTTCCGGCGCTACCGGATCGGAGAACTCAAGGCCCTCTTCAAGGGCTGCGATCTCCTGCTCTGCAGCGGCTTCAACAGTCTGCTGTTTGCCCCGATCGCAGTGCACCGCGTCGTCCGTCGGATGGCAGACCGCCTGGGTGGGGAGCGACACAGGCCGCTGAAGTCCGATTTCAGCCGGTCGCAGTTTTCCCTGCTGAATGGTCTGCTGGAGACCATTTTCAGTTCGGAGAACCTCTGGCTCTCGCGGGGCATCGGGCTGCCCTGGGGCGTTTCGGCGATGATCATCGCCCGACGACGCTGAGACACCGCAGGCTGAACTGGTTAAAGCCTTTTCAAGGCCACGAGCAATGCGGCTACGATAGCAACTTATGGAGCGGGGCTTCTACCCGCTCGATGGCGCTCCAGCGCTGCGTCGATTTCTGCCGGCGAGATGAGGCGATATTCGAGTGGTGCATAGCTGTCGGGTAGCGATTGGTAGAGCTCCTTAAACTGTGCGGATCCAATTGCGTTTGCGTGGAGTTCCTCAAGAAATCGCAGAAAACGAGGAGAGAAACTTCGATGAGGATTGGTTCCAGGCATCACCGGATAGGATCGGAGGGATGACGGATGGCCGGGAATGGCGGCGGCTAAGAACCGCTGAAGGATATCTGGGCCGGCAATCGCCTCGTACGCGAGCTCGAGAAAGCAGCCAGCACCGGACACCTTTTGCCAGGTCTCCGCCTGAAAATCCCTCTCCCATTTGGGGTAAAACTCAGTGACAAAATCATCGATCGAATAAGGTCCACGTTCTAAACTCAAAATTGCTCCATACATTGAGGCTATAAAGTCATGCAATTGCCGCAGGCAACATACAACACGGACATTATGACCGGCGAGGGAGGCGCGGATTGCTTGAAACTGCGATTGTTTGCTCAAATCCCAAGATAAATTTTCTGCAGTGATCAGGCAATAGGGTGCACCGCAATCCGTCAGTTCCTTGAGCAGGAGATCCCAGACCTCAGGGAGGAGGCGCTGCACTGAAGCAGGAAACTGGGGCCATCGTTCTGGCTGAAGAGCCCAGGCGAGCATCAGGTGATTGCCCTCCTCGCAAGGCATTCGATGGATCAGCGGATCGCCTGTTAATTTTCGTACCCAGCTCGAAGTTCCAGTTTGGGGAATGTAGAGGCCATTGGTCCGAAGGGCGTCGCGGTAATAAGCGATCTGCTGCTGGAGAAAAGTCGTGCCGGTTTTTGGAAGACCGATATGGAGAATGATTTGCAATGGGGGTTATATACCTCCAATAAAATGCTACGTACATAGTGCATTTCGTTTGGTTGCCTCAATCCGGCGCTGGCGTAAGCGGCAACAGTTTAGCCATCAAATCGAACCTACTTCGCGGGGTGAAGAAATACGACCTTTTGCAGTCGTTCGAGGCGGATCAACCATAACTTGCTCCTCAGACTATTTTGTCTAGGTTCAAGTCAACTACTAATCATAAATGAGTTTACGAATGCTCTAATAAAAGCTAAAAAATAATCAGATATCAGCACTTACTATTAAAAATTGTTACTTCAATATTAAAAAAGCAAAATTTTAGGTTGAAAGAGGTAAAAAAACACCGTTAATATTACGATGCAGCTCTATTAAACTGATTATGAAACTATAAGAAATGGTATCATATGCTCAAAACTACGAGGATGTGATCCTTTGGCGCGCGTTAAAGCATGTAAAAAAAGGAAGATACATTGATTTAGGCGCTTGGGATCCTGTTATTGATTCTGTAAGCATGTTTTTCTACACGCAGGGATGGAGAGGAATTCATGTGGAGCCTAATCCATCTTATGCCAAAAAACTGCGAAAGGCCCGTCCGGACGAGGTGGTCATTGAAGCTGCTATTGGAGAAAGCACAAGACCAACCACTTTATTTATAATTGAAGACACTGGCTTAACAACATCTTCAAAGACATTTCGTGATGAACACAAATCGAAGGGATTCACTTCCGAAACCATCAAAGTCCCAACAAGGACATTGGCCTCAATTTTTGACGAAGCTGGAAATGGTGATATTCACTGGCTAAAATCGATGTGGAGGGCATGGAGGAGGACGTGATTAAGAGCTGGAGGAATAATCCGGCACGTCCTTGGATCGTGGTAGTCGAAAGCACACTCCCTTCAACGGATATCGAAGTATCGTATGGCCTAAGCGAACTAGCTGAACGAGGGTATACCCACGTATATTTTGACGCCCTGAATAAATTCTACGTTCATGAGCATCATTCTGAATTACTATCTTCCTTTAAATGTGGACCCAATTTATTTGACGACTTTATTAGTGCTAATCACAAGAAAATACGGGATCAGGGTGAAATATTAGACAGAGATCTTAAAGAACGAACGAAAGAACTTGTCGAGACTCGAGCAGAATTGGTGGAGCGCACAGAACTGCTAAGAAGAGCAAATGATGATTTAACTGCCAGAACTAAGGATCTTGTCGAGACTCGAGCAGAATTAGTGGAGCGCACAGAACTGCTAAGAAGAACAAATAATGATTTAACTGCCAGAACTAAGGATCTTGCCGAGACTCGAGCAGAATTAGTGGAGCGCACAGAACTGCTAAGAAGAACAAATGAAGATTTAACTGCCAGAACTAAGGATCTTGCCGAGACTCGAGCAGAATTGGTGGAGCGCACAGAACTGCTAAGAAGAACAAATGATGATTTAAATGCCAGAACTAAGGATCTTGTCGAGACTCGAGCAGAATTGGTTGAGCGCACAGAATTGCTAAGAAGAACAAATGATGATTTAAATGCCAGAACTAAGGATCTTGTCGAGACTCGAGCAGAATTGGTTGAGCGCAAAGAAATGTTAAATAAAACGAGTGAGGATCTTGTTATTCGAACAAAAGATCTTATACAGTCTAATATGATATTAGAGCAAAGAAGTGAAAAACTTCAGCAGCTAAGCCAAAACCTAAATAATGCAACGCATGAATTAGGCCAAGAAAAAGAGGCTCATAAATCACTTCGCAGTTCTTTAGCAAAAACAATCCACCAAATAAACGCCTCTGAAAAAACTGTTAACCTTGTCTCATTTGCTTCAAATCCATTTCTGTACTTTATGGTGCGGAAGGAAGTAAAAAGACTGTTTCAAAAAATAAATCTTTTAGATCGAAAGCTATAAAAGGCAGTAACCATATAGAATACCAAAAAACTAAACTAGCTATTTTAGAATTATATAATGTGATCTGCACGAGACCCCGAAAAACTTTACAAAAAGGCGGGCTACTGTTTAGACTTCTTCTGTAGCTACTTTTTTAAGCGGAGAAGCCAAAACGGAAGTTGGCATTTTTTGCCGAATGAGCGCCAACTGGCGCCTTTCAAGGTTCGAAGTAATTGAGATTTGCAATTTTCTCTGGCGATGCGGTAGAACCAGGCGGCGGGGAAAACCCACCAACCATACCTCGGGTGGGGATCGCGGATACTATCAATTCTTTTGGAAGCCTGCGTCAATTGTTTGACACAGGCGTGGTCTTTTTCAGGCAAGTGCACAGCCAAACTGTCCATGAGGCTGTAAATTTGATCTTTATCCACCTTGCGAGAAGTATCTGCATCATGAATTATAAATCTCGCTACTGTATCCGGATGAAAAGTTAGAATGGCATTGGGGAGATGTTGATAAGTCCAGGCAGTATCGCCGTAGTGGTTGTAATCGGTCGGGAACGGCCGGCCTTGAAAAAAAGAAGCGCGAAACAGGCACGAGGCGCATGATCCTAGCAATCCACTCGCCCCGGAAAGAATCTGCATCAGAATCGCTTTTTCCTTGGGCAGACGACCGCCAGCGTACTGGTTTAGAATTCGTGCGAATCTAAAAACCGGCCAGTGCCTAGAGCGTTTTAGATTAGTTCCAGTCGCTGGGGAAATTACAGGAGGTGAAAAGACCACATCGGCCTCCGCCTTTTGAAGGTAATGGGAAAGGGCGTTCAAACCCTGAGGCGTGATGGTGTCACCAATCGTAGAGATATAGATAAAGTCCCCAGAGGCTAGGGCGATTCCAGCATTCCAAGCCTGATAGAGGCCGCAGGGAACTTCTAGAATCTGGCCTCCAAGCTCCTTTGCTGCCTCCCGTGCGATTTCATGAGATCTGTCTGGGCTTTCGGTGATCATCCAGATAAATTCATGGACCATGGGACGGAGGCAGCGCAGGGATTCGATATGTTCAGGTAGGCGCTCCGCGCACTGATAAACTGGGATGACGACCGAGATCGACGAAGAGTTCACCAGTATGCTCCTTCTTCCATCAAGCGGCAGTTGGCGGGGGTCTCATCCGCCAAGGGGCGAATCCAATGTTCGTTATACATCACCCCACGATTAAACCTGGTGCCTTTGATTCCGAAAAGAAGCTGCAGAGTGCCACCTAAATGGATTCCCTTCTTGCCAAGTTTTTTGGCGTGAGCCACCAGAGGAAGTGACCATGCGCCCGCACCCACAAGGGCGATGTCGAAATCAGCATTCCCCATCTGGGATTTCATCTCTTCCAGTGCATGAAACCAGTCACGATGCGTGGGTGGAACCATGTAAGAAAACTGCGGGCAGGGGATTAACCGAGTATCGGTAGCACGTTGTTGCAGAAGATCTCGGCATTGTTCAGTAAAGATGCCGAACAAAGGTAACTTGGGAAGTTGAAGGCGGATCGTGTTTGTAAAAGGGTGAATGACCAACCATCTCAATTTGGCCAAGGTGTCCAGCCAAGGGGAATTTCGTCCCCAAAAATGGAGGAAATGAATGCTGCCGCGAAAAGCTGATGGTGCTAATTCCCGGATTAGAAGGTCCTCCATCACGGATAGGTAGGTATCGGAGGGCTGCCACTGGGCCACGTAGTCCATTCGGTGAAGTGTCGATTGGTACTCCTGCGCCCAGCGCAGGTATATGTCCCGCCGGACGGGGAATAGGCCGGAGCAATCGTACAAGCGGCGGGCGGGACGGAGCCAACTGGCAGGGGGTGGCCAGGGGGGTTGGATCCAGCGGTAGAGATATTCCAGGCCCATCAGCTCCGTGGTGCCGATTTTCCCGATGGCGCAGGGTTGGGGGGCTTGGAGTAAATCCGCGATTTTAGTGTCGTCCCGCTGTCGAGCTTCGAGAGAATCATCCCTGTTCCGAAGGTGCCTCCACCAGCGCAGGCCGGTGAGGCGATTCCAGTGGGGGAGGTTCATCGGGGCTAATCAATTAGGGTTCAGGTCAATCGCCTAGAACCTATTCTGATGAAAAACTCGATTCCCGCAAACAGGAATGACTGAAAAAACGAGAACATGAAAGCTTAAGGACAAAGACCCCGCTCTTTCAATTTGGGCTGACAAATCAGGCATTTGGACGAACATAGCGACATGTGGAACAGTACGGGTATCTATTATTTTCATAAAAGGCAACGGACATCATGAAGGCCGTAATTCTTGCCGGAGGTTTAGGGACTCGGATCTCCGAGGAGTCCCACTTGAAGCCCAAGCCCATGGTGGAGATCGGTGGCAAACCGATCCTTTGGCACGTGATGAAGATTTATTCCGCCCACGGGATCAACGATTTTATTATTTGTTGCGGATACAAGGGCTATGTCATCAAAGAGTACTTCGCCAACTATTTCCTCCATATGTCGGACGTAACTTTTGACATGGCCAAAAACCAGATGGAGGTTCACCAGCAAAAGGCTGAACCGTGGCGGGTCACCCTCGTCGATACAGGCGAAGAGACGCTGACCGGAGGGCGCTTAAAGAGGGTTTCGAGGTACCTCCAAGGGGAAGCAGACTTTTGTTTTACTTATGGGGATGGAGTCGCCGATATCGATATTTCTGGTCAAATTGCTTTCCACAAAAAACACGGGAAGAAGGCCACCATCACGGCGGTGCAACCGGCGGGGCGATATGGGGCTCTTCGGATGGAGGGGAATCAGGTTGTTGGCTTTACCGAAAAACCTTTGGGGGATGGAGGGGCGGTCAATGGAGGGTTTTTTGTCCTGGCCTCCTCTTGTCTGGACAATATCCAAGGAGATCGAAGCAGTTGGGAGGCGGAGTCTCTCCCTGAAATTGCCACCGAAGGAGAATTGCGGGCTTTTGAGCACAAAGGGTTCTGGCAACCGATGGATACTCTTCGGGACAAAAACTATCTGGAAAGTCTCTGGAATACCGGCAAGGCGCCGTGGAAGATCTGGAAGTAGTGGGACCTGCGAGACAGTTTTGGCGCGGCAAGCGAGTTCTTCTTACCGGAGATTCCGGCTTTAAGGGAAGCTGGCTGGCCCTTTGGCTGAATGAATTAGGCGCGGAGGTTCATGGCATCAGTCTCCCGCCGGATCAGAGACCCAATCTCTATTCATTGGCAAAAGTTGGGAAAATTTCAAAAACCCACTTTGTCGACATTCGGCAAGCCGGGCAGGTAAGGAAGGTAATTGGGAAAATCAAACCCCAGATTATCTTTCATCTGGCCGCCCAACCCATTGTCCGGGTGGGCTACTCCCGGGCACAGGAAACTTGGGATACCAATCTCAACGGCACGATTCATCTTCTCGAGGCCGCCCGAAAGCTTTCTTCGCTAAAAGTCATTGTCGTAGTCACCACGGACAAGGTGTACCGCAACCCTGAAAAAGGGGCTTCCTTTGTGGAAAGCGACCCGCTTGGGGGGAGCGATCCTTATAGTGCAAGCAAGGCGGCTGCCGATCTTGCCACAGCAAGCTATCATCAGGTTTTCTTTCAAAAAATGGGGGTAGGGGTGGCAACAGCCCGCGCCGGAAATGTGATTGGAGGGGGAGATTGGGCTAGGGATCGAATTGTTCCAGACGCCATCCGATCCTGGCTGAAGGGGAAAGCCCTAGTGGTGCGAAATCCAGCTTCCATTCGTCCGTGGCAACATGTGCTGGACTCCTTGGGGGGATATCTAATTCTGGCTGAAAAACTTTGGGAAAACCCACGTCTTTCGGGGGCATACAATTTTGGGCCGAATTCATATGATAGGAAAACCGTTCGGGAGCTAATCCAACAAGCGAGCGGTTTTTCCCCCAAGGGAAAGGTCGTCTGGGGATCTTCAAGGACAGGCCCTGCAGAAGCTAGGGTTCTTGCTTTGAACAACTCGAAAGCCAAAAAGCTTCTTGGGTTTCATCCGGTTTGGGGATTTCGAGCGGCTGTCGCGCGAACCTTCGATTGGTATGCCAGCCAATCCAAAGGAGGGGAGGCAAGAAGGCTTTGTCTGGAAGATATACAAGCCTATGAAAAGCAGGCCCTTCGATGAGCCATTTTCAAGTTGAGGAGACTTCCCTCCAAGGACTGAAAGTGATCCAGCGCCATCCTCGGAAGGATTTGCGCGGGCAATTTACACGGGCGTACTGTTCTGAAGAGCTATCGGCAGCGGGCTGGACAACCCCGGTGATGCAAATCAATCATTCGATAACCCATGCGGTCGGATCAATTCGGGGTTTGCATTATCAGAAACCGCCCAAAGCCGAAAAGAAAATGGTCCTATGCCTGCGGGGAAGGGTATGGGATGTGGCAGTGGATCTTCGGTCGAGCTCTGCAACATTTCTCTCCTGGCATGCGGAAGAACTATCCGCGGACAATAGCAGGGCACTGCTGATCCCCGAGGGTTTTGCTCATGGCTTTCAGATTTTGGAGAAGGAATCGGAGCTTCTTTATCTTCATTCCGAACAGTATTCGCCAGAACACGAGGATGGGCTTTCGCCTCTGGATCCGAGGCTTTCGATTCCGTGGCCGTTGGCGATCGGGGAGATGTCGGAGCGCGATAGGGGGTTCCCGTTTTTGTCGGACAAATACAAAGGAGTTACACTTTGAAGTGCCGACATTGCACGCAGGAGTTGAAGGAAAAGTTCCTCGATCTGGGAGTCATGCCCCCATCCAATGCCTATCTTTCGAAAGAAGATCTAGAAAAGCCGGAGCCCAAGTATCCCCTTAGGCTTTTAGTCTGCACGAATTGCTGGTTGGTGCAGACGGAGGACTTTGTGGGACGGGATGAACTATTCACCTCGGACTATGCCTATTTCTCATCGACATCGAAGAGCTGGTTGGAGCATGCGGCCAAATATTGTGAGAAAATCATCCCGCAGTTGGGTCTCGGACCCAAAAGTCTTGTGGTGGAGATTGCCTCAAACGACGGATATCTGCTGAAAAACATCTTGGGTGCCGGCATCCCGTGTCTGGGAATCGAGCCAACGGCAAGCACGGCAGCAGCAGCCGAAGCGCTGGGCATTCCGGTCATGCGAGAATTTTTTTGTGAAAAACTGGGACGTGCATTGGCAGCAGAGGGTAAGCAGGCGGATCTAATTATAGGAAACAACGTCTTTGCCCATGTGCCCGACATCAATGATTTCGTTCAAGGGCTAAAAGCCTTACTCAAACCAGGAGGAGTGGTCACCCTCGAATTTCCACACCTCATGCAACTTCTTGAACACTGTCAGTTTGATACAGTGTACCACGAGCATTTCTCGTATCTCTCGTTGCACACCACTTGTTGTATCTTTGAAAATGTGGGGCTGCGGGTCTGGCATGTGGAGGAGGTTCCGACGCACGGGGGCAGCCTAAGAATCTATGGATGCCACAAAGACGACCCACGAAAAACAGACCCCTCCATACGGGAACTACAAGAAAAAGAAAATACACGGGGACTTCAGAATCTGATCGTTTATCAGGAGTTCCAAAAACGTGCTGAAAAAATCAAGCAAGACCTACATGGGTTTTTGGCGAAGCAAAAGAAGGAAGGGAAAAAAGTACTGGGGTATGGAGCCGCGGCCAAAGGCAACACTTTGCTGAACTTCGCAGATGTCAAAACCGACCTTCTGCCTGCCGTTTATGATGCGGCGCCTTCCAAACAGCATAAGTTTATGCCAGGAAGCAAAATCCCTATTCGCCCTCCTGCTGAAATGCGCAAAGAGAGTCCAGACTGTATTCTAATCCTGCCTTGGAATATTGCGCAGGAAATCCGTCGACAGAATCTCGACATAGAAAAAAAGGGGATACGCTTCGTGACAGCAATTCCGGAGATAAGAATCCTGTGAAAAGAATTCTAATTACAGGAGGAACAGGTTTTGTAGGGCGCCAGATTGTGCGCTCACTTTCGAAAAAGAATGTGGAAATAACCTTAGTTGTTAGGAGCGGCAAGGAAAATATTGTTAAGGATATTCCTTCCGTAAAAAAGGTGATCACCTCGCAAGATATCTTTGTTGAAGACCGGCACTGGTGGGCAAATGCATGCAAAGGAATCGACACGGTGATTCATGCTGCCTGGTATGTCGAGCCAGGCCAATATCTTGAATCCGAAAAAAACGTAGATTGCCTGATGGGGTCACTTGAACTCGCTCGAGGTGCCGCTTGCGCGAAGGTCGGAAAATTTATTGGAATAGGGACATGCTTTGAATACGAACTTTCTACATCCAGGCTTTCGATTCAGACGCCCTTAAAACCATTAACTACCTATGCAGCCACGAAGACATCACTCTTTACTTTCTGCTCTACCTATTTGCCCGTTCGAGGTGTTGAATTTGCATGGTGCCGACTCTTCTATCTTTATGGAGAAGGAGAGGACGAGCGTCGACTTGTGCCGTATGTACGGGGCAAAATATCAAAAGGAGAGATAGCAGAGCTTACTGAAGGCAAACAGATACGGGATTACTTGGATGTGTCCCAAGCAGGGGATCAAATCTCAGAGGTAGCACTTGGGAGGGAGGTTGGACCCGTCAATATCTGTTCGGGATTGGCGACGACCGTTCGTGAACTTGCAGAAGAAATCGCGAAAGAATATGCACGTCCCGACTTGCTTTCATTTGGCAGAAAAGATGAAAACATAAATGAACCTCCTTGTGTGTATGGGGAACCCAGGCGCAATCCAATGCCTTCAGATTAAAATGCATAAGGAACTTTACTCTCAGCACAACTTTCCAGTGCTCCAAAACTGCGTCTATGAAACCCGCGAAAAAGCAGTGGAATGTGAGACCGGGAATATCCGAATTGTGGAAGACCAAAATACCGGGTTAGTTTACAATGCTGATTTCGATCCGAAAAAAATGGTGTATGATCGGAACTATAATAACGAACAAGGAATAAGCCGATCTTTCCAATCTCATTTAACTCAGGTTTCTGAAATCGTGAAGTCCAGGCTGGGGAGCAAAGCCTTGGTTGAAATCGGATGCGGAAAGGGCTTGTTTCTCGAAATGCTGGTTGATCTCGGCATGGACGTCCAAGGGATAGACCCAGCCTATGAGGGAAAAAACCCAAGGATCAGTAAAAAATACTTTGAACCCGGAATCACAGAAAAAGCTAAAGGGATCATTCTGCGTCATGTCCTTGAGCACATTTCGGATCCCGTAAGCTTTCTTAGACAGATTGCAAACGCGAACGGTGGACAGGGCCTTATTTACATGGAAGTACCATGTTTTGAGTGGATATGTCGAAGGAGAGCGTGGTACGACATATTTTATGAGCACGTGAACTATTTTCGGATAAGTGATTTTGAAAGAATCTTTGACGGGCTCATTGAAAGCGGCCATTTCTTTGGCGGCCAGTATTTTTATATAGTTGCTGATTTGAAAAACCTAAGAAATCCCGTCCTGAATAAAGATGATAAAGTTGAATTTCCTAAAGACTTTGATCGATCAGGAATTGATTCGGCTGACTCACACGACTCGGTAATCTGGGGCGGTGCCTCCAAAGGAGTTATATTTTCTCTTTTAAAAATGCGCCAAGGGAAAACCTTTCGATTTGCCATCGACATCAACCCTGCCAAGCAGGGAAAGTATTTGCCCGGCTCAGGGTTAAAGGTTTGCTCGCCAGAAGAAGGAATGAAGGAGATCAACCCCCAGGACACGATCTATGTGATGAATTCGAATTACATGGATGAAATCCATCAATATACAAATGGGAAAAACAGGCTAATTTCTATTGATCATGAATGAATTCGAAAAAGAGGTAAGCAAGAGAATCGAAGAAGTGCCTCGGAATAAGGCCCTTTTAGCTGCCGCGAACTCATTCAAAGTAGAAACAATTCTTTCGAAATACTCCTACAACTTTTCATGGCTGGGCAGGCCGGTGATCCAATACCCCCAAGAACTGGTCCAAATGCAAAATCTGATCTGGCAGATTAGGCCCGACTTGATCATCGAGACCGGAATTGCGCATGGTGGATCACTTATCATGAGTGCTTCCATGCTGGCCCTGCTTGACCTGTGCGATGGAATTGAGTCGAGCTCCACGATCGACCCGAACAAATCCAAGCGGAAGGTTCTGGGTGTCGACATAGATATTCGTCCGCACAACCGAGCCGCTATTGAAGCCCACCCCATGGCCTCCCGCATCCAGATGATTCAAGGCTCGAGCATTGATCCGGGAGTCATTGCAAAGGTGCACGCAATTGCGGCCAACTATTCGCAAATCCTAGTTTGCCTCGACTCGAACCATACTCACGAGCACGTACTGGCAGAACTGCATGCGTACGCTGCACTGACGAGTGTGGGAAGTTACTGCGTGGTATTCGATACCATCATCGAAGACCTGCCCGCCGAAATGTTCCCGGATCGGCCCTGGAGGCCAGGAAACAATCCAAAAACTGCAGTGTGGGAATTTCTAAAAGGTCATTCAGAGTTCGAGATAGATCGGAGCATACAGGATAAGTTGCTGATCACCGTTGCTCCAGATGGCTGGCTTCGGCGGGTGCGATGAAGGAGCTCAAGCCCGGGCTTACCATCGGCATTCCCGCCTACAACGAGGAATCGGGTCTCTCGACCTGCTTGAAGTTCTGCCTTGATCAAAAAGCGGTGATCTTGATTTCAGACAATGGATCTACCGACCAGACCAGCAAGATTTGCAAGGACTTTGCAGAAGGGCACCGTTCCGCCCGTGTTTTTTCTCATCCGGTCAATCGCGGTAGCCTCTGGAATTTCGGCCATTTGCTTGAGCATTGCGAAACGGAGTACTTCATGTGGCTGGGCGCCCATGATTGTCTGAATGGTGATTTTGGGAAGCTGGCCGTAAAAACCCTGCAGGACCAACCCCAAGCCTGTTTTTGCGCCCCTCGGTACCGTTATTTTTCACCGGAGGGCCAACCAGCGGGTGAGGAGATGGATTGGGAACCGGTCATCACGGATCCGCGACCTTGGCATAGATTCAAGCGGTTTCTGCAAATCGTGAATCGGTGCACCTTGATTCACGGTGTATTTCGAACCCTGCTTCTGCGGGAAGCATGGAAAGCAACCTGTTCCGATCTTGGAAGAACCCCGGGGCCCGACCTTCTTATTATGGCATGGATTCTTCTGCGTGGAGCCGGGACTTTTCAGCCCACTTTAGAATATCGCCGTGTAGTGGGGCAAAATCCAGATGCTGGGGATTACCAAAAAAAAATCTATGTGACCGGCGCAAAAAAGAACCTTTCGCCCAAAGATACTGGGAAGCGGCTGATTCATATAGCGGAGAATTGTCGGAACCTCACTTGGGTACAAAAAAAAGCTACGGTTTATTTGGTGGCGAAAAAGTGGGGGCGCCCCAGGGGGAATCACCCCGTCCAATTGGCTATTTATCTCTTTTCGGAAGGCAAAAAGAAAATTGGGCCCCAAGGGCGTCGCTTAAACAATCGGTTGTTCGGCATTTCCGGAAAACCTGGGACATCCCACATCCAGGCCCCCAGTGTTCTTTCCAGAAAGGATGTAATCGAAAAATTCTCGCACCCCAACTTGCCAGTAGCATTCGGCAAAATCGGTACCACGGAGCTTTTGGCCTTGGAATACCACTATCGCCGTGTGAAAACACCCTGGGGTTGGAATCGGCCGGCAAAGAGGCTTTATTTCGACTCAGGTGTTTTTCCGCCCAGTCTTCAGGAAATGAATCAGTTTACTTCGATTTACAAGGAGGCCATTTCACAAATGGATGGGCTATATTTATGGCAACCCCCCGGATTCTTGGCAGATTTTGAACGCGAACTTGTTCAATCCATCAATCCAAAGGCAGAAAGAATCAGGGGCCAGGAAGTAAGTTTTTCCTTAATTCTTGAACTTCCACCTTGTCGTTGGGTTGTTGTCTCCTCGTTTGCCGAGACCATGCTGTCCCAATTGCAAAAGCTATCTCTCCTCCACCCTCGTTCCACAGTAGCCCGTGAAGTCATCGAAAGTTGTCAATTTGTCCAAGCTCCACATTTCCCTTGGCACAAACCCTCTGGCCGGGCCAGCTGGTCCGAAGAACTCAGTCGTCTCAAAGATGAGATTCTATCCAAGGAATTCGACGTAGCGATTGTCGGCGCTGGAGCCTATTCCCTTCCCCTTTTGGCCGCGGTAAAATCGTCTGGGCGAAAAGGAATCCATCTCGGTGGCGAGATCCAACTCCTCTTTGGAATCAAGGGAAGGCGCTGGGACGGGAAAAATTTATATAACGATCACTGGGTGCGCCCCAGTCCAGATGAAACACCATCCAACTTTATGAAAAAAGAAAATGGATGTTACTGGTAAGGTTCAAATGAAGAACGATTCCACCATCCCAGACTGGAGAAAAATAGGAACTGCTTTGCGGGCGTTCTGGTCTGTTTTTTTCAAGCCGGAGAAAGCCCGCCGCTTGGGGGGTGTGCTGAATGGGCAGATCGGTCGACGCAGCCTGCTGGTTAGGCTAGGCGCGGAATTTCAACCCCAGATGGTGGTGGAGACAGGTGCTCATCGAGGGGTAACCACAAAATTTCTCGCTCAAACCTTTGGAGTTAAAACGATCTCCTGTGAAATTCACCCCGACTATTTCTGGGAGGGCAGATGGAGAACGCTGCCCCAAAGGAACTGCAGGATATTTCCTGAGGATACCCGGGAATTTCTTCGCCGAATTGGTTCTCGGATGAAAACGCCGGAAGATCGCGTTCTCATCTATCTGGATGCTCATTGGGATCCACAGGATCTTCCTCTTCTGGAAGAGCTAAAAATCATTCATTCTCAGATTCGTCATGCGATCATTCTCATTGATGACTTCCGTCATCCCGAGGACCCGGGGTACGGATTCGATGAGTATGCGGGGGGTGTTAATATCGAACTCAAACTGCTCAAGCAGGCAGATCCAGCATTCCACCAGGTATTTTTTCCTGTTATGGCTTCTTCACATGAAACCGGCATGAAAAGGGGTTCCGCCTACCTTGGGTTGGGGTCGGGACTGACATTGCTGGAAACATGCAAAGAGCTTAAGAAATTCTCAGCTGCTTCTGGCTTATGATCCGTGCCCCTGTGGTTCTTTTCGGGTTCCGCCGCTCCGACCTGCTTCGAGCGTCTTTGGAGGAGTTGAACAGAATCGGATCGATACGGGTGCACGTAGTACTGGACGGTGCGCCTGATCATTCCCCAGAAATTCAAAAGGGGGTTTCCCAGTGCCGCGAAGTGTTGAAGAGTGCTTCGAGCGCTTTGGATATTGTCCCGCACGTTGCGGAAAAAAACTTGGGATGCCGAGTCAGAGTTTTGACAGGATTAGATGAGGTATTTCAGACGGAAGAAGAGGCAATTATTCTTGAGGATGACATTCGGGCGGGTCCGGATTTCTTTCATCTGTGCAATCAAGGTTTGGAGCTGTTACGAAAAAACGAGCAAGTCGGTTCTATTTGCGGCACCGCCCTCAAGGGGATACATCGAAAGATCCGATCCCCGGTGTTTTTGTCTCGCTATACGGGCTCGTGGGGCTGGGCGACTTGGGGAGATCGGTGGAAAAAATTCCGGCAGGATAATCTAAAATTAAATGTTTTAGATCTACCCGAACCTCCGGCGTGGCTGAAGATGGAGCAAGAGGAGTGGCTTTTTTGGCAATCCCGCATCGGACAAGCCCGGACGGGCGGACTGGATTCTTGGGCCTATCCATGGCGAGCTTTTTGCTGGCAGATGGGATGGTTCACTCTTCGTCCTTCTTCCAATCTTACAAAAAACCTTGGGTTTGGCCATGAAGCTACACACACAAAGGATATTCCTCCAGGGGTTGTGCTTGAATTTGAGAATTGGACTCAACCAGCTCCTACAGAGATGCAGAGTCCTCCTGTTGGCGTCGGAGATTCCATTCTCTCCGACTGGATAAGACCGGGAGCGAATCTGGTTGGGCGAAGAATCGGTCGTTTCATAAGAGAGTGGACATAAAAAAAGGCTCACAGGAAAGATCAGTGTCGAAACTCAATTCCGTATCCATTTTAATAAAGGATAAGGAACAAAATGATTGCGAAATATTCAAATCTCTTTTCACAAAAGTAAATCTAGGCTAGAAAAAGTATTAGAATAGGATCAGAACCGATGTTTTTCACAAAAAAGAATAAATGGAACAAGAAATATCAGAAGTTTCGGCATCAGTATCAACAGGGAGACTTCTTTCTTGCTGAATTTCCCAAGTCCGGCGTGACATGGCTCGCAACTCTTATTGCCTCCTTAGAATTGACTTATTTGTCCCGAGACGAGTCTCTTGCGGGTAATGGGACCCCCCTTTTTGGCTATGGCAGACGTACAGCCCTGATTTCTGATGATTCCCTGGATGTTGAATTATGTCCGGTCAGGTCTGAAATCTTCGGGGGACGAGTCATCAAGACGCACTCCGAATGTCAAGTTCACCACCAAAGATGTGTCTACTTGTACAGGCATCCAGGACATGTCATGATTTCCTACTGGTCGATGCTGCGCGCAGCGGGGGTAATTGAAAAAAAACTTACTCTTGAGGAATTTTGCCTTCACCCGAGTTATGGTTTGGGGGCGTGGAAAAAGCACGTTCATTCCTGGATCCACCTTTCCTCCTACGTTGCAGTAATTTCTTTTCTTTCGTATGAACAATTGTGTTCCGACACGGCCGGATGTTTAAAAAAAATCCTCTCCATCTTTGGGAAAGAGGTTTCCGAAGCGCAATTGACAAAAGCAGTGGATGCCTCTGAACGATCCAACATGCTTCAGGCAGAACGTCTGGCTTACGAAAATGACATCCGCCGATCTGCACGATTTGACAAAAACTACTATTTTGTCGGAAACGCCGATAGAGGTACCTCACTCGCAAAAACGATCGATCCTATGATCCAAAAAATATGTAAAGAAGAGGTGGACTTTTTGTATCCTTGAAAAATCCGCTTATAAATATGGCAGAGTATGATCAATCTTATCCGGTTCACTCCCGTTGATATATTTATCTTACAATCCACCTTCATTTGGAGGTTACGACCGCCATAATTAAGCTCATTTCATTAAGCCACTACAATTGGAAGCAGGCCATCTTCCTCAGAAAAACTCAGCACTGGCTTAATCCTTCTTGTCCCCCCTTTGAATGAGCATTTTGAATTTTCGTGTTTAGTGATTTATAGAAGAACAGCTGAAATTGGGAGGATAATGAAGTCTTATTGCCCCGGCATTTTGTTTCTTTTGGCCAACCGCCATTTGGTCAGAGGAAAAAACCAACGCTGCTGGGCAATTGGGCGAATCGGATTAGAAAAAATCTTTCGGAAAAAGTCCACCAGAAGATTCAGGTCATAGGCTGAGTTGGGGCGGTTATTATAGAATGGGGTCGCCTGCAGATAACGGGCGTAAAGTTCCGGAGTTTCGTCGACATAGATGACATAGTCCGCCAGTTCCTGAAGGGAGGGGAAGTCGGAGGCACATATAAAGCTTTCCGGGTTAAAATATTCCTTCACCCGGGAATCGCCCCAATGGATCGGGATGGTGTGGACATGGATGGGATCGACCAGCTTTTCAGTGGTCCATCCGGGGCAGGTGCGATTTTCAAAAGCAATGTTGAAACGATAGTTTTTGATCCAGCAGACCTTGTGTTCATAACGGTTCATGCCGCCTCCGCCTTTGGGAATGCGGAAGCCGGTGTTATTTAGCGCCGGGCCTGCGGAATCCACTTTGCGTCTTTGGTTGAGGATATGAAAAAAGGCCTGCCGTTGACCCGTGGTGTGATCCGCATAGGCGCAAAGAAGGGAACAGAAATGGGGCTTGGATGAACGGATGGCGATTGGATCTGGAATCGTTGAGCGGATCAGCTTTTCGGCCATGCCGTCGAAGCCGTAGATGGGAAGGTAATAGGCACGGGGATCATCGACCAGCTTTGGAAGGATGGCATAGTCGCACTCTTTCCAATTCGGGCCGTAGAGTTCTTGCGTCCAATAAATCTTTACGCCGTTTTGTAGCCGGTGGACATGGCCGATATGGCCGTAGATAACGAATTCCGCAGGATCGTCCCATCGGATGTCAAAGTGTGGTTCCAGCAGGCGGGTAAAAAAATTGCGTCCTCCGATGTGAAGGTCGCAGAAGCCCAGGGAGACGCGTGGTTTCATCGGGAGTAAAACTTTTTAGCCCAGCGAGTCAGCTCGGCCAAGGGCCGACGAAAACAAAGATCCTCGGCTAAACTCCTCTGCAAACGCAGAAGAAGATCAAATTCCTCAGGGGACTCCAGGAGACGCTTCACCCTGGCCCAAGCCTCATCGGTCGTGTTGGCCACGAGAGGGGGGAGCAAGATACCTGGCATGGCGAGGCTGTCGGCTCGACCCAGAAACAGGCAACCGGCTTGGATGGCCTCTGCCGCCCAGTTGCCCCAGCGGGTTCTCGGATCTGTCCGAATGGCGAAACGGGAAGATGTCATTTGTTCGAGATAGGCTCGGGCAGGCGTTTGGCCACTATTTCCCTTCAAATGGCAGAGTGTCAGTGGAGAGGTTGGGCCATCTGGGGAAGGAGTGGAGTGGTCGAGGATAACCTGGGTTTTTGTGGATGGAGGAACTGCTGCGTGATTAGACAGCCGTTGCCAAGCACTCCTTGATTGAAAGGTGAATGGAAACTCGAGCACGTGGGTGCGGTTTCTTGGACGAGTCCGGTAGCGTCGAAAACCGTGATTTAGAAAAAGTTGATATCCGGCGGCGGGTCGACAAAGGGAATTTTTTTGGAGAGGTCCGCCGGCCTCGACGGAGTAGTAGGTCCAAAGAGTCCGCGGGCAACGTCGAACGATCCGTTCGGGAATCGGGACATCGATACCGACGACTAGGTCGTAGGAAGACCAGTCCACGTCATCAACAGAAAGGGCGGCTTTGCCGTTGGTTGAGCTTTCCCAAGCTACCGAGCGATCAGCCGCCTTCAAGCAAGAGGCGACAGGATCCGGATCGAGCGCATATTTACCCTTCCAAAGGTAGGTTTCGGATTCGGGGGCTTGACGAACGACTAAATAATCTGCGCCCAAATCGGCCAGAAAAGAAAAGGGGCCGAAATGTTTGGCGGCGGAGAGTACAATGTCCTCCCACCCCGTGTGGATTCCCGGGGAGTAGAGGCTTTGATAAGCCGACTGCCGAACCAAAGCGACGCGGCGATTGCGCCAAAAGTCCAAATCCTTTTCGTTCAGCGAATCTGTGGTGGATGGAGGACAAGCGTGAAGTTCTGCCCAGTTCAACAAATAGCGGGGAAGAAAATATCCAAACATTTCCCAGTGCTGGGGCAAAAGAAAAAGGGGATTCGAAGGGGGGACAGAAACAGAAGCCATCGAATTGAATGGTATAGGATCCTAGGAACGGAGCGAGACGAAGAAGCGACTTTTCAGGCATCTATGCTAAAAAAAAATAGTGAATATTTCCCTTCGCCTTCTCCGCGGGTGGCTGTACCGGCGATACCCTGCGCTATCTCGCAGTGGGTACCGCAAAAAACTAGCGGGGTACGAGCGGAGGTGGGGAGTGGAGGGTCGTGGTTTTACTAAGGAGGGGTTCTTTAGGGTATTTGGAGAAAAGTTTTTGAACGGGGAAAAACCCGGTCGGGTTTACGAGTTGGTTGCGGGGGATGGGCTTGTGGGAAGTCTAGGAGTTTGGTTGGAAGGGCTGGGCGTGGGATGGAGAGTCGAGGCTTGGGAGCATCGGCCTTTCCCTTCGATTTCACTCAAAAAAAATCGTCCTGAGGCGGAGATTCATGAAGGGCGCCTGACAAGATGGTCTGCGAAGGAGAGAAAAAAAGATCTGGTTGGAATTACAACGCATCAATCCCGCGAAGCCTCCGGGGTTTGCCGGGAAATCAGCTCCGGTCAGATCCGTCCTCTATGGGTCGGTTTATGGAATCCGACGATGCGTCCGGCTTGGTTTCACCGAATGAGAAAAGAGGGTTATCAGCTCGCGCTGGTTTATCAACGGATGGAGTTTTATCGGGATAAAAAAAGATGAACGTCGCATTTCATTCAAATTCGATGTCGTTACGAGGATCGGAGAACGCTCTTTGGGATTACGCGAACTTCAACGAAACGATTCTCGGCAACCATTCTTTGATTTGCCACCCGGGAAAACTGGAAAATGTGGAAAATCCAACCTATGCAAAATGGAAAGCCAGATTTCCACTTGTTCCATATCGAACCAAAATTGAATTAAGCTCAAAGCTGAAGGAGAGAGGGGTCGATATCCTCTATCAGATTAAGCCGGGTCCTTACGATGGATTTGTCATTTCCGGGGTAAAGAATTGCATCCACTCGATGTTTTTGAGCGATGAATTTCATGGAGATTGTTTTGCTTATGTCTCGCGCTGGGCCTCGAGAGTCATGACGGGGAGGGAGAAGTCGTTTGTGCCGCATTTTGTTCCGAAGTTCGAAAGCAAGTTGGACCTAAGGCAAGCCTTAGGTATTCCGACAAAGGCAAAAGTTTTTGGGCGGCACGGAGGTTGGGATACGTTCAATATCCCCTTTGTTCGAAAAGCTGTTGCTCGGCACGCTCGGCAATACCCGGAAGATCACTTTGTGTTTCTCAATACGGAACCCATTCGTGGAACGGAAAGACTCGCGAATGTTCACTATCTTGCAGCGACTATAGACCCGTCTGAAAAAGCCAACTTTCTAGCGACCTGCGACGCCATGTTGCATGCCCGCCTCCACGGAGAGACTTTTGGATTGGCGGTGGGCGAGTTTGCCGTCTTGGGGAAGCCAGTGATTACATTTTCAAAATCAAGGGAGCGGGCTCATCTTGAGATGTTGGGGAATCAGGCGGTGCCATACCGACATGCAGATGAATTGACAAAGACATTAAGGGATTTTCGTCCTCATAGGACGCAGGGGACCGAGTTCGAAATATATGCCGATCCGAAAGTTGTGATGGGAATATTTCGAAAAAAGTATCTGGAGAACTAAAGACCGAGGCGAGGGAAAGTGATGGAGCGCTTTACCCCTGTTTGCTGGTCGGTCGTGATCTCATAAGAAAGGCTTAAGGGTGGCAGGCACCCCCCCGAGGCCAGTTTGCGGAGACGAAAAAAAAGTTTGGCGAGTCGCATCCTCAACGTTTTGCGATTTACGTCGGCCAGAGCGTTTTCTTTGTGTGGGCCCAGTCGTTTTGCGATGTCATCTCCGTGCCAGGTAAAGATACCAATGGGTTTTCTGACGGGGACGAGTTTTAATCCCAACCGCATTTGACGGCGGAACCAGACATGATCGCCCACGATGCGGTACTCAGAAGGGTAGGGGCAACGCTCCCAAATTCCTCTGCGAAACAGGAAGGAGCAGGTTTGCACTGGCATATGCCAATCCGCATCGATGGGGCGGGGAACCGTGATCTGGTTGAACAGGTAAAGGAAGTTGAGCTGGCCATCCAGCATGATGGTGGGTCCGAAGACGGCGTCGGCCCCAGTTTGATCAAGTTTTTCAAGGGCGTGGGCTAGTCCCGCCCGGTCGTACTGCTCGTCGGCGTTCAAGTGCCCGAGGATACGACCACGTGCGGCAGCCATGCCTTTGTTTAGGGCATCGTACATTCCCTTGTCTGGCCCTAGAATGAAGCGGATATCTTTTTGTTGGTTTAGATAGTCGAGAGTTCCATCCGTACTACCCCCATCCACCACAATATGTTCGTAGTTTCGTCCTTTTAGGGCGTGACGAACCGACTGGAGACAGAGCTCGATCCA